>JAAUXT010104356.1_pt1 | contig 10407 bp, 15 predicted proteins | sample 7278171 | NCBI WGS metagenome assembly JAAUXT01 (sample SAMN14350112, study PRJNA611818) | marine sediment metagenome | isolation source: surface marine sediment (1.8m) | place: French Polynesia: Moorea | collected 2018-08 | reverse complement strand
CTTGTGCTCTTCAGATCTCTCAGTGTTTGAGATACCTGACACACACTCTTTGAGATGCGTGATTCTGCTCACACACACACACACACACACACACGCACACACACACACATTGATTGAGCACGTCAGGCGCGACTCACCTGTGAATCCGGTCGGGCAGAAGCAGTCGTAACCACGGAAACGGTCGACGCACAGCCCGCCGTGCTCGCACGGTTCGCTCAGACAGTCGTTCGCGTCCTCCTGCGGTCACGTACAGCAGACGCTCAAACTCTCCCTCAAACAACACGTGTTTTTGTCGCAATTGAGTACAACAACACACACACACACACGCACGCACACACACACACACACACACACACATAGAGCTACAGAGTAACATGACCCACACACACACACACGTATACTCACACACGCACACGTACAGCTGTGGCGTAACCCGAACCCACGTATCGCATTTGATTGAGTACGCTCGCACACACACACACACACATGCACACACGTGGTGCGCGCGTGACCTTGACCCTGAACCCGCCCCACGCGCGATCTCCCGGTGTACAGCGACACACGCACACACACCTCGCAGTAGCGCCCGGTGTAGCCGTGCACGCAGCGACACGAGTACGAGTTGACGCCGTCGACGCAGGTGGCGCCAGCGACGCAGCGGTGATGGGCGCAGTCGTCGACGTCGTCCTGTAACAGACCCGCAGCGACGGTTCAGCTGCGTCGCACAACAGTTCGCGTCTCGCGTGGCGTCATGTGTGGCGTTGTGAGTGGCGTCACATGTGATATCATATACGACGTCATGTGTCACATCTCGTGTGGCATCATGTGTGGCGTCATGTGTGGTACCGTGCGTGACATCATGTGTGGCGTTGTATATGGTGTCACATGTGGCGTCGTGTGTGGTGTCTGTCGCATCATGTGTGGCGTCATGTGTCGTGTCGTGCGTGGCGTTACGTGCGTGGCGTTGTGTATGACGTCGTGCGTAGCGTCACGTTCTCGGATTGGTTGTTCCCCGAGTCTGCGCGTCACGCGCACGAGGCGCGTGTCCGTCCCACAGACGCCGCAGCGCGGCGGTCCTCACCTCACACCGGACGCCGGTGTACCCGGGCGCGCATGCGCAGCGGAACGCGTTCAGCGCGTCAACACAGGTGGCGCTGTGGTGGCACGGCGACGACGCGCACTCGTCCACTTCCGTCTCACAGTAGGTGCCTGGGGATGCAAGTGATGACGTCATCATGTCACGTGTCCAATCCTGTTTGACAGGTGGAGGCTGCATGTGACCTCTGAACCCTGGTAGGCTGTGCTGCACCACTTTTCTCGGAGGATGCACTTTACTGCTTCGCCCTTGCAAGCTGTGCTGCACTCCTGAACTGGCTGCATTCCACATTGCAACCCTGTGAGGATGCACTCCAACAACAAGAGACGATGCACTGGGCTTAACACAAGAGATGCGGCACTCTGTGAACCTCAGAAGTTGCACTGCACCTGTGGGGTGTACTGTACCTATGGGGTGCACTGTACCTGTGGGGTGCACCATACCTGTAGGATGCACTGTACCTGTGGAGTGCACTGTACCTGTGGGGTGCACTGTACCTGTGGGGTGCACTGTACCTGTGGGCTGCACCATACCTGTGGGTGCACCTTACCTGTGGGTGCACCGTACCTGTGGGTGCACCTTACCTGTGGGTGCACCTTACCTGTGGGTGCACCTTACCTGTGGGAGCACCTTACCTGTGGGTGCACCATACCTGTGGGTGCACCATACCTGTGGGTGCACCGTACCTGTGGGTGCACCATACCTGTGGGTGCACCATACCCATGGGGTGCACCATACCTATGGGGTGCACCGTACCTGTGGGGTGCACCTTACCCATAGGGTGCACCATACCCATGGGGTGCACTGTACCCATGGGGTGCACCATACCTGTGGGTGCACTGTACCTGTGGGGTGCACCGTACCTGTGGGTGCACCGTACCTGTGGGGTGCACCGTCCCTGTGGGGTGCACTGTGGGGTGCACTGTAACTGTGGGGTGCACCATACCTGTGGGTGCACTGTACCTGTGGGGTGCACCGTCCCTGTGGGGTGCACTGTGGGGTGCACCATACCTGTGAACCCGAGGCGGCAGTGGCAGATGAACCCGGACTCCGTGTTCTTGCAGTCGGCTCCGCTCCCGCACGGCACGTCGGCGCAGGAGCGAGGGCGCCGCTCACAGTGACTTCCGGTGAACCCTGCAGTGCCCAGAGTGCGTCATTAAACGCAACCCACGAGTGCAAAGGCCACAGTTGAAGCAAATACGCAGTGTGTGTGTGTGTGTGTGCGTGTGTGTGTGTGTGATCAGGAGCCAAGCTCTGTAGTAGGCGCTGAATCACGTCGCACCTGGCGCGCATGCGCACGTGTACCCGGCGCCGACGCCGTCCCGACAGGTGGCGCCGTTCTCGCACTGGTGCCCGGCGGCGCAGGCGTCCTCGTCATCCTCGCAGAACTCGCCGGTGAAGCCTGGGACGCATGCGCACCTGAAACCTGCGCAGGCGCAGAACGCGCACACACGATGAACCAAATGTATTATCGCCCTGTTGCGGTCAAGGAAACTTGCGAGGGACTTGTTGATTTCCAGTAAAAATCAGGAATAATTTCATGGAGGACGCATGCATGTCTCTTACCGTCGGACGCGCTGATACACGAGCCTCCGTTCACACACAGCGCCCCCTGCCGCTCACAGCGTGAGACGCGCACGCCGCACAGCGGCCCCGCCCACCCGGCCGCGCATGCGCACGAGAAAGACGCGTTGTGCACGTGGTTCACACACGTGGCTCCCTCTGCACAGGGACTGGAATCGCACGGCAGGACGACTCTGCAGTGGGCGTCGTACGTGTGCCCGTCGTCAGGACAGACGCACTCGTATCTACGTGAAGAAAAGTGGCGCCATCTGATAAACGAATTGACGAAAGCGGTTGCCGTCTTAACAAGTGGCACGTTCAGGGTCACAGGCGTAGACTTGCACTTTTGGCCAGATTTGCAGTGTTGCTTGTGGCGTATCGTCCTGCAATCAAGCCCTCGTGAAACCAAACGTGAAGTGGCAAGCCAGAGGACCTGCACACGCAAGGTCACACGCCCACACACACACACACACACACACACGTGTACATGTACACACACACAAAGTAAAAGAGTTGGAGTGCAACAACGTGCAGGTTTTTCATACGCACGCGCACAAAACACGCATACACGCATACCGTCTCACTCATTCCCTCTCATTGTCTCTCTCTCTGTCTGTCTCTCTCTCTCTCTGTCACACACAGGCACACACACACACACACACACACACACACAGAACTGATAGAACCAGTCGCGACGCGCCAGCGCCACTGAGCGAGACGCGCGTGACGCGACGCCGCCGGAGACGCACCGGTCGCGCCCGTCGACGCACGTCCCGACGCCGCCGCACGGAGACGACGCGCACTCGTCGGCCTCGCGTTCGCAGAGACGCCCCTCGAACCCGCGCGCGCACTCACACCTGCAGCGACACACCACCCCCGTTATACACTGGTGTACTGAGGGACGATTCAACAACAGTATCTTAGCTGCAGGCACTGGTTGCCAGGCACCAGCCTGCAGAGCCATCGCTCCGGCCACAAAACGAACACGGAACACGTAGCTTTCTGATACAACACCCATGTTTTAGAAGAGTCCACAAAGAATTTAAAATTCCTTTCCCAAGTCAGAAACCTGAAGAATCTCACTGCTATTTTCAAAGCATTGAGTTCCAAATAACTTACAAGCCCAAAAGTGAAGTCTTGGAAACAATGTGAATTTTGTCTGTTTTCACTTCTTTAGTCTCTTCCAGAACAGGGGAGTTGCATGTGTGAGCTATGTGTTACCTGTACGTTTTGCGGCCACGGAGCGTCGTGCTAGAGGAGCCTGTTCTCATTTACACGGTGTGCGTTGGCCGTGAGTCATGCCTCAACGCATCCACAGCCTTCGCCCAGGGTGGTGCAAAAACGAACACTGCTGAACGCACGCCGCAGGCCATGACCAATGAATGGGCTCCAGTCATCGCTTGCATTTTCCACACCCTTGGCTACCCCAGTACATGGAAGGCTTGCTGCACCCACCAAATCATAGTATTGCAGTGTTAGCGTTCTGAGTGACGCTGGGTTGTGCAGTGGACCTGTGGACGTGACAACACAAAAGTACGCGGGGTCATGATGAGCATTTTTTGTGCCGCAAAATTTCTGACCATCAACGCAGCAATGTTGTCTCGACTCACAAAGGTCAAGCTTTCAAAGGTCAAAGGTCAAGGTCAGTTGTACTTCACCTGAAGCTGTTGACCCCGTCGACGCACGTCGCGCCGTTCGCGCATGCGCCGCTCTCGCACTCGTTGACGTCAGCGTCGCAATAGCGTCCTCCGTAACCACGGCGACAGAGGCAGATGTATCCGCCAATCGCGTCCTCGCACTGCCACGTGTTGCCAGGGTGACACGCGTTGTTTTCACAATCGTCTATGTCGACGGAGCAGTTTTTCCCTGAGAATCCTGGAGCGAGAAGTTATTGTTGGACAGCGCGCAAATGATCTGGTCATCAAATGCAATGCTCATGTCATGAGAAAAGAGAAAACTGTTTGGCCCACGCACGCACACATCCCCATAGAAAACACACACACACACACTCACTCTCTCTCTCTCTCTCTCTCTCTCACACACACACACACACACACTCTCTCTCTCTCTCTCTCTCACACACACACACACACACACACACACACTCACTCTCTCTCTCTCTCTCTCTCACACACACACACACAGACACACACACACACACACACACAGACAGACAGACACACACACACACACACACACACACACACCGTTGGCGCAGTAGCAGCGGAAGCCGGCGCCGCCGCCCAGGTTGACGCACACCCCGCCGTTCTCACACGGCGCGCCTGCGCACTCGTCCACGTCGTCCTCGCAGTGCTCGCCCGCCCAACCTGCGCGCGCAGAAAACAACAACAACAACAAGAAGCAGTGCTCAAGGCAACTGCAGTGCGAAGTCCCTTGCAGCATTGGTAATGTTGGCAATTCTTCCTTGTCCTCCTTGTCTTCCACCAGTCATGCTGTCTGCAGGGGGGTCCTGCCTCCAGCGGGGGGGTCTGCCTCTGGCAGGGGGAGGGGGGGTCCCACGGGGGAGGGGAGCAGGGGACATTTCAGTCCAGCTGCCATATACTGCACTACCACATGGTGCTTCGCCCTAAAGGGACTTCGCACAATCACCAAGTCTGGTGCATCAAGAAAGTAGAAGTCCACAATGGAAAGCTAACCACACCAAAAGCCGGTTGGAACCCTCCCCCCCCCCCTCGCTTGAGCTACATCCCCAAGCCAATGCCTCAGCCAAGGCACACCTCCCCTTGCACTGCACACCATCCAGGCCCAAGTCTTCTGCCTTTGCGACGCAACTGGGACCCACCACACCACCTGGTGGCAGCAACTGCCCCACTTGGCCTTGATACGGGTGAGGAAATTTGTGCACCTCCGACCAACCAGTTCCACATACGCACGCTACCCGTCAAAACTTGATGTTACCCTGGAACCACCGGGTCAAGTTGACCCACGTGACCTGAGCCTCCAGTAAAACTCACCAGGGGGACACACGCATGCGTAGCCGTTGCTCCGGGTAACGCAGTGACCGCCGTTCACGCAGTGCGCGTCTCCGCACAGGTCCAGCTCCTCCTCACAGCGGGGTCCGGTGAACGCTGCGAGACACTCACACCTGCAACAGAAAAAGCGTGTGAGATCTTCTCTTGGGAAGGGCAGTGCAAACCCTTGAAGTTTAAGGTCTTGCAAAGCTCCCACCTGAAGCCATTGACTTCGTCCTTGCAGGAGCCACCGTTGAGACAAGGCCACTCTGCGCAGTCGTCAATGTTGTGAGAGCAGTTCTGATTGGTCCAGCCCGGCGCGCACGCGCATGCGTAGCCGTCGCCTCCTCCAATCAGCGTGCAGCTCGCGTTGTTCTGACAGTACTGCAAGGAAACAAAGACTCAGACCTTCAATCCACAAACTAACGACAAGAAACCAGAAGATTTTTCTCAATGTTCAATCAAATCAATGATGCTGTGGAATTCCACGTCATCTTGCACACAAACACATGGCACAAACACGTGACCTCACCTTCAGAGTTGAGTTGCCTTGGGATACGAGATGACACGTGCGACATCTGTTGTGGGAAGCGTGAATGGGTGGTGCGCGCGCATGTTCTATCCTACAACGTGACGTGCGGACGTGGCCACGTGACGTGACGTGAAAAACGTGGTCACGTGACGTGACGTGAAAGACGTGGTCACGTGATGTGACACGGGGAAACGTGGTCACGTGACGTGACATCACGTGGTGTGGAGTGACAACACGTGCATCTACTGCATGCACTTCACGGTCTCTCAGACCGTGACTCTGCCATGCTCACTTACTGTATATTTCTGTGCTACTTTGTCACAACAAAACTTTTCTGCAATTTACAAACGGACACAGCAACACGAAGTCGGACTCACCCCTTTGGCGCAGAAGTCGACGGAGCTCTCGCACAGCGGCCCGTAGAAACCGTGCGCGCATGCGCACGTGAACCCGCGCGCGTCCGGGACGCACTCCTCGCGGTGCGCACAGGGGGAGGATGCGCACGCATCCACACACGTGACACCTGCAGCCAAAAGGGCGTGGTAGATGCGACACACACAGAATGCACAACCTGGCAACTTGCAATACCTGGACGTCACATTTTTCTCGCTGCACTCGACGATGGACTTTCAGATTTTGGGAATCTATGGTTCACATCTGTGTCTCACAAGAAACACTCACCAAGGGGACAGACGCAGCTGTAGAACCCTGGGAAATCCCTGCAGATGGCGTTGTGTGGGCAGGGAGACGACGCACATTCGTCAATGTCCACTTCGCACTCAGGCCCTGCACACAACGAGACACACGTGGTCACCGATAATTTTAACACGTCCATGCGGTCAGACCGAATCTTTGAGCTGGCTTTCTCATGCACTGTAGGTGCAGTCACGGTACCTCTTTCCCAAATTTGGCTTGGCGCCAGCAGTCATAAACGTGAAACGCAAATCACACAGCAGAGAGACCCCACCCCCACCCGCCCCGCCTGGCTCAACTCACCAGTGTATCCCGCAGGACAGAGACACACGAAGGCGTCGGGGTTCCCTGGCGTACTCGTATCCACGCAGGTGGCGTTGCGCGCGCACCCGCCCCGGAAGCTGCACGCGCCGCGGAGCACGTGGCAGCGGGACCCGCCCCACGCCGGGCCGCACTGACAGCGCACGGGCGCCGCGGGGCTCTCCACGCACAGCCCTGGGGATCAGGGCAGAGAATTAGCTCATTCTGCACGCACACACACGTGCACGCACACGTGCACACACACACGCACACACACACACAGAGGCGCCATTGGGCTCGCCACGCACAGCCCTGGGGACCAGGATGGAGAACAAGCTCATTACGCACGCATGCACACACACACACAAACGCGCGCACACACACACACACACACACAACCACACACACACACACACGTTCGCCACTGGGCTCGCCACGCACAGCCCTGGGGATCAGGGTAGAGAACTAGATCTGGCTCATTCTGCACGCACACACACACGCACACACACACACACACGAACACACACACACACACACACACACACGTCATGCACACGTACCAAAAACACTCACACGTGCATGCACGCAGACACACCAAGAACACGCACACAAAACACACACATGTACACACACAAAATGCACACAAGGACACTCACACGTACACACATGTACACATACAACACTAAGTACACACACACACACACACACACACACACACACACACACACACACGTAAACCAGATCAGATGCGCGCAATGGCCACTGTACTGTGCGTTTAGTCGGTTTGAAAAGAATGAAGCAGCAATGAAACAGGCCACACACACACACACACACGCACACACACCTCCGTTGAGACAAACACCGACAGCCTCGGCCTCTGCGCACGAAGTGATGACGGTTTCACAGCGCCGCCCGGTCAGCCCTGCCGAGCAGTTTGTGCATGCGTACGTGACGTCATCCACCACGTGACACACGCCGTCGGAACCGCACGGCCAATCAGAGCACGGCGTCTCCACCACGCTGCAGTTGAGCCCTGGGAACAACGTTTCTTCAACCCTGTTTCATTTTGAAACACCACAGGACTCAAACAACAAGATCTGTGACTTCTTGCTTTGTTGATCTGCCCACAAGTTTCAATAAGAGCTTTACAGTGTCCAACAATTTCAATTTATTCTGTTGCGTTTACCGGTGAAGCCCTTGTCGCAGGTGCACGTGTACCCGGCGTCGCTGGGCCCGGCTCGCGCGTCCTCGCAGCGTCCGTGGACGCAGGGCTGCAGCAGTGCGCATGCGTCCAGCTCCTCACAGAACTCTCCTGTGCGCGGCGCCGCGCAGTGACACCTGTCAATCAATCAACCCGAGAACCAATCGGTGAAGTCCATTGCACAGACTTCTGCAATCGAGAGACGCGCACGTGTCAAGTTACCACGCATGCGCCACGCACCTGTAGTTTCCCTCCAGTGGCGCCCAGCCACACGTGCCGTGTCCCGAGCACCACTCCGTCTCCTCCTCGGCGCTTCCCCCGGCAGACCGCGCGTCGCTCCCGGCGGGGCGGGCACCACAGCCCCGGGGTGAACCCACTCGCACCTGCGGAGACGCAAACGCTACCACTCAATCTCGATGGATCCGAGGTGGACCAAAGAAGAAGTACGAAGTCTGAACATTTTGATTGACGTGCGACATTGCGTCTGGAGACAAACACTTGACAACAACAACGACGCGCTGTCGGCGCACGATAACCAGGACGACAAGTGACCGGAAATGTGGGACACGTGACCGGAAGTGTGGGTCGCGGGATGCGCGCGCACCTGGAGACGCAGCCCGAACGCGCAGCTGGAGAAGATGCCACCGCCCCCTCCCGGGGTCTGCGCGAGGAAGAGCACGCCCTCTGTGAGCAGCGCCGGCGGGACCTGCACCAGCGCGCCCTCTGACGCTGAGTCCTCGGGGACGCTGACAAAAATCAGAAACACTGATTCACCACAGAAATTGCACTGTGTTGAAACTTTCGCAACGGATTCGCGCATTCCAATGGTAATGTGACCCGGAATCCGTCTGTCCGCACGACTGGCCACGCAGAACGCAACACTCGAAAATTTATTGTCGCCAGCCAGTTTGTAACTTTGTTGTGGTGGAGTTTGTTCGTTCTGCCAGACAGCACGGAACGATCACGCAGTGTGGGTGGATTCAGGGGATTCCGTCCGTATTTTCCCCGGAGATGCAAAGCCGTCAACAAGACACAAAATATTTCACTTCATGTGCGCTACTCGTGTTTCAAAAGTTGGGGTCGCACTGGGGCTGGACCACTTTCAACAGAATCCCGATCCACTCGGGCGAGTTGTCTGGGTTTTGAGGTATCAACTCGTTCTGTACAAGATGACGTCACTGACGACCTCACCGTGTGTTGTCTGTACCTGATGACGTCACGTGCGACGTCACGATCGGTCTGTACCTGATGACGTCATCGCGTCGCTCCTGCACCGCGCGACGCGTGGGGCAGTTGAGCCAGTGCCGGTAGGGGACGCTGATGGCGTGGAGCGTGTAGGGGCTGCCGGGAGGGGGCGCCCGCAGGAACACCGCGTCTCCCACCTGCGGAAACGAGGCACGCGAGCACGTGGCAGTGTTCGATTTATGCGTGCAGCTGGCCGTCAATGAATGGCGCCATTTGCTCCTGGCTTGGAGACAGGGCGAAGTGGGCGAAGTCAGCTATTTGGGTTCGCTCGGCCAGCCGGCACACGTAAATCGAACGCGCCCACTGCTTCACACGGGATACACTGTGCGTGTCAACAACGCTGCTGCGTGCATGCGGTCACAAGCCTCCCGTGCGTGACTTCATTGTTCTACAGAAGTGCGTTCACACGCAGGAAAATGGTTGCTGTTCATCCACAACCAAAATTTCTCACCAAAAAGGTGTCAAAAGGTGTGATTTTTTTGGAACCATTTGTTCCAGCCTGTGTGAACCCTACTTCTGCAGAGAGAAAGCCGATAGTTTTGGAAAGAAGGGTGTCGTGCCCTTTGTGGAACACGCCTTAAGACTAGATCTATGACCCAAACTGCTGAACGGACTTTTTCGCCGTACCGCGGCCATCGATGTCCGACTCTTATATGGATCTACTGGAGAGAGAGAGAGAGAGAGAGAGAGAGAGAGAGAGAGAGAGAGAGACAGACAGACAGACAGACAGACAGACAGACCGACAGACAGACAGACAGAGAGTGTGTGTCTGTGTTGCGGGGGGGGGGTATCGTGTTCCCACCTG
>JAAUXT010034080.1_pt1 | contig 10407 bp, 5 predicted proteins | sample 7278171 | NCBI WGS metagenome assembly JAAUXT01 (sample SAMN14350112, study PRJNA611818) | marine sediment metagenome | isolation source: surface marine sediment (1.8m) | place: French Polynesia: Moorea | collected 2018-08 | reverse complement strand
TTCCCACTATGGGGCACTTGGCCTCTGGACCAATCAGAAGGCTGGATTTTGAATTCTAGACCAATCAGAGGCCTTCCCGCCCTCATTATCTCTGCCCCATAGTGGGGGGGGCTCTTCTCTAGTGTTGCTCGACATGCGATAACGACTTGCGAGATTGTAGATCTGCAGCCAAGATGGCGAAGAATAAACTCAAATGCGAAATGGCTCAGTGCAACAAAGGAATCACTTCAGAAGCAACAATAGGGAAATTTCCTGGTTGGAAATTGACGGAAGCTGAAAAGCAGATCCAACACTTCACAATGAAGGCTGCAAAATTTGCAGCCTGTTTGTTCTGAAAGAGACTTCAGTGCAGGAAAGTGCATGGGGACGCCTTGCAGGGAAACAAACGGGAAAACGTCCACGGACCTGCATGAAGCCCCCGGGTGTTCCGAAATGAAAAATTCAGCGCACGACAACACTGCAAACACTTGCCGAATGTCTGCTGTCTTTCAACAACATCCTCCATTGTTGACTGACTGGTTGATTTTTCCCGTTGTCATTTGTGGCGTTGAGATCAGGAGCAGATTCTCACATCTACGCTGAATTTCGGTTGCCACGGCGCAGACGAGAAGTTGTTGGGATCTTTCCCTGCAGCTGCCGTTGCAGATGAGATGGGCAATCAAGGTGGTCCTGGCCATATGATGCAAACACGAAGCGTTGCGCAATGATCCTGCCGCAGTTTTGAGAGGGAAGCCAATCTGGGGAACGAATTCGTCTGCAGCACCGTTAGACACAGACTGGTGAAGACAGAAACACTTTGCTGCGTGGAGCCGTAATTGTCTTTGTCTGGAAAACCTCAGGGTTCATATTAATCGCTCTGAGCCAAGGTAATGAAAAGGGACTAAATTTCCTGAATCCCCATTTGACTGGCTGAAGCAAAACACACTGGCTTTCTGCCGCAGATCGAGTCAGCCGGCCATTTGTTGTCTTTCCTTTGTCTGGGTTCTGATCACCTGAATATACGAGTATGTGGCTTGGTCTTGCTTCAAACCAGCCCAACAAAATCTGAGGGAAGAACTGACGAAATTCAAAGGCATTGGAACTTGCAGCAGGATGACCGGCCACGCACAGCCGCAAAATTCTTTGTTGTCGACCCCCAGGGAAGATGATTCGACTGCAAACGCTTTGGCGACTTCGGCGACACACTTTCTGATTGTCTATCCCGGTGGTATATGAAGTTCCATTGACCAAACATTTATCTGCATTGTGTGTGAAGGCCATCCAGGGATTTACGTATCAATCACTATCCTTCATCCGTCTTCAAGGGACCCAGTTCATTTTCTTGGAATTTGGAGACCCTCGTTCTTCAGAAATTCCCAAACGAGTACTTTATTCGAGAATAGAGATAGACGAATGCGAATATCATGCCATTTTTTTTACGCACGCTTTATCAAAACTGGGAGATATGTTGTGATTGTACGAAGTAAGAGTGACAACAAAGAAACAAAGGTCTGTTCTTGGGAGGCAACGACGATCGAGATGGACCTGACCTGATGACCCTGCAAACAAAACTCTGCAGGCACCAGAGGGCGCGCAATCTCTTGTTCTGTGTATACACATTTTGTGCATGATTTCAGGAATATACTTGACGATTTCCATGGCGGTGACGTCCATCAGTGTGATCCTCACCGTCTGTGTTCTCAAACTGCACCACTGCGGACCGCACCAAGTCGAGGTAACATCAGTCAGTGGCTCATTCAATCAATTCCGAAGGAAGAATGCTCCGTTCCCCGCATTCAAAAAGAATTTGCGTGCAAGCCTGTTGCACTTTTTTGTCATTCAAAATTGCTGTGAACTAATGCAACTCCAACAGAAACAGTCCACGCACACGCACGCACATGCACGCACACACACACCAAACAAATCAAACACATGCAGACACAGACAGAGAGGCACGACACAGACACCCAGACACACAAGCGCACACGTACATACACGCAAACACACACTCACACACCATGTGAGTAATCTGACCCTGTTTTTTTCCCCAGGTGCCCCGCTGGATGAAGGTGCTGGTGCTCAACTTCATGGCGCGGGCCATTCGCTGTCAGTGCTTCGCGTCGCACAAGCTGCACGGCCGCGGCGGCGCGCGCAAGCGCCGCAAGAGCAAACACGCCGACCGCCTGGAGCAGGAGAACGCTGAGGTGTGCCTGCGCCTCGTCAACGAGTGCCACATGAACAAACGCTCGCCCGTCGCTGAGTTCAGGGCCAACAAAATTAACGTAGGCAACAACGTGGGTGTGGGTGTGACCCACCACCACGGCAGCGGTCGCCATGCCAACTGTAACCCAGGACCTCAGTACCACTCAGCGTCTCACCATGGCAACCTGAGTGAGTACATGACAACGTCACTGATTGACGCCAACACGACGTCGACGTCAAACGCGGACGTGAGACGCTTGACAGTGATGGAGGAAATACTCAAGTACCTGAAAATCATGGTTGCCAAGAGAGACGAGGATGATCAGGAGAATGAGATCATCAATGAGTGGCAACAGGTTGCTATGGTGATGGACCGCTTCCTGTTCTGGACCTTCCTCATGTGCACCGTTGTGGCAACGCTCATCATGATGGTCATCATCCCTGTGGTGCGTTCTTACACAGCCATGGAGCAGGGGCCCGGCATCTGAACTGCGGCGCTTCACAGGAAAATTTAGCTGCAGCTGGAATTTCTTTACGGCCTGAGCCTCGATTCCATGAGAGCGAACCAGGACAACACGAATCCACAGAGATGTGGCTTAAATTCACAAATGCTGATCGTGGGAATGCATGGGTGGGGCACTGTCCACCTTTTTTGGACCTGGTACAGAATGTAGCCAATCAGAACAAGCGTGTATTGTTCTCCCTGCGACTGCATTTCCCTCGTAACTTCCCACACAAATTCACCCCACTGACTTGTTTGTAGATATCCATCTACAATGGTCTCTATTTTCTCTTCCGAATCAAAATATTTTCATGCTGCACGTAAAATCGTTTGCAACCCACTGAAGGAAAGGCATTTCAAAGTGTTTCACCAAGGGTGAAATTGGTCCCAAGAAACAAAAATTTATTCTCTTGCCACGCACACCGTCTGTTCTGAAACTTGGTGTTGCTGCACTGAATAAATCGCATTTGAAGTGTGACACGCAGCGGCTGCGAGTCAGACGGCTTCATTTCCTGTTGTACTCGCGATCCCAGTGCTCGTCACTCAAGCTCAGTTTGCTGTGTTTCGCTGCAATCTTAGTTTCGCTCTTGTTTGAATTGGTTCTTGTGTGCAAATTTCAGAAAGAGCAAACCGCGCAAGAATGTCAAGTGCAGTCAACTTGTTCAACTGGTGCTGCAGCGAGACATACATTCATACTTCGCATAAAATTTCTTGTTTGGTCCTTTGCTGTTTGTTCCTCTTGTTTACTTTGCCTTGAACAGAAACTCGTGTTTTGAATCAGCTCGGTTGATTTTGGTATTAGTTTTGTGTTCAGCTTTTCTGAGGAGCCTGGACAGACAGAACCTGGGGCTGTGTTGAGGTGCCTGAGAATTTTTACTTTGCTGATGCTGTTTTGGATTCTTCCACGCGAACTCAGTTGTGTGCTGCTTGAGCTGTTCTTTCGCGCACATCTGTACATACCCGACGACTGCCTTGTACATGTAGATATCCTAATAAAGGATTTTATCCAAACATAGGTCTGTTTTTGGATGTGTCATGAGCTGTCTTGTGTTACAAACGTCGGAGTCTGAACTAAGTGCCGTGTTGGTGATGGACAATGTGATGGAGGCTTCAGTGAGGATGAGCCATAATTCCTCCATGGGATCTGCGCATGGTCTCTCTTGTAGATTCGGCGGAAAAAGGACTGGAGCTCCGGCCTCAATGCCCAAGACAAAGACAAATTTAAGACAAGAATAAATTTCAAATTTAGTTCTCTTTCTCTCTTTCTCTCTTTCTCTCTTTCTCTCTTTCTCTCTTTCTCTCTTTCTCTCTTTCTCTCTCTCTCTCTCTCTCTCTGGTGTCGTTTGACGCATGTTTCGAGTCCCCCTGTCGGTGGCACTGCAGTCAAGACCGGCGTGGACAGTCCTTTCCAATTCCAGTTGGCCAAATTGCCAACGTGCATGCAGATAACATGCATGCGTGCTGCTTGCACAGACCTCGCTGCAGGGAGAACCAATTCTGTGAAAGAAAAGTGAGCACAAGAGCTACGTTCACCGAATTTCACAAAAGTTTCAATGAGAATTTGACGTCAACTGTATGTTTGAGGCTTCATCTTTAACTTGTTTCTTCCACCGTGTTTTTGCAGGCTTCTTGTGAAGCACACAAAAGAAAGTTTCTGCTGGTTGTTTCGCCCCACGATTCCACCTTTGAGCCTCGGGAGAGAGAGAGGGGGGGGGAGAGAGACAGAGAGACAGAGAGAGACCGTGCAAATGCAATTGGAGAACGGAACATTGTGCGAAAGTCACCACATTTTGGTCTGCCTACAAGTCACACATTGCGCGTCTGAAGCAGCATAAATCTTGTTGAGAATCGTCTTTGTGCTTCTGGTGAATCTCGTAGTAAAATCGTCGGCGTATTTTATCGCTATTTACACAGATGATTAACAACTCACCTGGTTACTATGTTGAACGCTCGATGTGGCAGGAGGGGAGCGATAAAACACCTGTGGAGGAGCGTGGATAAGCAATACCCAGAGGAACGGATAGGTCATCTGAGGAACGCTCACGCTCGATCCACGGTTCCTGCCACATTTCATGTTTCTGCGCATCCGGTGGCACCATGATATGATAACCAGTCATTGTTCAAGCTGTGGAGCAGTCAATCATACTTTCCACCACATTTTCGCCTTTTCTTTCAAACCAGTCTCCATTCCTTCGTGTTGTATACAGGCACACGAATTGCCAAAGTTTCACGTCAGTGGTGCGTTCAAGGGAGTGAGGGTCATGGCTGCAGTTCTGACATGGGTTCCTCTCTTGGGTGCATTCCAGCTTAGAATGTTCAAGTTGCGCAGGCAGACTGTGCTACCGACGAGGACATTCCGCCTTTCCACGGCGCATGCCAAACCGGGAACGTGAAATTGAGTGACTTGACCTGGGCATAAATGTTCTTCAGTTCATGTCCTGTCCGCCCTGCAGTTCAGATCTAAATCATATGCAGAACTCTGTACAAACTTGCTGTGTTCAACAGACAAAAGAAATTGCTCTGCTCAAACACGAAACACATTTCTCCAACTGATTCTATTTTCTTACTGCTTGAAAGAAGCTGAAATGCAGCAAGAATCACGTGCAAAGACTGAAAAAAAAATACGCGAGCTGACTCCTGTGGGATGGGAGGATGAGCGAACACACCCCAATGTTCTTGTCTCTGAATGCAGGTCATTCGTACCAAAGTGGATTAGTTAGTGCGCCGTCTGTAAATCAGAATCGCGCCTCGGGATTAAGCTGCAAATCATCCGGATAACCTGCTTCCTCACCTCGCTCCCTGCGTGTCGTCCTCAGCTCTCTGCACGAGAAACGGGCCAAGAGTTTCCCTGCGGATCCAGGGGTCCAAGAACCTTTGCACCGTACCTCTCTCCTGAAAACCTGCTCGTCCCATTACATTGAAGGGCAAAATGGAGTAGCTCAGAAACTACCTTGAGGAAGATGTTCTCCAGCCACCTGAACAAGGTGAAATGTTGGTTCGTCATTGTCTGCATGTTTCTCTTTCCAGGTTGAAATCAGTCCTCCTGGCAAAATCTTGGATCTTTCCCTCACCAGATCTCAACCCTCAAAGCTCCCAGGCTGGGTCGTCTTGACTTGTCCTTTCCTTAAAAAATTGCGCTCTTGGTCAAAACACCCACGTTGCGTTTTCCTGTTTCCGCCCGCTCGAGGGCGAAACAGCGGCAGGAGATCTCTCAGCTGCAGTGAGCTCCGTCTTCAAAGAAACAACAGGCTTCTTGTCTCCAGGTACAAGACGGAATTAAAGCCTCTGGCGACGCTCTTTTTATCACTGCGGAACACTCGACACATTAGCTGATGTTTCTGTGAAGGAAACTTGGCTCTTCCAGGAAGAATTTGTTCAAAGCTGCCACCGGGTCTGACTCAGGCTCTTTGGAGGTTCCAGGAAATCGCACGAGACGCAAACAAAAGAAGCCACGTTGTAATCAGTGTCCAAAGCTATTTCAAGGGTCAAGTCTGGAAAGGCTTCATCTGCTCCTCAGGTACTTTGTCAAAGTGTCCCTGCTTTCGTGAGTTCAAGTAGACCGCGTCCCACAGGGGAATATTCTGGTTGATTTCAAGGCACAGCAATGACATTGACGGCGATGGTTGAGGAGAGTGCGACCTGTCCCCGTGAGTTTCCACCCGGGTTCCAGTGTTCCTTCCACAGACAATTGTTGCACTGAAGTGAAAATTGCTCTGCATCCCCTGACATCCTTTTCTGTGCCTGCGAAACTCTCTTTTTTCGCTTGCAGTGAATTCAAGACGTTTATCCGACAGGGAAAACGGCTCGTCTCAAATTGGCTGACGAAAAGCGGAAATTAACCCAACACTGGAGTGCCGTCGGGTTGGCAGAGAAAACTGACACAGCGACAGTTGAGTTTTGCAGTTGACAAATTGAACAATACGGGACTATCAGCCAGAGAGGGGATTCCATCCGAAGCCTCTGACTGTCATGGGAACCAATTATCTGAGCAATCAGGCCACGGTTCTCCAGCTGCCTCTGCCCCTTTGTGCACTTTCAGCATTCTGCAATTTGTGTCAGTTACTTTTGGAGAACAATGTTCTGGTGTATCTGACTTGTACGCCAACGCACACCCCCATGGACGTGTGTTGTTCGCGCACACAGGCGTGTCCACCCCTAACAAAGTGCTGCAACAGCTTCAAATGCACTTTTTTTGGTCGAGTCTCAACTGCGTTACGCAACGGTTTTGTCGCCTTGACAGGTCAATCTATTTTCCTCTCCAGGTCTAATGGATTCTCCCACACAGCAAAACGTCAGCTGACAGTCGCAATCGCAGACGGAATTTTATGAGTTGAACAAAGTCATTGACAGGAAATGCGAGTGCAGGAAGGGAATAACCATCTCATCATTGAGCTGCAGTGAGAAAGTCACCAGGGAGTTTTAGCCAATGCGTCCGGTGCTCAACTTGCGTCCCCGCGCCACGTGAGCCACACGCGTCATGTGATCGTGTGGGGTTCGAGCTCGTCCAGGCACTCTGAACCCGAGACCGCGAGATGCTCCTCTTTGGGGTCATCGGTTTGAGGGTCATTTTGTGAGAATTTGTGGAGCCGCATCTCATGTTTCCAGAAGTGCAAGTGTTTTCCCCCAAACTGCTCAGCTTGGGTCTGCTCGCGATTTGCTCGCATAAAATCTCTGCAGATTCTGTCAGGAGCTTGAATGATTCCCAAATCTGAAACCAGTTCAGGGTCTTCATTCCAAGATCATTTCTCAAGATTTTGTACGTCGCACATGTGAAAACCACAAACGTTGCTGATTTTCGTACTGTTCGTGTGGAAGAATGAGAGAAATAAAACAAAGCAAAGTCTTTGTAAATCCAACAATATCCATGAATATTGCAAAGCATTGAAGGCATCTTAATCACCTTAATTTTCAGTTCAGTTCATTAGTTTTAATTTGGAGGTTCAAGCTGCCGCAACATGGGAGGGAATTTTTCGCATGAGAAAGCGACTTTGCAAATTAATTATAGACACCCGAGAGTCTGAGAAACTGAGAGACAGAGCGAGAGTGACAGACAGGGAAGAGATCTGCGGGTAACGAGCCGAGGAGAGAGTGGCAGGCAGATGAAAAGGGAGAGACAGATCGAAAGAAGAAGAACGGAAAGCGAGAGCACAATTCAATTGGAGCCTGTGTTTACGATCCTCGTAACGAGAACACCAAACCGTTTGAAAGGAACGAATATTCCACAACAAGACCAGCAAGAACAAGACCAAGAGACGCACAGGCACAGGAGAGAGATTCACTTGTTGGCCCCACTGCTGGGAGCTGTGCCTTGACTGACAGGTGTGCAAGACGGCAAAGTTCCGCACGTGGGGATCGGACTCCACTGTCAGCACTGACCGCCAGTGCGTTTTGAACTGGACCAGATTCAATGGTGGGCCCCTTTTGGCCCACTCCCACGCCAACACTGAGAACTTCTTTCCACATCAAATCACTTTGTTTTGCCTTTGTGCGTGTCTGTTGTTCAAAGTTTACGTTGGCACTCCCTTAAAAAATTTGAACCTCTGAGATCACCACTGAGCCGCCTCAATCCCAATCCTGTGTCAGTAAGAGGTGGTACCTCTGTGGATGTCAAGAATTCCTTGACGTTCAAACTGCACCCACACGTCGCTCACAGGTACTTCAAGCCTGCGTGCTCCAGTGTAAAAGTAGATGTTGGAACATTGTGCACAGCGTAAACACCACTGACAGTTTTGAGGCCAGTCCCACCATAATGGACATCATTGCTTGTGATCTATAAGTAATGACCCGAGCTCAGATAAAACAATGATGCGATCCCGTGGGAGAGAAGACTCGCCATCGTGAGGAGGAGATGATCATAAATGGATGACATCGCGAACGCAGCATTAGCAGAAACAAGGTACGCTGGATGTTGGACACAATGGGGGCCTCGGGTCGGAGGGTGATTCATGAATGACGTACTGGGAACGTGACAGGAACAAGCAGGTGCGCAATGTACGGTGAATACAAGCATAATTTTGTCCGTTGGTCTGAAACCAGTGGAGGTTTACCTTGAACCAAGCCAAGCCGTGGCACTTGATGTGTTGTGTGTGTGCAGGACCACGCAGTGCTTCCCACATAAAGACAGACAATCTTGCCTTCCAGAACCGTGCAGGGGCTTTGTCTTTGTTCCCACGGAACAGAGGCCGAGTTCGGGTGATTTCTGCAGATCTCCGACGAGAATTACAAATCAGAAAAACCACAGCTCCTCACTTTGCATCGTAGTTGTGTTCAGACAAAGCCCCAAAATCAAAAACCTGTGCTTCCAATTGGTAGATCTATTTCTCTTTTTTCCAGCAGTTACGTAAGAATCTCTTGATTCATTCGCCTTGGAACGCGTGTTTTGTCATTTATGTAGTGTTTTCCATGCTTTGTGCTTCGCTCCCGTCTGAATGTTTTGAAGATAATTTGCCTGCAATTCTGGGTATCTGGACATAAATTACGTAATTCACATCTCTTGAGTCTGACAACAAACCAAGGAAAAAAGGTCATGTCCCAGTTTCCTTGATTACAGAACCTTCTTTTTGTCATTCCGCAATTCATCAAATCAAGGGAAACCATTCCTTCTTCGCTCCATGCTCTATGTCAAGGCTCTCCTGCAATTTATGGTCATCCACAGTAACGTGATTCTGAGGAGAGTTTGAATGAAGAATCACGGCCCAATCGATCGATAACGGGAGATAGATCAATCACGTGACAGGAGATCAATAATCGGCACGTGATCCGGAAGAGAAGGAGTCCAGATGACGAGTGTTAGTGGTCCGTGCAATAAGTCTGCAAAAAAGAGACATGGTTCTCTGATTTACTTCTGGTCAGACAACTGACCAAATAATCCAAGGATACTTTCAATGAAGCCTTTTGTCGAATTTTGTCAGTGGCTTCTTGTAGAAGGTGCCAATGTTGTTTTTCAAGAGTTTCTGGAGAAAGATGTCTTGAGCACAAACATTTACCAATTCCTGAACCCACACATTTGACGTTTTGTTCCGACATGCGTGTGACGCAAATTTTGGACTGAAACCTTTGCTTGCACAAACGCGAACCGCCGAACATGAGTGCATCTCGGTTTTCCTATCTGTGGCCTGCAGTACATTCTGCACGTTGTAACATCCAGCTGAGGTGAACGGTTGCAGGCTCTGCATGTGTGGGGCTAACAGGATGCGTTTGACACCACTTGACTCACTCTCGCCTTCCTCTTGACTCTTGGCACACGGTCGGAATTCTGATGGCTTCCCGGCTGCAGAACTATCTGCTGGGAAGAAACAAGCCACACAACTTCTGCCCAATCGCATGTCACGAAAGGATGTTTTCTGCTGTCTGCTTGGGACATGTTTGGGAAGAGAAGTGTTCGGCAAGAAGTGTGTGCTGGTGGAGGATTACAGCTGTTCTTTGTGTCTGACGGGACTTCCCATGCAATGCAATTGATCTGTATAACAAACCTGCTATCTCAAGTTTTCCTCTGTTTTCCATTGGACCCAGGGAAACCAAGGTCAAGCGGGAAGGGAAGTCCCCGTGAGTTTGAACGTTGTTGAGATGAGTGACTTCCTCATTTGACATGACAAGATAACTTGTCAAGAGCAGATCGTCTGATCGCCCCCCTCCGTGTGAAGCCCTTCTGTCTCCCCTGCCCCGCCCCTCCCTGCCCCGCCCCTCCCTGTCCCGCCCCTCCCTGCCCCGCCCCTCCCTGCCCC
>JAAUXT010129320.1_pt1 | contig 10410 bp, 16 predicted proteins | sample 7278171 | NCBI WGS metagenome assembly JAAUXT01 (sample SAMN14350112, study PRJNA611818) | marine sediment metagenome | isolation source: surface marine sediment (1.8m) | place: French Polynesia: Moorea | collected 2018-08 | reverse complement strand
GGAATTGTCTCAGATGTATTCAATATAAGTGAGGTGTTTCAATGTCACAAATCAGCCTGCCAGGGGCTCATGTCATCATGAGCTATATTTGGCAATAAACAAGTTGTGTTACACATGTGGTGTTTGTGTTAACTCATACTTGTACACTATGAGTCTGATGTGGAGACGAGAGGGGTCCATGTGGCTCGAATTTTGCGGAAGAACAGAAGGTCTGAGTCAAGGGGTATTTGACGTCATGAAATGAAGTTTGTTTTCTATCTTTTTGAAATTCTTTATTTTCCTATGTTCAGGACCGATTCCCGGTGGATCGAGGAGAAACAGAAGTATTCTTACTTGATAAGAGATGATCAGTTTGTGTAGCCGCTGTGTAGGCTTTCTCGTACGTCCTGGACGTCTCGCGCGTTGCGTCGCACGTGGACGAGATGCAACGCACGACGCGCCCAGCGAGACTGATTGTTAGGCAGTGTTTAGCTCTTCAGACGAGAGAGGCGACAGGATACTGTGCTAAGCACGACGTATCTGATGCACATTGGTCGGGTTCGGACTGGATGATGCGGCATGTCCAGAGTCACGCAGGTCAAGGACGACGCGACGTCGTCACGTGCGACGCGACGTCGTCTTTTGACCTGCGTGAAAACAGAACGTGACGCGTGACATCCAATGTGAATAAATTTGAATTTTTTAAACCCGGCCTCCATTGCTTTTCAGTGCTGAGTAAGAGTTTTTTCACGCTTGAAAAGTTCAATGTTTGATGTTTTTTGATAAATAGGTGAGAAAGTCGAGGCAGTTCTTGTATCACAGTCCATGTCACCTGCACCTTTCTCCTGTACGTAATGCAGAAGAAAACTAAAGATGGCTGAAGTCTACAGGTAGAAATATGACCGTTGTCTCAGCTAGATTCACATTAATTTATATTTTTTATGAAAAACACCACTTGCCTTTGATTGATCAAGTTCCTCGTCGGACGCACGACAGTCTGAGAAAGAATGACGTCTTGTGTGTTCGAAGTGAAAACAGAACGCGCTGGCTCATACAGGTTCCGTTGGAACCATCTCTGCAAGTTTGTGTTCGACTCAGCTGCCCTTCCTTTCCGCTGACTCTTCCTTTTTGGTGATTTGCACCTGGTTCCCAAAGGGTACCAGGTAGCACAAAGCACGTGAGGCATGGTGGACAAGATTCTGTGGACAACACTTTTTTCATGAAGATGATGGTCAATTTTGTTCATATTTGGTCAAAAGATTTTGGCTTGGTGTAGCATTGTGCAGCAGGAAGAATTTTGTTCAAATCATTGTGCAAAAGAATCTTGTGGTTGAGTGGGCGATAATGAGTGCAAATCACGCGAGACCCGTGGGTCTATTTTTGCAACAGGCAAGTCATGAACAGTTGCAGAGAGACGCTACGCGTGACGCACCCGACGCGACACAGGTCCCAGCGGTCGCGCCAGGGTCGCGCGACTCTTTCCTGACCCTGGGTTGTCAGGAAGTGAGTCGGAAATGATGAAGACTGATGGGACGGGTCGGGCGCATCGTGGTGGGCGTCCCCGGGGCCAGGATGCATGGCCTGCTGCGAGAAGCTCTCTCTTCTGTTCAGGTCCATTTCACACTGGAAGTGAATCTCGTGCTGGTCAATGGGCTTTGCGTTGTCTCTTGTGGGAGGAGGCGGCACTGACGCGTTTTGGGCGGCGTATGTGCGACACAACGCCCGTTGACCTGCACGGGATGCAAGGCACAGATTTGAGCAGGGAAACAGTGCAAGGTGCCACCAGTGTGACACACGCGTTGAGAGCAGTGGTGCCATCCTCACGGGGTCGAACTGCAATTGAACGCACAGAAGGCTCAGAAGAGTCAGTCTGCTGTGGTTGGGCTGCAGCTCCAAGAAGCGAGGTGTTGACGCCTTGGTTGAGACTGACCCTGCAAGGTCAAGGCCGCTTCAATCTGAGCGGATCCGTCAGGGGATGATCTCATCATGTCACGTGTCTCCATGCCACGAGCGTTCTGCGCATGCGCAAGGTACCTGGTCTGTGCACAAAGCTGGGCATTCGGACAACTCTCCCATGGATTGTTGTGCGAAGTCCCTTTGGGGCGAAGCACCATGTGGTAGTGCAATATATGGCAAGGTAGATGAAATATCCCCTGCCCCCTCCCCCCTTAGCCCCTCCCCCTCCCCAACCCCCCACCCCTGAACCCCCCTTCCCCCAGACCCCCCCACCCCTGGACCACCCTGTAGAAGACAAGGAGGACAAGGAAGAATTGGCAACATTACTGGCAAGGGACTTCGCACTGCAGTTGCCTTGAGCACTGCTTCTTATTCGGTATACGTCAGGCTGGTTTTTCACTGGAAAGGCATCAACCAAAAGAACGTCGAGGGTTTTTTACACTGTGTCTCGTTCGGTTGTCACACAAACAGCAAGACTTCTGCAGGAAGTTGGATGCCACATAGAACAACAAGGGTATTCTCTCAAACACAGCACGCAGATTCTCCATTCGTCGCACAGTAGAAAGTCAGTGTTTTTCTCCAGCTTTCTGTGTAAATTTATGTGTCTCACAACTCTTGGGCTTTACGTGGACCTGGTTAGCTCTGGACAGGCCTGTTTCACACGGGGGTGCGTCACGCGTTGCGACCCTGAACACGTCAATGGGTGCGTCGTTGGTCACTGCGCGTGACACAGCGTCCATGAACGTACAACAACAGCAACGCAACGCATGAAACACGGTGACAATGCACTCAGGTCCCATTGTCAAGAACAGGGGCTGCACTCATCCAGTGTGCCAAGCTTTGTGTCCCTGAATGAGTCAATGGACCACGCGTCCCAGGCAGCCACACAACACCTAATGACTAACGCACAGCGCGTGTGACGCATCCAGTGTGAACCAGGCCCCAGTAGACTCCGTCCAGCAAATCCGGATCGGGATGCGAGGCGTAGATCCATCCAATCCGGACCGCTCCATGGATTTTTCATTAGGAGGCGCCCGCAGCCGGATCATCCGATTGTCCCGGGGAAATCCGGACCCAGGGTCCATCCGGATTGACGCGCGCGGCTGTGCGTCCATTGACTCGGGTGTAATTGGGTTGGGGCTCAGGGTGGGTGGGTGTTAATATGACGGCAGGGGTCCACGTTTCAATACACCAATACGTGAACAAAAGAGCGTGCACACACACACACACACACATACACAGACCAACACGCGCAGAAGCAAACACGGGCTGTGTCATACACATGCACACACCACACACACATGTACACCATACACACACACACACACACACACACACACAGGTTCTGCGATCACACGAAACGCACGCACGCACACCAGACTGACCCACTCTCTCTCACACACAAGCAGCACACGCACTCACACACTTTCTCACACACGTACACACACTCTCTCTCACATGCACCCACACACACACACACACACACACACACACATTCTCAAACATGCGCTCACACACACGCACACCCAGGCTGTTTTTGCACCTGAGCCCTGAACAGACCCACAAAACTTGCACCAAGTCCCCAACGCAACACTCACCAGTACATGGTTCCCAAAGCTCGCCTTGAACCACATCCCACCGTCTGTTTCAGACAAACACGAGGAGGGCACCATACCCATCATGCCCCGCGGCGACCACAAGTTCCCGTTCGAGTTCGAGCTTCCGGAGTGCGCGTTGCCGTGCTCGTTCGAGAGTCGCATCGGGACGATTCGCTACTATCTGCGCGTCATCATCGACATTCCGTACGCCTCCCCGCCCCAGGGCATCAAGTACTTCACCGTCATCGGGCCGCACATAGACTGCATGGAGGACAGATACCTGGTAAGTTCACGTGAATAGATCTGCTTCTACGGACTTTTGGCAACCACAATTTTCCTTTGCGTGCGGTGCTCCAAATGCCAGATCGGTGGCACAGATAGCGAAACAGGGCACGAGAGCCAATGACCAGTGACAAGATGGTTTCTGTGTCACTGATCTGGCAATTGCGGCAGGCCGAAAAAGGAGCGGACATTTTTGCTCAAACTCGCCTCTGTTAAGGAATCACTGTCGGTTCGTCCATCGGTGGACAAAGCAGGTGCGGAGCTTGGGAGCCCCTGGGGGTCCAGCCCCTTGATAATAGTTTGTCCGCCATGTTGGATTTGGATCCTCCAAGTACGGCCAGGACATTCAGGCTGGAGAACCCCCCCCCCTCCGTTCCCCATCATTTGGCATTCAAAAAACATTGCCGCCTCTCAGACCACAGAATCCTTGAAGCGCGCGTCCATACTCACAAGTGTTCTTGTTTTCTTTTGATTCCGACACAATTCGCTTCGCCAATAATGAAGTCATTGGGAGGGAGGAGCTCTTACGCAGAAGAAGTGCTTCCTGTATTCAGTTCCCGTACAGTGGAGTCAACACTGCCGGGGCCCAGTTCACGCTGTGTGCGTCTTGCCTCACGTCCCAACACTGCGTCAATGGACGTTGCGTCAATAGTGACTTTGTGCGTGACGTTTTTGTGAATCGTCAACGCCAACACCAACATCGAGTGGTGTTTTGTGATTGTGCATTGGCAAGGAAATTGATGCTCTTTAAGACGTTGGCGTTGACGCAACGTGCGTCTCAACGGTCGTGCTTGACGTCACTGAGGTCACTATTGACGTGACGCCACGCAGGGACGCAGCGCCACGACGTCGCGCACAGAATGAAAAAGGCCTCAGTGAATTGGAAATGAAATCATTTGGCCCGTTTCACGTTGGATACGCCACACTTCACGTCCCCACGTCACGTCAACGTGCGTTATGTCTCAACGGACGCGTCGTGCTTTGCGTCCCTGCAAACTCCCTTGCGCCAAAACACGCCACGCAAGAACGCATCCACCCAGCGTGAAACAGCCCCTGACGTTTGAGTCTATTCTGAGACGCTGAATCCACTTTTGGATTTGTCAGTCTTCGGAGAGAAATTGTCAACAGAGATTTGGAGGGGGAGGGAACGGCACACAGCAGATCAGAGTGGAGCAGAGAGGCGCAGCGGGAAGCCATCCGGGACCCTGACACAACAAAGGGAATCAAAAGTGTGACAAGCCAAAGCTGCAGCTTTTATTGCTTTTTGAGATCCGGGGATTTTTTTGCCTCTCGCTTTTCCGTTCTAAGATTTCCTGGAATGGGGGGATTTATTTTTGATGTGCCAGTTTGACAATCAGATTTCCATTTTTCTTGCAGCCTGTTTCCTTTCTCCAAGTAAGCAGCAAAATGGCGTGGAACAATGTCTTTGTTGTGTTGACGCCTGTGAGCTAAAGGCCCTTCATCAAATACACGTTGAATGTGCGTGTGTGGCCGCATGTGTGCGTGTCTAGTGGCTCATTCCTTAGGTTCTTGCTGTCTTTCTCACCCGGACTCACCCTCTGTCCGTCCGTCTGTCCGTTTCTCTGTCTCACTTCTGTCTCCTTCTCTCTCCGCCTTTCTCTCTCCACTCTCTTCTCTCTCATGTTTCTCTTTCCCCTTTCTCCCACTCTTGTCTTTGTCCTGTCTCTCCCAATTTTTCTCCATTCTCTATCTCTCTCTGTCTGTCTCTGTCTCTCTGTCTCTGTCTGTCTCTGTCTGTCTCTGTCTCTGTCTGTCTCTGTCTGTCTGTCCATCTGTCTGTCTGTCTGTCTGTCTCTGTCTGTCTCTCTGTTTCTCTCACTCCCCTCTCACCTCTCTCTCACCGCTCTCTTGTCTCTCTCACCTCTCTCACAGCTCTCTTGTCTCTCTAGCCTCTCTCTCCGTTGTCTCTCCGCAGGCCCCTCTACACGGGAACGAGCAGTCCCGGCAGTGCTGTCTCTGCTGTATGATCGGACCCCTGGGGCTCGAGGCTACCCTGGAGCGGAGCGCCTACTGCAGCGGCGAGAACATCAAGCTCAAGGCAGAGATCCAGAACGGCAGCGACCAGAACGTCTGGCTCATCTGCAGACTCATGCAGGTCAGTGTGCGGGGTGCACTCGGGGTGCACTCAAGGTGCGTCAGCGTGGTGCACCCAGGGTACACGCAGAGTACGTCACGTAGTGCATCTGCAGGGTACAGGTACGAGTCACACGGTGCACAGGGTGCGTCTGCAGACTCATGCAGCTCAGTGGACGGAGGTGCTCTCGGGTGGGTTGCGTAGTGGCACTCGGGGTGGGCACATGATGCGTATTGCAATGTACCTGGGGTGCACTCAAGGTGCGTCAGCGTGGTGCACCTAGAGTACACGCAGAGTACGCCATGCAGTGCACCAGGTGCGTGTGTCACGCGAGTGCGTCTGCAGACTCATGCAGGTCAGTGTGTAGGGTGCACGCAAGGTGCGTCAGCGTGGTGCACCTAGGGTACACGCAGAGTACGTCACGCAGTGCATCCTGCAGTGTACACAGGGTACGCGAGGCACAGAGTGCGTTTGCAGACTCGGGCAGGTCAGTGCGCGGGGTGCACTTGAGGTGCACACAGGGTGCGTCACTCTTTGTGTACGTGTGTGACGGAGACGCAACTCTTGTAGGTCAGTGCAGTGCATCCAGGGTGCACACAGGGTGTGTCACGCGTTGTGTCCATGTGTGACGTGGATTCGCAACTCACACAAAGGTGTACCTGGGGTGCACACAGGGTGCATACGCGTTGCGACCATTGGTTCAACCAGAAGTGCGGCTTCTAAAGGCTTGGTGCTGGGGCCAACTGACCAAATAGGCCAATCCCAGGGTCTCGTCAAAGACGCCTGTCCCTTGTGGGTCACGGTGCAAGTCTGATCAAACTACGCACAGTGAATCCAAGGACCAACGAAGACGGGAAAATGGGTCACTTCCGGGAGAGAGGAGCTTCACATTGGCGAAAGTGGTTGGGCCCAAAATAGACGACTTCCGCGAAATTCTTCTTCTTCGTGGACGGCGGCGCGTGGGGCCTGGATATGGAGGGTCCTCAGCTGTCCGGCGCAGCGCCGCTCCCGACCTGATTCCGTCCACGGGAATTCCAGCAGGCGCAGGGGGTGAATCGTCCCTGGGGGCGGGGTCCATGGGGGCGGGACACCCTGGGGACGATCTTGGAGGTTGGAGTCTCCTGGATCGAAAAAGTGAAGGGAGGGCAGGCGCAGGGGGTGAATCGTCCCTGGGTGGGGTCCACAGGGAAGGGACACCCCGGGACGGATCCTGGAGTTGGGGTCCCATGGATCGCAGAGGGGGGTCCAGGGGAGGGGGAGGAGCTCCTTGGGGTGGACCGGGCGGGGTGGTCCTCAAGGGGCGAATCTGGAGGTGGGGCCCTGAGGACAAATTCAGAGGAAGGGATCCTGGGGGCAGGTCAAGGGGAGAGGCCCCACGGTCAAATGTTGAGTAGGGAACCCACATGCAGATGGAGATGGAGGTCCTGGGAGTGGATCTGAATGACAGACCCCTGGGATGGATCTGTTTCCAGGCCCTTGGGGTGGTTCTGGAAGAGTTGCCCTTCTGGGCCAACCCTCGCCTTTGAGAAATCCTGGACTGCAAGGTGCTCTGGGTTGATTGTTTGTGTGGGAAGGTCCATTGCTCTTTCCCCCGGGGGCTGGGGATCCTGGGCCCGCCCCTGCGTCTCTGTGGTCACGTGTTCCTCATCCTGAGGCAGCAGCCAATCAGCGCTCAAGGAATAGCGATGTGCGCTGCGTGGATTCTGAGAGGCACTGCACGTCAACAGAGACACGTGGGGCGAATTCCTTCAGCCGCCCAGAGAAGAAATCGGAAGAGGAACGAGCCAATAGGGAGTTTTAGCAAATGCGTCCGGTCTCCGCTGACGCGCCCTCAATTGCCATGTCAATGGCACAGAAACTACTTTTGCAAGAGACAATCAATGAAGAAGGGTCTTGCAATTACAACACCGCGCCAACAGGCTATGCTAAACCTCCCCTTTGTCAGAGGAAGTTTCACGGTGGGGGACCCCCAGGGATCGAGGGCACGCACACACACACACGCACACACGCACATACACACACACGCACACACACGCACACATACACACCACATCACACACACACACCACATCAACACACATCACACACGCACACATACACACGCACGCATACACACAGACCTCGGGGAGGACTCACCATGAGGACCCAGAACCTGACCCTCAATCGTCTTCCGAACCTGAGAGAAAGCGTTTACAATCTCATGAGGTCACGCTTCTCGAAGTCTAGACCCTCCATAAGCAACCATCGCCTCTCTGCGACCCTGATTTGGACCAACTGAAGAACAAAGCACACGTCTGAAAAAAGATTTGGACCATCATTCCATGGGAACGATCGCCAATCAGGAAAGAATTGGCTACATGTTCAAAGCAACCGAACCACAAACAAAAGTCCCCCTGATTTGGCTGGAGAGCAAGCTTACCTGCAGTCAGGACAAAGCGCCCAGGGTTCAAGGTTCAACGATGCAGAGACCCTGGAATTAGGAGGAGTTGGCTTCATCTCACCAAGCACTGAATCACATGCACGTTTGTCTTTCTTCGCTTTGATCCCCCATCCCCGCCCCGCAGGTTGGACGCAGGTGTGCGTTCCTTCCTTCTCCGTCATGGACCTGTCTGAATTGACCTGTTTGATAGTGTCACGTAGGATGCGTCGTGAGCTGAATGGCAGCATTTGTCAAACGACGCTGCGTCGGCAGTTCCGACGACGTTGACTCGCGGGTGGCGCCCCCAAGTTGCGCCCGGGGGAAAAACACGTGACGCATTCAACGTCAGCGACGACGCAACGTTTGGCAGGGATGCAACGCGTGACGCATCCAGTATGAACCAGGCCTCATGGAACCAACAGGATTCCTTTGTCCACCGCGGGTGGATGGATGGATGGCCGAATCTCGTGCTGATCAATGTGAAACCTGCGTCTCCCATAGAGAGGCGGCACTGCGCCTGCGCGCGGTGGAGTCACGTGTTACAGCTGCCCATGCGTACAGAAATCTGACCTTTCGGGAGGGGAGGGCTGTGGTGGAGGAGCAGTGGGGACTGAGGCTGGGGATTCAGGTTGGGTGGGTTCAAGCTGCACGCGTTGTATGCTGCAACCCTGAAGGAAGCAAGTTCCTGGGCTCTGCATACGACTCAAGCCATGGTGTGTCTTGGTTTGGAAACGACAACGGAGCAATACATGCTCCCATGTAAAAGTGGCATCGGGGCGGCTTGGAAGAAGAAAGGGAGTCGAGTGTGGTTTTCACAATGGACACCCTAGAACGCACGACATTTTTCAAAACGTCAATGGCGTGGTCAATGACGTCACAGCGCCGTTCAGAATTCAGGGACGCAGCAGTTGGTGCGGCTTGGGCCTGGGCTCGCGGCTGTGGGGAGCGGGAAGGCCTGGCGGCCGGGCGGGGGGGGGCTGTCGGGCCCAGAAAGCTTCGCCCACCTTGACGCCGGAGCCTGGTGCGCGCTGGGTGCGTCATGCGTCACGCATTGCGTCACTCTATGCGCATGTCAACGAGAGTGCGTCGTCACACTGGATGCGTGATGCGCATCCGCTGCGTCCTGGCAAACGTGAATGGGCAATGCGTTGCAGGCTGCGTCACACAGTGTGGGCCACATCATTGTGACGCAGTACGTTGTGCCTGGGACAAAACGCGTGACGCACCCCGTCTGAACCCCGCCTCCTGCTCAGTTGCAGGCCACACACTGCGAGGCTGACAGAAACAAACTGCTCCTTTTTGGGCACCGCGCATTGCAGCCTGCTTCACGCGGGATGCGTCGTGCGCTCCGTCCCTGTGCGCGTCAACAGGCAGGTTCGGCACATCAGGAAATTAAAGTCACGTGTGCGTGAAGCGCAGACGTAGTCACCCCCCCCGTCTTGGGGTCAATGGGCACTGCGTCCCTGCACAAGTCATTGGGTGCTGCAGTACAAGTCAATGGGTACTGCATCCCTGAACAAGTTGAAGGGTGCAAGTCAATGGGTGCTGCATCCCTGCACAAGTCAATGGGTGCTGTATCCCTGCACAAGTCAATGGGTGCTGCATCCCTGCACAAGTCAATGGGTGCTGCATGTCTGCACAAGTCAATGGGAGCTGCATCCCTGCACAAGTCAATGGGTGCTGCATCCCTACACAAGTCCATGGGTACTGCTTCCCTGAACAAGCCAATGGGTGCTGCATCCCTGCACAAGTCAATGACTGCATCATTGCACAAGTCAATGGGTGCTACATCCCTGCACAAGACAATGAGTGCTGCATCTCTGTTTCAATCAATGGGTGCTGCATCCTTGTACAAGTCAATGGGTGCTGGCTGCATCCTTGTACAATTCAATGGGTGCTGCATGCCTGCACAAGTCAATGGGTGCTGCAACCCTGTAGAAGTCAGTCAGAGCTGCATCCCTGCACAAGTCAAGGGGTGCTACATCCCTGCACAAGTCAATGGGAGCTGCAACACTGGACTAGACTCTGGGTGCTGCATCGATTCAAAACTCGTGTGGAGCTGCGTGGGGGCACTAGGCAGT
>JAAUXT010073315.1_pt1 | contig 10410 bp, 10 predicted proteins | sample 7278171 | NCBI WGS metagenome assembly JAAUXT01 (sample SAMN14350112, study PRJNA611818) | marine sediment metagenome | isolation source: surface marine sediment (1.8m) | place: French Polynesia: Moorea | collected 2018-08 | reverse complement strand
TCGCGATCGTCCGTTGGCTCGAGCTCGCGTCTGCGTCTGTGTTTTCGGAGCGCCGCAGTGTGCGGATGAGAGAGAGAGACAGCTAAAATATATATACTTGTATTTTTAGGGGAAGGCAGAGAGAGAGAGAGCGAGAGAGAGAGAGAGAGAGTCATTTCATGAGATTATCTGCACGAAAAATGGATAATTGTGGAAACGAACGCTCAGGGAAAGGTGGTCAGGTTGCAATGGCGAGTTTTAGCAAACAGCCCGCAATCTGGAAACGCAAACGCAAACATTTAGACTATCATAGCATACCAAAAGTTACGCGTTTACGTCTGCGTTTCCAGGGCTGCGAACTGTTTGCTAAAACTCCCCAATGTGCTTGTTGCTTTCAATGAACCAGGTGGAGGAAAAAGAACACGAGGAGCGCTTTCTCAACACGATTTGTGACGCTGGTGCGACGGTTCTCAAGAAAGAAGAAGAAAGTTGCGCAAACGAACTCGTCGACGCAGTGGGCGGTGGTGAGCACCCAGGACCCGTCCCCGATGAGTGAGGATCCGCAGCGCTCGACGGAGTGCGCCTGGTTCCGCAGGGTGATCATCCAGGGCCAGCTGTGCGGGGCGGCGGGGCGCCCCCCGAGGATCCGCCCCGAGATCGGGCTGATGGCCGGCTGGCCGCACGTCGCCTTCGCGATCTGAACAGCTCCTGGAGAATGATTGGAGTCAGAGATTCACGTACAGACTGGGGGGGGGGGGGTTCACACACATGTACATTTTACACACACGCGTACACAGACACAGACACACACAGACACACACAGACACACACAGACACACACAGACACACACAGACACACACAGACACAGACACAGACACAGACACACACACAGACACACACACACACACACACACACACACACAAGGAAGGTTGGTCTGTGCACCCGATATAACAGGCAAAGGACCCGACCAGGAATTCTACCCGACGTTGGCTCAAATCCCCCAAAAATCTACAAATTCTTCCCGTCCACCTACCCAGTCAAATCCCCACCCAAAATATGGGCATTCTACCCAATGTCGGGCAGAATCCCTGGATATTCAGGGATTTGACCCGACGTCAGGTGTATGTGCAAGTATCAGGTTGGGTGTAAAACCTGCGACACCGATTCCGCACCCCTGTCAACCAAACTGCGTGTACCACGTGGGTTGTACTCACCACAGGGGCTGAGTTTGTAGTGAGTGCAGTGCGCGCACACGGAGAGGCGGCCACACGCCGTCGCAGCCGTGTGCAGCCAGCACGTGTTGACGGTGCGCACGTGGTCCACGGATTTACACGACACCGATTCCTCGCACGCGCGCACGCAGTCCTTCCAGCCGACGCGCCGGTTCAGCAGCGTCCCTCCGTGCGCGTGTCTCTGGGCGTGTGTCTCTGGAGAGGAGATGGAGAAAATTATTGAACATGTCAGAAGCTGTCGTCAGAGGGGGTGACCGAGGGGGCTTGACATTTGAGCTTGTGTGACCTTCCCTCACTTACCCATGTCGACAGACTGTGTTGAGATACACAAAGGGAGCAAAGTTGTATCACAAACTGTGTACCAAAACCCTCACTCACTCACCCACCCACACAACACACAACACACACAACACACAACACACACACACACACACACACACACACACAAATTCGTCAGGGCAGGAGGAGGTCCTCTATGTCTGCAGGGCCTCTGCCTATTCTCAGAAGAACCAAGAGGGTACATCTGGAAGTGCGTCAACTGCAAGTTTCCTTGGAGCAAAGCGCGAACGCAAAGCGATACATCGATTCGCAAGCTAAAGGCCACTTCTGACAAACATCCACTGTATCCTGTACATGATCTGCTAACACGGAGGAGGCATCTGGACGGATTCTGAAACCCCATCTGTCAGTAGATTAGCCCGGTGCGCCTTTGACTTTTGGCGTCTCTTTCCTGCGGGCGGGGCGGGTGAGGAAATAATGCACTGCAGGTGAAAACTGCACTTGAACACAGCCATGCAGCTGCAGAGGAATGCATGCAGGAGTGTTTCTCAGCGTGTGCTGTGGCAGCGCCTTTGTAAAAAGTGAAAAATCTTGGCATTTCAACTGTGAGATTGAGCCTGAACCTGCAGCCCTTTCTCTGCTTGAAAACAAATAAGAATCAAATATCTTGTCAAAATGACAGGCAAGAAGAGAGTACAAAACGACAAAGTGCAGCAAATGCTTGTTTTCACAGTCGTTGAAGATTTGATTATTCGAACGTGGAACCATGAAAGTAGGTCACACTGGATCCTCTGGTTTTGCTGGCGAGTTATTTGAGTTTGACTCCATGTCTTCCACCCGCAGTTTGCAACACGCTTTGTCAGCTGCAACGTACCTACCTCTCAATCTGACAGCTGCTTTTGTTTTTCACAAATAAGAGCTGCCTGATGACAACAATCGTGACTTGCACCTTGAATTATCATCATTTTGAGCTTTGCCTTTCATTTTGTTGAAGGGAGAACCATCTTTCGGCACCAGAAAAATGGCCCCATGTTGTCTTCTTTACCTTGCACGTAGATGGGCTCTGTCTGGTCATTCTGCGGACGCGCGGGGATAAGAGGCACGACGGGCTGCGGGACAGGAGGAGGTGGCGCCACCACCGGGGCCGGCGGCACGGCTTGGATCGGGTACCCTGAAGAAGATCCTGTACCAAAAAAAAAACCAAAAGATCCCAACACTTGACGTCGTGCCCAACATGACATTTCTTTGTTGCTCGAACACGTTACCTCTTGATCAACAATCAAAATTTGTGCGATGCCATGCATGCAGCGTGAGTATATGGTGAGAGGCTCAGTGTATGTTCATCATCCTACCAGCAGCACAGCGCGTCATTTTGTAGTGATCTATCAGTGGCTTGGGGCGCATGAGCGCGCATGCGCTGTGGCGCGCGTGGAACCAACACGAGTTGTCGCTGCGGTCGAAGTCGATCGCGTCGCAGTCCATCTTCTGGCTGCACCGCAGCACGCAGGTCTCCGCGTCTCTGATGTGAGACTGGCGGTCCGCGCCCAGAGCGTGCACTCCATTGTCTGCGACGTGACAGAAATACGCGCTTTAGACGGTGGAAGCAACTGGGTCAACTGCCCATGAATTGATGCCGACACAGAGTCAATTGAAGATGGCGAATCGCGAGACATGTGACAGAATCTCCAGCCCAGGAAACAAACTTTGCCTTTGCAGTCAGTTGATATTGATTGCTGAAGACAATGCAATTGAACCTGTCACCTTCAGATTTGAATCTGGTGTACTGTCACAACATCATCTGAGCTTCAGTGAAGAACCTGACAGATGCACTGGTGAACAAAAGCTGGCGTATTCACCCGTGTGCAAGTCGCACTCATTTGGAAGAAGCAACGAAAGTGGCACCATTGTCCCAACTGAACTCGTGCTAATGTGAAAGACGCACCCCCCCCAACTTTTGCAACTCAATCAGAATCGTGTTTTCCCGGGTGAATACGGTAATTCAAGGCCTCTACTCACAGCACGCGACGAAGCGGAAGTGCACGATGTTGTTGGCAGGACGGGTGGCGCTGCAGGCGGTGGCGCGCGTGTGGAACCAGCAGGTCCGCACCAACAGGTTGAAGTCGGCCGCCCAGCAGTTCGGGCGCGTCCCGCAGGCGGCGCTGCACGCGGCCTCGCTCCGGTATCCGGGCTGGTACGAGCCGCCCAGCACCTGCACGTTTGCTGCGCGTTCTGCAAAGGGAAGACCAGCGTCAGGTGTCAGTGGGACGGGTTGGCACAGCACACCTGCAGGTTGGATGTAGTCTCTACCTGGTACCAACAGTGCAGACACATTCTCCTGCAGGGATTTTATGTGAAATTTTTTTCACTGCAGTGAGCAATCAGAAGAGTATTTTTTGTGCTTGAAAGGGTGGCAGGGACTCTTCCCCAGGTTCCGCCCAGCTTTCGTCCCCGGCCCACTGTCAAAGATTTTCAGTTTGGGAGGAGAATGGCAAGGTGACTCTCTTCAGCATGAAGACTGTTCTGTCGGTCTGTGCTCCTTCAAAACTCGAGTCGGAGCAAAACATCAACTTTCAATTTGAAGATCACAGGGGAATGCATTTTTGCTGTCACTAGTTGATTGAAATGGAAGCCCATAAAAACCCACAAAAAAGTGTCTCCGTTGCTCAAAACACAGAACAGTTTGGTCCAATTGAAAGCAGGATGCAGAAGAACGGGAACAAGGAACCTTCTGCAGCTCTAAACACCACTTTGCTCAAATGTCAACCGAAACATTCGAGGAGCAAAAACAAGGACAATCAGCCATTTACACACAATTCAGAGAGACTCATGTACACTACAAAGCAAGACCTTGTCACCCCAGGGAACATGGAACATGTTTGCTTCGTTGACAAGCACCAAACGGCTTCCGAACTGTTCCTCTGCGTCCAATCGTGGGCGCGTACACAGGCAGGCACCAGGGAAGGACTTGCGCAAGTGTTTGCGAAGTGAAGTGAACCCACAAACGAAACAACTTTATCAAGACAGGAACTCTCGGCTGAGGACTTCATGTCAGCAGCAAAGAGCCTGAACTTCGGCGCGAAATCGAGAATCGCAGCGTGAGGCTGCAAGTTCCGCAAAGAGCGAGAAAAGGACGTTTTCCAAGGGCGCGCCTGAAAATCTAGTCCTCTGACCTCATGAAGCAGAATGTCAATCCTGCATGCCCTTTGTGTGGAATCAGACAGACAAAAAAACGTGAAGGTTGGACACCTGCTCAAACGAATTTTGATTCCGACCCCACAACCTGTTGCTTTTTGCATGTTTTCTGGAAGAGTTAATGGCGACAAGGTTATTGAATGCTGTACGACGTAGACTCTACGAAAGATGAACACTCACTATTTGGGTTAAGATTGCACAGCAATCGAGACTCAAATGTTGAGTGGGAGTCTTTTGTACAAAGTTCAATACTGTTTCTGCTGTACTGATGCTGTTTTTGTCGAGATTCGCCAAAAATTGAAAAAGAAAACGCCATCCGTGCGACAGAAGAAAAGACCGCCCTCTGAAAGAGTGGAAATGTTCACCACGTCAAGACAAAAATCTCGTTGAACACACTGCGCGTTGCGCTCATCGTTCCATCTGCAGGAAATTTGAGATCGCTGACCATTCCTCTGGTTCGTCACCCGATCGTCCTGGGTAATTTGTGCACAGAATCGGCAGCCAGGGGGAGATTGGCAAAGACGACGGACATCCAGACTTTGCAATTGTTCCTTCTGGCAGATTGTAGAGAGGACACAAGAGTTACCAAGGAAACGACCTTGTGGGTGTGCCGAAGCGTTTGAATAATTATGGGATCAAATCTTGACTTATCATGACCCCAAAGGGTAGATCTAAGTGACCACAATGGTGTGTGGGTTATCTTAGAACTTGGGATGTAAATAAAAGTGACACTGACGAAGTGACCACGACACCACTGCGGCGATTTTGGCACTGGTTCGAGGGCCGTGGAGCTATGCAATCAACGCTGGCAATGTCTGCTCGTGTCCACGCTATCTCTTTGCCTTATTGTCTGGCAAAGGAACAGAGTCTGCATCTGTAATGATCTGCCTGTGCTTGCAAGATGACATGAATGTTGACCTTTCAAGGCCTAATGAATGTCGTTTTCTTTTGTGTGTTCTTCTCCAGCCAAGCGAGAGTTGCTTCTCGTACGTCGTATTTGTTGTGAACCTGTGCACATGGATCGATGTGAGTCGGACCAAACATCAATCAAAGTCTCCTCGTACTTTTGCTGTTGTACTTTTCAATTGTTGGAAAAGATATTCAGGCAAATGCATGCACTGAGCAACTGCAATGTGTCTTGGACCATTTTCCCCATCGGTCCGCACGCAAATTCAGACGTGCGCACATCCTTCATTCGGAAGATCTGCGCTCGTACATTGAGAACATTTTGCGACAGCAGAGGTACATCCAGGAGGCCAATGAAGGCACGGTTTTCCAACTCACACGCAAAAGCGTGTCAGTGCGCCCCTCAAATTTCAAATGCAAATGTTTACTTCTTTCTCGCGTGTTTTTGAAGTTGGACGGTTTTCTAGCCTGAGGGATGTGACTCGACTCAACCAAATCCTGGGTCCTCCGATGGAGACTCGCAAAACACTCGCTCAGTGAAAGAGACAGACAGGAAAGGGCAGCAAATGTTGAAAAACAGTCACCCTTGAAAACTATTCAATGATCTTTTTCTTTTTTCCTAGAGGGTTTGGTGCTAACTCAACCTCCGAACTGGTCCGCAATGTTTGGAACCACGTCGACCTTCCATACAAGACGCGTTTGATAAGGAGTTCACCTTGTTGTCTTGATCCCCAAGAGAAGAGCGTGCATCTCGCACCACAAACACTCATCAAGACCAGATTAATTGTCCACAGAACAGACCGAGTTGCGTTGCTGTGCCTTGTCAAGCGCATGCCATCATTGTTAGGAGAAGGATGCTTTATGGCCCAGGTCATATGCATCGAGAACAATTACATCTTCAGGGGCTTGTCTATCATTTTATTGTCATTTCGCTATTTCGCCTCTTCTTGACGTACGACGTCTTTGTTTTCAATTTTAATCACTGTTGGATCACCAAACCCCAGGACAAAAACAAATGTTTCCATTTTGGATGCGTTGGAAAATCTCTCGTGTGTTTTCAACCAAAAAACTTTTCGTTTCAATCCTCCATTTTATTTTCACAACAGACCACAGACCAGTCTTGCAATGCACGCTTGCTGTACAAGAGAGAAATTAAGTCCTGTGAGTTCAGTTTCCAGATTGTCCTCACAGAACACGCACGCACACACACACACACACACACACACACACACACACACACACACACACACACACATGCATTCAAAAGGGCACCAGACTTATGCTTCTTTTGACAAAATGTGCTCTGTGATGAAACATTGCAGGACACTTTCTGTTGTACTGAAATGCCTTTTGTTGTTCCTCAGGACGAGCTTTTGAGACACTCAAAACGACACTCACTCCACCCCCACCCCACGCCCAGCGCCTCTTGCCTCTTTAAAACCGTGCACATTTGGTAACAAGAAAAGCACTCCAAAACATTCAGATTTCAGCCATTTTCTCCATGCATGTTGGTATTGTTTGTACATGTGTGTGACGAAAGAGATTTCTGTGACCAAATTTACGGTGAGAAACGCGGTCGGTAAGTGCGAAATAATACTCGAGTCAGGTTTGGTCACGCAACCTTCACCCTGCAGCCTCACACTCTCGTCACCTTTTTGTTCACCCAAACAATTTCAAATCAACTAATATTTGAAAGGTGTCTACGCTTTGCAAATAAGGAGCGAATTCAGGGTTGTACCAAAAACCAGATTTTTGTTTTTCAATTACGGTATTCTGATTTTTGTGCTCTGTTGAAATCACAACAATTTTCTTCCAACTTCCCATTTGCAAAACGTAGTTGCAGTCGATATTTCGGAAACAAAGCAGACATTTTGTCCCTACCGATCGCATCCTTGGCTGCAGCGCCGCTCACCATCCAGAACAGTACAAGAAGCACTATCTTCCTGTGTAATCCATTGAAGCACATCTCACAACTTGGCCTAACATTACTACTTGTAAGTAGGCGATGTGAGCGGTCCTTTTAGGTAAGTTCCATGATTTTTGCACCAAAAAGTTTGCCAAGATAAGGCACAGACCTCCGTCAGGCAGGTCCGACCTTTGAAGTTTCGTTCAGGCCGGAAGGGCCGATGTTCCCTTCCGGTTGACAGCGGTGGCCAGGTTCAGCATCTTTGCGATCAGCGCGTTTGGCCACAAAAGGACTGGGCGAGTGTTTTGTTGTGCTGTGTTGATCTCGTACAACAAGAGCACTGCTCGTCCAGTGGCCGGGAGCTGGTCAGACTCTGCCGTACGCGGTGTACACGAGCAAATTAGCCTCCAGTGACACCGAGTGGACATTCCTTTGACAAATCTTTACAATTGCGCGAATAATTTGCAAAGAGTCTTTTGTTGTGATTGGAGTGATGCACTGAAGCGTCTACCGGTGGAAAAAGGTTGCCGCATTTTTGCAGCAACGATCACTGTCGAATGGGTTGTTTGTTTCATTTGTTTTGTGGTCAAGTTCCGTTCACCAAATTGGTGTGTTCCGCCAAGAAGTTGAACCAACACGTTTGAACTCCAGGAATGTCAGATTTTTTCCGGTTAGAATTTTGAGGCATGTGTCAACAAGAATTCAGAAAATGCGGTGTTTTTTTCATGGTGAGCGGTGCACCGTTCAGAGTTTCCATGATCTAAAATGGCAGATCACCAAATTGAAGCCACCAGATTTACGCCGCTAAAGTGACAGTGTTGATTCAGGCGCGCGGGACGAGTACTAGATTGGCTCTTTGGCACCAGAACCGTGTCACAGGCCGATTCAACAACCATCACAGCCCAACGCGCGCAGTTCCAAATCTGACGAAGATCAGGTCAACCTTTGAATCCGTCTTTAAAACAAACACACACTTTCAAACAAACAACTGACTTTGTTGGTTTTAAACGGCAGAGTCTGGAGCAAAATATGTCCAGTTGGCAACAGAATGTTGGAACCTGGTGTAAAGGTTGGGCAGGGAGCGTTTTGGAAGAGGTGAAAGGTTTTCAGGAAATGGCTGTTCGAACAGAGGTTTCTCAGAGCATGCTGATGGAAACTTTGTCATCAGAAACATCTCCTGGACGGTGGCGAGATTCTGAATTCTCCAGTGACCCTCAAGTTGACGTTTCTGGCCTGTTTTTGACAAAAACATTGGAATCGTCCAAGGGTTTTGAAAGGAAAGGCTGAATAGGCCGATGGTGGCAGCAACCGAACCAGCAAACTCGGACTGCAATCGGACCAGTGCAACCAGACCAGCAGAACCAGACAAGCGGATCTGGACCAGTAGAACAGGACAAAGTTCCCACTTTGTACCTTGGCTGCCGCAGCCGCCAGCAGTATGAACAATCAACTCACTGAAAGTCGGTGCGACCCTCAGCCATCCCGGCCGGTTCCGCACAACTTACTCCTGGGGACACTGCCCCCAACATAAAGCCTCTCTTCACTTTCTGAAAACTGTGATTTTTGCACAAAACACTCCACGTTGCGAGACCACCTCTTCCACACAAACACAAGACTCCAAGCTGAGCACAGCCTGTTCGCTCGTGTCATGCGCCTCCTTCAGCGACGCTCGGACGGTTGATGGTCGAAACCGTGCACATCCAGCAAGAGGCGCAGGTAGCAGACACAATGACCACAGTTCAAATTGTGCCCAGGTCTTCAATTCTTGAAGGACTGTCACACCTGTTCAGAAAATGTAACAACCCGTGATCTGATCACAATTCTGACAAATGTGAACCAACTGACCAGTCAGTGTGCAGTGGCACGCACAGTCGAGTAATTGACACGTGCAGAAAGTATGCATGGTCAGAACCTTGGTCAGTACTTTTGAAGGACCACTGTTTGGGCCACTGGCTTGGTCGTGACAGACTGAAAAGTTTGGCATATATTTCGTGTGAGTCAAACACTTTCAGGGGAACGTTGTCTGGTTCGTGAATCAAGGAGTGGTGCCAGCCCACTGACCACTGAACCAACCCTGGCTCTGCCTGACCGGGTTATTGTGCCCACCGATAGTGGCCACTGCACCTGCAGGTACCGATCATTGCACTCAGTGTGGACGTTGTGCCTGCTGACCATGTCGTCTTGTCGTCGTGCCCAAACAACCAGACAGAGCAGCGCGCGAATCGTCCATGGTCAGGTGCTGACATCTGGATAACTGCCTCGAATTTTCCACCAAACTTAGTGACCAGATGCAATGAAAATAACAAAAACTTTGACGCACTCACAGAAAATTAAAACAATTTTTGAAAAAATGTTGATAAATTTCATAACAGGACATATTCTAGTTTTCTACATGACATAATATTCTTCAAATTTTCCTTCATTTAGTCATTGATTTCTTGATCTCTTGCAACCCCAGTAACGTGGAAAAAGGTGACAGAACGGTGTTGGAAAGTGACTTTTTGTTCGAGGCGCAAAGAAATGATTCTTTGGACGGGAAGCGACGTTGAAAGCAAGAGTTAATCACAGTATTGGAGAGAACTATCTCTGACTACGAGAACTATTCAGCTTGGTTGAGTATTCATGCCGGAATTGGTATGATTTTGGGCAATGTGAGGGGCGATAATAAAACATCTGTGCGCGTGAACGAGTTGGCTGTCATGTCAGTTTGGCTTGTGGTTTGGTTACCTCATCACCCTCAAATTTCCCTGGACAAATGTCGACACCAGACGATGTACATTTTGATGTGCCTGAACAGTCGCAAATGTACGCGGTAAGAGCCATGAAAGAGTTCCCGCTGGTTCCGACCATTTTCTGTGTCTTACCGATCCATCGCAGTCGGTTGTGAGCTTTCCTTGTGTCCGGAAATGAGAAC
>JAAUXT010058451.1_pt1 | contig 10411 bp, 13 predicted proteins | sample 7278171 | NCBI WGS metagenome assembly JAAUXT01 (sample SAMN14350112, study PRJNA611818) | marine sediment metagenome | isolation source: surface marine sediment (1.8m) | place: French Polynesia: Moorea | collected 2018-08 | reverse complement strand
TCGAGTATAAAAGTCTTGCCGATCGCGTAACCCCGAGATACGCCAATGCCATGTAGTGAAAGAGGCATAACAGGACAGATTATTCATCCTCACCAAAACGTTGTTGGACCAAATCCTCCAAGCTATCCAATGCCTGTTTGGCATCTTCGCCGGTTGCACAAATCTCTAGTTTTGTACCCTTGCCCGCGGCTAACATCATTACACCCATGATACTCTTGGCATTGGCGTGTCGCTTGCCATGCTGTACGCGAATGTCGCTAACGAAGCCGGCAGCCAGGGTAACGAATTTCGCGGCTGCTCGGGCATGCAATCCCAGTTTATTTACAATGGTAACTTCCCGTTTCAATCTATTAGATTCTCCGTAGTTTCCAGATCGTGACGCTACACCACCGTGGCAGCCCAACATCGTAGCCGTGTCGACGCTCTGGACAGATGTGATCGTTGGGGTCACAACACCGAGTCGTGGCTTGCGGTTCATTGTAATTCTCGGTGGCGTATCATAACGTTGGATTGACCGGCAGTAAAATGGCGGCCCAGTTGTTCTGCGATGAAAACCGAGCGATGCTGTCCGCCGGTACACCCGATGGCAATGGTCAGATAGCTGCGGTTACCGGTTTCGAAACAGGGTATCCAGGTCTCGAGAAACTGGCGTAGGTGCTCGAGCATGGCTACTACCTCGGGTTGGTGACGGAGAAATTGGATCACCTCCTCGTCCAGGCCCGTCAGCGATCGCAGCTTGGGATCCCAGTGGGGGTTGGGCAAGCAGCGTACATCGAAAACAAAGTCCGCATCGGCGGGAATTCCATGCTTGAAACCGAACGACAAAAACAGCACGGAAACGGCTTGTGCCGGTGCCTTGTCAAGACGGTTTCGCACCAGCTCGCGCAACTCATGGATATTGGTGTAGCTGGTATCGATAATCAGGTTAGCGTGGGCCATGATGGCATCCAGCAGCCGTCGTTCTCGGCGAACAGCATCCGCCAGTGGGATACCCCCTGAACTCAGCGGATGTTTACGACGCGTCTCACTGTAGCGTTTGAAAAGTGCTTCATCGGTTGCGTGCAGAAATAGAATCTCTATTTCCAAACCGGCGTCACGCAGCTCATCCAGTAGAACGGGGAATTGTGCCAGTTCATCGATGAAGTTGCGGGCATCGATGCCCACGGCAGTTTCCTGAGACAGGCCATTCTCCCGCTTGACGATCTCTCGAGTAAACGGCTTGAGCAAAGCCACGGGAAGGTTATCCACACAGTAATAGCCCAGGTCTTCCAGCGTTTGCAGCGCAATGCTTTTACCCGAGCCGGAAAGGCCGCTGACTATGATCATTCGCATGGGAAATTATCCGTCGCCATTCTGAGCTGCAGCCGCTGCGCCAAATCACGCTCGGCATGATAGCCCTGTAAGCGCAGGATATGGTCTCGGACCGCACATTCCACCAACACCGCCAAATTGCGGGCGATGCCGCTGGGAAGGGTGATCTGGGGAAATTCTACACCCAAAATGGTAGTGATGGTGCGTGCTCCCCGTAGCCGCATCTCGGGTGATAAGACCAGGTCTTCGGCGTTGATCATATTGATGACAAGTCCTAGTCGTTGCTGCGGGCGAATCGCATCGTCACCAAACATGCGGCGTATATTGAGTACGCCCAATCCTCGAACCTCCAAGAAATCGCATAAAGGAGCAGAGCCTTTTGCTTCCACAATCCGGGAGGGCAAGCGCGTGAACTCAGGCATATCCTCGGCGATTAGGCGATGTCCGCGGTTAATCAGATCCAGGGCGAGCTCGCTCTTGCCGCTGCCGCTTGCACCCGTGATGAATACGCCCACCTGCAGCACGTCCAGGAACACGCCATGCAGCACGGCCGAATGATTTGAGGCACCCTTGTGGCGGTCGGGTCGATCACGAGCCATAGGCGTTGTGTCCTACCACGAATAATTGCAGCGGCTATGGGAGGAGTCCAAAAGGCCTCGCTTACAGCGCGCAAAGTCGGGTAATCATGTCAGCCCGGAGGAGGGTTTCCAGCCGATTAAGTGCTCGAACAGCATCTGATCCGAGTCAGCGGCGCGGAGCTTTTCACAAAATGCCTGATCACTGAACATTTCCGCTAGGTGGGAGAGGATCCTGAGGTGTTCATCGGTGAAATGCTCCGGCACCAACAGGGCGAACACCAGATCGACCGGCTGCTGGTCGATTGCGTCGAAATCAACACCTTGTGCTGCCTTGACGAAGGCGCCGATGGCTACCCGACTCTCGCTCAAGCGGCCATGGGGTAGCGCAACCCCATGGCCAAGACCCGTGCTGCCCAGACGCTCTCGACCAATCAGGCTATCGAAAATCTCTCGGCCGGTGAAATCGGTTTGACCTTTGGCAATGAGTTCACCCAGCACCTCTAGCGTACGTTTTTTGCTGGTTACACCTACGTTGCAGGTGACACGCTCGGCAGTAATAAGGTCAGCTATGTTCATAGAGTTTAAGGGAAACAGGCAGAAAACACGAAAATATCAAGAGTAGTTGCGAACTTTTTCGCCCCGATGTTTATCTGTCAACTTTTCCTTGTGCTTCTTGATCTGACGGTCAATCTTATCGATCAGGGCATCTATGGCTGCATACATATCGCCGTTGACCGAGTCGGCAAAAATATCGTTGCCCGCAACGTGAATGGTTGCCTCGGCCTTTTGCCGCAGTTTTTCAACACTGAGAATTACATGAACGCTGGTGACGTTCTCAAAATGGCGCTCAATTCGTTCTAGTTTATCATGCACATAGTCACGCAGTGCTTGTGTGATTTCAATGTGATGCCCGGTAAGCTTGATTTGCATGAGTATGGACTCCTTTGAAGAATAAGGTGTTGTTCGTTTTAATCCCGTGGCAGCGATTATATACCTCGCTTCCATCAATACTGTGGAGGGCAGACCAGATCGCTCCGTGGGTCAGCGTTAGCTTCTTGCCTACAACACTGCTGCCTAGGCAAGTTGTTTTCGTTCCGTTGAAGATGGAATCGACATACCTTCGCGGTATTTTGCCACCGTTCGCCTCGCCACCTGAATACCCTCTTTACCCAACAATTGAGCGATTTTGCTATCACTGAGCGGTTTTTCCGGGTTCTCCAGATTAATCAGTTTCTTGATCATTGCCCGAATTGCTATGGATGAGCATTCACCCCCTTCTTTAGTGCCCACATGGCTGGAGAAAAAATACTTGAACTCATAAATTCCCCTTGGGGTATGCATGTACTTTTGGGTAGTTACCCTCGAAATTGTGGATTCGTGCATATCCATACTCTCAGCGATATCGCGTAATATGAGTGGTTTCATGGACTCTTCGCCATATTCGAGGAAATCACGCTGACGCTCGACAATGGATGTTGCAACCCGAAGGAGAGTTTCGTTACGGTTCTTGAGGCTTTTCAGAAACCAACGAGCTTCCTGGAGGTGATTTCTGAGGTACGTATTGTCGTCGCTGTTATCTGCTCGCCGTACTAACGCAGCATAATGGGTATTGATGCGTAGCCGTGGGGCATTGTCCGGATTAAGTTCCACACGCCAGGTGTTTTTGTGTTGGTAGACAAATACGTCAGGTACGATGTACTGGGCTTGTGAGCTTGAAAGCTGGGTGCCGGGGCGTGGATTCAAGGATTGTATCAGCGCCATAACCTGCTGTAACTCATCCCGGCTGACCCTCATGCGGCGGATAAGGCCGTTGAAATCACGGCTAGCCAACAAGTCCAAATGATTTTCAATGAGATTTTTAGCCTGTTGCAACCACGGGGTGTCTGGCGGCATTTGATTCAACTGTAACATCAGGCATTCGGACAGGTCGCGGGCGGCAACCCCTGGTGGGTCGAAATTCTGTATCTGATGGAGCACTGCCTCCACTTCGTCCAACTCGATATCGATCTCGTCCGCCAGGTCCTGAAAAATATCTTCGATGGGTACGGACAGATAGCCCGCCTCATCGATGCCATCGATGAGAGCCGCGGCAATTGCAGCGTCAGTCTCACTGAAAGGTGTCAATTGCATCTGCCAATTCAAAAGATCATGCAAGGATTCGCCGCCGCTGGAGTAATGCTCGAAGGGATCGCGCTGCGTTTCCTCGCTACGCGAGAAACTGGTGGCTCCATCATAGGACTCATACACATCCTCCCAAGCACTATCCACTGGCAATTCATTGGGTAGGGCTTCGCTATTGGTATCGAGTTCGTTCTCGGGCGAAAGATTTTCCTCGACGTTAGGTACTGGATCAGTTTCGGCATGCTCCTCGGGTGCCTCGTCCGCTCGCTCCAGCATGAGATTGGAGTCGAGGGCCGCTTGAATCTCGACCTGTAAATCCAAGCTGGAGAGCTGCAGCAGGCGTATGGCCTGTTGCAATTGCGGGGTCATCGTCAGCTGTTGACCCAAACGGAGTTGTAATGACTGTCTCATAGTCCTTTATGTATTGTTGGGAAAGCCACAATAGAATCAGTACCCACTGGTGTATTACAGTTTAGCATTTTTCATGCCATGCCAGGCATGCTACCAAGCTTACTCATTCCATTGCTGTTGGCCACGCCATTTGAGAGCCATTTTTTCATCATTCTCAACACCACCACCAAAGTCTCTCGTTAGGGGTATCGGACTTTAAGAGTCAGCCTGTTACAGGGCGAAGGATTCACCCAGATAAACTTCACGAACTTGTTGATTTTCAAGAATTTCTTGGGGAGCTCCCTCCGCGATTACCTGGCCCTCGCTGACGATGTAAGCCCGATTGCAAATACCCAATGTCTCGCGCACGTTATGGTCGGTGATGACGACACCAATATCTCGCTCAGACAGGTGGGTAATAATGCGCTGGATATCGATAACGGAGATGGGATCAACACCGGCAAAGGGTTCATCCAGTAGAATGAAGCGTGGCGCCGCCGCCAACGCTCGAGCGATCTCCACGCGTCGGCGTTCACCGCCGGAGAGGCTAATGCCAAGGCTGTCCTTGAGGTGGCCCACGTGCAATTCATGCAGCAGCTCGTCGGCCAATGCCAGCCTGTTCGCTCGGGTTAAGTCACGGCGTGTCTCCAGAATCGCCAGCACATTGTCCAGCACCGTCATTTTACGAAAAACCGAAGGCTCCTGCGGTAAGTAGCCTAATCCGAGCCGTGCCCTCGCATGCATCGGTAATCGGGTAATATCCCGATGATCCAACAGCACCCGGCCTTCATCGCAAGGTATCAGACCCACCAGCATATAAAAGCTCGTCGTTTTCCCGGCACCGTTGGGTCCCAGTAAACCGACAACATCACCGCTTTCCAGTTGCATTGAAATGGCATTAACGACGCAGCGCTGCTTGAAGCGCTTTACGATTTTTTCAGCAACCAGCTGGGACAAGGGGTTACTCCTTGGATTTCTCGTTGCGCGGTTGAATGGAAAAGAATACGCGGCCACCGCCTTTGGTACCACGAGCCTTGACTAAATCCTTATTGAGATCATATTCCACATAATCGCCCGTGAAAACGTCTCCGCCCTGGGTGAATTTCGCGTTGGTGGTGACGGTGATCATGGCGCTGTTGACGTCATAGGTGGCATGTTGCCCTCGGCCAAAAATTTCTTTCTTGTCGACGGCGGGTTTGTAGCGAAATCGAACCGGGTTGCCGTCCGCCTCCATGCGCTCGAACTCGCCGTCATTGACGTAGATCCTCGCCGTATCGGCGAATAGACGCATGGAGCCCTGGGTAATCACAACGTTACCCTCGTACACGCTAATACCGGTAGTCTGGTCCAACTGGGCACGATCTGCCTCTAGTTCAATGGGTTGCTCTCGGTCTTCGGGTAAACCGAAGACTAGTCCTGGAACGAGTAGGCCGAGACTCAGGGAAAGTCTAAGGTTTAGATGGCTCATATTTTCCTCGTACGGTGGCGAGCAGCTCCAGCTGTTCCTCGTCCAACCAGGCTTTGAAACCAATGGAATCGACAATGCCCCCCGGCGTTACCAAGCGTGAGGGTTCATCGGTTTCGGCGTAGTCCTCATAAGGATAGACCAATACGTTGCGGGTATTGATCACAACGGGCCGTTTACCGCTGGAGGTGGGGCGGGTCATGGATACGGCATCCTGCAGACGGATGAGCTGATGATCGGCCGAAATCCAACCCGATTCGGCGCGGATCAACCAATCCCGAACCTTACCATTTTCCTGAAAAACATCGATATCTGGCCGATCCAGCCAAGTGCCCTGCTTGCCCGGCATCTGCACCGAGTGGGGCGAGGTCAAGGTGTAATTGCGAATGCCCTGGACATTCATGACCGTTGCCAGGAAATTATCGATGTATAGGATTGGCCGTTCCGTAGCGGCTTGATCGTCTTCCTGCAGCGATGATTCCACGGTGAAAAGAAACCAGCCACTCAAGGCCGCCAGAATTGCCAAAACACCCAAGTAAACGATGCCTTGTCCCATGCTGTTTTGCTCTCATAGTGTCATGGCCGCCCCTTCTGCGGTGGATCGACGGTAATCTAAAGATATTTAGCACGCTCGGACTCGAGCTTGCCGTGGGCACTCAGTATCAGTTCGCAGGCATCCCGGGCAGCGCCGCGTCCCCCTGGCGTGGGTGTCGTCCAATGGGCGTGCTCCTTGACGAACGCATCGGCATCCTGAACCGCAATCGCCAGTCCAACCCGCCTCATGACGGGCAAGTCGATAACGTCATCGCCCAAATAAGCCACCTGAGTGGCATCGACGCCCAGACCGTCACACAAATCTTCAAATACCCCCAGCTTGTTTTCAGCGCCCAGATGGACATGGCGGACCTTGAGGTCCGCCATCCGCTTCTCCACCGCCTTGGAGCGACGACCGGAAATTACCGCGACATCGATGCCATTGTTTTGCAGCATCTTGATGCCGTGGCCATCACGGCAATTAAAGGCTTTAAGCTCGTCACCGTCATTGCCAAAATAAAGGCGGCCGTCGGTGAGCACGCCGTCCACATCAAAGATAATCAGGCGAATCTTGGCTGCTTTTTCCAGTAACGTTTGCATATCGACGCTCATAATGATTACACAACGCCAGCGCGTAGCAGATCATGCATATTGAGGGCGCCAATCAGGCAGTTGTTTTCATCAACGACCGGTAGTGCGTTGATCTTGTATTCTTCCATAACGTGCAGTGCCTCCGCCGCCAGCATATCCGCTGTGACCTTCTTACAGTGGCGTGTCATGGCCTCGGTGATACGACTGCTGTGGATATCGATCCGCCGATCCAGCGCCCTTCTCAAATCACCGTCAGTGAAAACCCCCAGCACCCGGGCTTGGCTATCGATGACTATCGTCATTCCCAGTCCTTTACCCGTCATTTCGATCAACGCCTTATCCAAGAGATCATCCGGAGCGTTGCGCGGTATTCGATCCCCGGTATGCATCACGTCGCTGATCAGCAGCAGCAAACGGCGTCCCAGGGCACCTCCGGGATGGGAGCGGGCAAAATCCTCACTGGTGAAACCACGGGATTCCAATAGCGATACCGCCAAGGCGTCGCCCATCGCCAGTGCCGCGGTGGTGCTAGCGGTGGGTGCGAGATTCAACGGGCAGGCTTCCTGCTCGACGCCGACATCGATGTGAACCGTCGCCGCCTCCGCCAGCGTGGATTGAGGATTGCCGGTGAGGGCGATCAAGGGGACATCCAGGCGCTTGATCAGGGGTAGGATCGTGAGAATTTCCCCCGTTTCCCCTGAATTCGAGAGGGCCAAGACGACATCCTGCGCGGTGATCATGCCGAGATCGCCATGGCTGGCCTCCGCCGGATGCACGAAAAAGGCGGGGCTACCGGTGCTGGCCAGAGTGGCGGCTATCTTGCTTCCGATGTGGCCTGATTTGCCCATGCCGATCACCACAATGCGTCCCTTGCAAGCCAGCATGTACTGGCAGGCCTGGACGAAATTGTCGTCGATGCGCTCGAGCAGCGTGTTGAGCGCCCGAGTCTCGATGTTCAGCACACTCTGTCCCAGCTCCTTGAGTTTGGCTACGTTCATGCTATCGGCTCGGTTCAGTGGGATCGCCGACGGGGGGATCAAGCCAACTCTCGATCTTCTCGAAGTCGACAACCGATATCTCCCCGGTGGCGCGGTTGAGATTGAGAAAACTGATGATGTAGGCGTAGCGCGCAACCGAGTAATTACGTCGTGCCAGGAACAGTTCACTTTGGGAGTTTAGTACTTCCACGATGGTTCGGGTACCGACTTCGAACCCGGCTTCGGTGGCTTCCAATCCCGTCTTATTGGAAATACGGGCTTGGTCGAAGGCTTTGATGGACCGGATCGCGGCTACCACCCCGCGATAACGGTTGCGGGCCTCGCGCACAGCAGCTCGTTGAGCGGCTTCCAGCCGATCCTTGGAGGCCTCATGCTGGTATGCAGCCTCACGGGTGCGGGAGTTGACGGCGCCGCCTTGGTACAGGGGCAAGCTGAACTGCACGCCGACCCGCCCACCACTGCGTTCAAAGTTGCCAGTGTCGCTGTCGGCATAGCCAGCGGTTACATCAATGGTGGGGTAATGGCCAGAGCGTTGCAGTTCGATGTTTTCGCGGGCGGTTTCCACGGCGAAGGCGGCACTGAGTACATTGGGGTTGGTCTGCAGGGCCTGTGCTACCCATACCTCCGGATCGGGGGGGTCCGGAGGCGCCAGGGGCATCCGTTCGCTCAGTACGTATAATTCCTTGTAGTATTCGCCGGTTATCTCCCGCAGCCGCTCGCGGCTGTCGTCCAGATCGTTCCGGGCTATGATCTCATCGGCCGTGGCCAGATCAAAGCGCGCCTGAGCTTCCTGGACGTCCGTAATGGTGATCAAACCCACCTCGAAGCGGCGCTTGGCCTGTTCCAGTTGGCGCCCGATCGCCTCCAGATCCGCCACCCGGAACTTGAGGTCATCGCGCTGTTCCAGCACATCGAAATAAGCCTCCGCCACCCGTATGAGCAAATCCTGCTCCGCGGTAAGAAAATTTGCTTCGGCTTCACCGATGATCGTCTCGGACTGACGCACCTGTACGTTGGCGGCACGGTCGTAGAGGGGTTGAATCACGTTGATGCCCAGATCGTGGGTGTCGAAGTTGCTGTCGGAGGGGCCGGGATCGTTGTCTACGCTGAAGTTGTACTCCTTGGAGCCGGAAGCGCGTAAATCGGGTAGCAGCTGGGCGCGCGCCTGGGGTCTGGCTTCGAGGGCCGCCTGGCGTTCGGCTGCCGCCGCGAGAATCTGCGGATCGCTGGCCGCGGCATCCCGGTAGGCTTGCATCAGACCGGTGGCTGCGAGGGCGTGACCAGTCCCTGCCGTGAAACAAATTAGCCAAAAAAACAGTTGCGAATTGAACATTGAGAGGGCTGTCCTCATCACCGGTAACGGAAGTTGCGTACAGTTTCAAGGAGCCGCTGAAAACCATCGGCTAGCCCTGGCGGTGGCTTTACGGAAGCGGTTTGCGGGCTCGGCTCTGTTGGCTTAAGCGCTGGCATCGCCCGTCAACCTAGAAATGGAAGCCATCCGATCGTTTAAAATGGAGCAATGTTGGCACTTCGGTTTCGAACAAACTCTCTTCGATCCACTCGTGCTCGGCAGCGCGCGTCACCAGTAGCGCTTCCATGATGGGGGTATCACCCGCGATGGCGAACAACCGTCCTGCCAAAGCCAAGCATCGTCGCCAGCTGTCCGGTAGCACGGACAGGGAGCCCGTGAGTGCGATGACATCAAAGTGACCGTGGTTCCACTCCAGACTGGCGGCGTCGCCGGTCTGCAGCCTGGCGTTCGTGATACCGAGCTGATCCAGCTTCTGGCGCGCCGATTCGGTGAAATCAGGAAAACAATCTATGCTCACAACGCTAGCTCCCAGCTGGGCCAAACAAGCTGTTAAAAAACCGCTCCCAGTGCCCACTTCGAGAACGGTATCGGATGGCTTTATTGTCAATGCCTGGAGTAGTCGGCCCTCTACATTCGGTTTCATCATGAACTGATCGTGCCCCAAGGGTATGGCTACGTCAGCGAAAGCCAGGTTGCGGTATTGGGGTGGTACGAAATCTTCGCGAGGTGTGTCTGCAAGCACTCGAAGAACACGTTGATCCAAAACATCCCATGGGCGAATCTGCTGCTCGATCATGTTGAAACGGGCTTGCTCGAGGTTGATCTCGTTCATCTTCAAGAATCCCAGAAAATAATACTCTGTCGGAATTTGCCACGTTAACCGCGCTGGTTTTACAGTCTACCATACCCGTTCGCGTGAGCGTTCTGCCCTCACCAGGTTATCGGATTTCGGCTCCGGTCACAGGCGGTGTTTGTTGTTCGCCGTCGACAGTTATTCATGGTTATAACTATGTGAGATAAATATATAGACATTAATTCCTTTTACGAATCTTTAATCGGCTGCTAAGGTTATAGAGATATCTGCAAATATGGTGTACGTCGTATCTGGATC
>JAAUXT010093943.1_pt1 | contig 10413 bp, 10 predicted proteins | sample 7278171 | NCBI WGS metagenome assembly JAAUXT01 (sample SAMN14350112, study PRJNA611818) | marine sediment metagenome | isolation source: surface marine sediment (1.8m) | place: French Polynesia: Moorea | collected 2018-08 | reverse complement strand
TGGGGCACTAGGCCTCTGGACCAATCAGAAGGCTGGATTTTGAATTCTAGACCAATCAGAAGCCTTCCCGCCCAAAAATTTGCTGCCCCATAGTGGGGGGCTCTTCTCTCCCCCACAAAAAAAAACAACCCGTGACATCTATTCGCCTGAAGCTTCATTGTTGATCAAAGACGAAATTCAAAGCTGCTATTGTCGTTTCACGAAATCGACGCACTTCCGGACTGGAGAAAGAAGAATTTTTTATGGCCAGTTCAGGTTCATCCAGTGTGATTTGTGTGCTGCGCAAGTTGTGAGCCAGGCGGTGCTGGCGAGCTTATGTCGTGCTTCTGAGCAATTCACTCTTTCGAGCTGCATCACTGTGGGCACAACAAAACAGTTGGATGTTTCATAAATTAAAACCAGCGAGCGTGTCAGACTCTTAATTAAGAACAAAGTAAGGTTGTTTGCCTTGGGAGAATTCTCCATGGCCAGAAAGGCAGTCCCGAAATGGCAGTGGTGTGATCAGACAGCTTTTCAGCAATCCACAGCCCAGTCCCTCGACCAAGACTGATCTGCTGGTGAACATTGATGAGCACTCCAGCGGATCCAGGGGAGATCCCGAGGCCCCCGTTTGCTTCTCAGAAGTGCAATAAACCCTTGAGTGTATTCCAGTGCTGACAAACATCACGTCTTTTATTTGCAGTCAGATTTAGATCACCCCCTCGCCCGAGGTTAAACCCTGACCACCATGCCCTCTGCCCCAAACCTGGATCCACTGGATGGGCGTCAGATGGCGTGAACACACGAAATCCAAATCTGATCGGAGCTGCGCAGCGGAGCAAGTCTGTTGCGCACGAGATGTGCTGTAATCCCACGACAAACTTCACTGTGCATTAATTAACTCTTCCTCCAAAAAGAGATGTCCAGAGAAAGAAAATTGGATTGTTTTTGGCCCCAACTTATAAATAAATGAACAGCGACACAAATCAGGTGTGCTCAGCCGGGTGTACCCGCGCATGTTCTGTTTCTCGTATCTGATCCTCCTTTGTGTGGGAACAAAACCAAGATTTGTTGAGAAATCATCACAAAAGGACATGCCACTGATCTCTTCGCCTGGGGCCTCGAACTCAAACCCGTGTTTCCTCTTTCTTTTCCGAATTACTGCAGCTCGGAAAGTACCTGGCCACACACAACAAAACACATCAATCATTTTGAGACCTCCAACATATTTGCGATACCTGTACCAAACGAACGGCCGTGTTCTTGTGGTTTTTCATTTCCGAGTATACATTTCTCTGTCTTTATATTTTTGAACACTGATGTCGTTTTGTTGTTGTATCCCGCATTCTTTGAACTTCCGTGGTCAGTTTGCACAAAACAGCAAACGATTGAAGTTTGCTTGTGTAGAATAGGTAACAATTTGAGTGGATAATACAGCCCATTAATTTTTGAATGACGTTTCATTAAAGGACTCCTTCATCCCGGTATGAATACATTACAGTGTGATCACCTTGTGGTTTCTTTGCTGTGAGAGTCGCTCACCATTAAATGCCAATAGAATCAGCCCATTACAAGTGCTGTCGTGTACTTCAGGTGTCGAGTCTCATTATTCAGGGCACACCTGTGAGACCAGTTCCACAAGAATCGCGGCGGGATCACTTCAGGAGCGTCCGAGGGGTGGTTTTGAGGACCCTGTCGTCCGCAATCATAAATGCTCCAGGGACAATTTCTGCCTCCAATTCCTGACGTTCATTTACTGCTCAGACTGATGTGGAGAATTTGTCAGTTGAAAGTGCGTACACCTTCCTTCAGGTATTGTTGTTGTCAAGTTGCAATCCCATCAGGATTCACAGAAACAAATTTGAGCACCAGTGATGGCCAGCGCCTGACCAGCTAACTACCGTTGGGACAGTGATACCCACATTTGTGATGAGGGGTTTCAACTGCCTTCTTTTCAAGTCCATCACCTTATCTTGTTACCGAGCTGAAAAGATTCATCAATACCGTCATTATCACTGTTGGTGGCACGTCATGTAAGGAAATTTGCCTTCTTGCCTCTCTCCTTCTCGCGTCCTCCTCATTCGGGTGAGAGGTCCCCCAACGTCGTCTAAACAGTAATTATGCATTGGAGATTGACACCACATCACAAATGAAAAGGCCAGTTCCTCCAACATCCTGGGGCACAGGGTGCTGGTCACACTATCCACATTTTCAAGTATCATTTCATCATTTATCATCGTTAGAGGAATGAAGAACAAATTTTTGTGATGGCTGCATTATGTTTTTATGGGCAAAATGATCTGCGAACCCAGTGGTTAAGCTTGACCCATGATTTTATTGGGCAAATTGGAATTAATTTTGCATGCATTTTTCAAAGATTGCACACCTTCATGCCGTCGAATTTGCAAAATGTATGCAGATACTAAGGAGTCACAATGGAGTCGCATTCAACTGAAACGCTTCGCAGCGAATACCAAGGTCTTGAAGTGTCCAAAAAGGCTGAATTAATTCAGATCGTTTTCAAATTTATAGCCTTCCAGCCAAAGTGCTGTTGGCTCAAATGTGGAAAGGAAGATGTTACATTGTAAACGAGAATGCAGGGATCGAGTTTTCAAACTGAGTTCTCCGACAACACATTCGTAAACAAAGCATGTACGACGGGGAAAAAACTCGGTTTACCCAAGTCAAAATTTCATTTGCAGATTGACACCATTGATGACAAGCAAGTCACAGAGACAATTTTCACGAGCTCGAAAAAATATCCGTTTTTGTGCTTACCCGCGCAAAGAAGTCCAGACCCGCAATGGCTTCAGCAAGAGAACTGAGCACAGATTGCCTTTTCTCATGCAGATCCAGTCACGCTCTCTTGTTCCGCAACTTTCTTTGGGCTTCACAGTTCTGGCTGGCTTTGTTTTGTTGTCATTCTCCATCAATTGCCTGCAGCGTGTCAAAAAGCACCGGCATGTACTCCTGCGTTGAACTGCCTTGTTTTCACTCGCGAAGAGGCACGTATTTGTCCTGTATCCATCCATCTTCAGAGGTGGGACGCCACCCAAATTGTGAAAACAGATAGTGCGATAGACGATTGATACAGCTCAGGCTTTCATTATTAATCTTGGTATTAATCTTGGTATGAGCTGGCAAACAAAGGGCACTGATACAATTTGTATGCCTGCAACGCGCCACACACTCCGCGGATGGGTGGGACTGACTTCTCCTCGAGCAGAATCCGAACAATGTTGCTCCTGGAGATTCCGTGAACCCCTCATTCCTTCGCCCCGGTTGTGATCTCGACCACGCTGTTAATACGTTTGGGGTCATCCACACTGTTCTGTCATCCGGCTTTATTTTTTCCCCCTCATTGTTTTCATGTTACAGGTCCATTTCGGACAATTCGAACGTCCGTAATTCGAGTTTTACATAGTTCGATTTTTTTTCTGAACAGGTTTGGATTTGTGTGTATTGTTTTTGGGTTTCACAATTCGACTTTCACATAATTCGACTTTTTCATCGGCAAAAAGGGTAGTTCAAATTATCCGAAATGAACCTGTACGCACCAAACTTGTTGAACTCGCGGAGAACAAAGCACACAGATGAGATTCTGAATGCCGTTCACTTCAGCGAAGAAAAATGCAAGAAGAGCTTCAATTTGCAAACATCACTTTGAAGCAAAAAAGACAACAAACAAACAAACACCAAAAGTATCAAAAGTTCACGCCACGCAAAATTCGGTGAGGAAGGGGGAATTTTTATTTTACAAGTGTTGGTTTTCAGAGTGGCTGAATCCAATGTGGGCAAGTTTAGGAAATGACTCCAATTTGGCCGCCCCGTGATACCGGGATAAAAATGCGGCAAATGAATACAATTCTGTCATGTTCTGTTGTTTTCTTGAAAACATTTCATTTCAAGGCAAACACGCTCACTTTGATTTGTTTTGACTTGTCAGAGGTGAGGCAATGCTTTCTTTTTTCACCAGAGCTTTTGGGCTCATCACCAACCAGTTGGCTCATTTGTTTGTTAAATTATTCTGTCCCAACAGACAACTTGAAGTTTGCACAGGTCTTCTGTTTTTCTTCAGTTCTTTCTTCACAATTCACCTCCTGTGGGCCAAGCATTTCTGCAAGACAAATAAAACTGCAAGTGGCATCCAACAGGATCATGTAACAAGTACTGCACTGCAACAGCTGCGTTGACCTTTATCTCCAGCTGGGCCTCTCCTTTCTTTTGGGTACTTTTGGATTCTTTCTTCACTTTTGTTGCTTGCCAATCTCAGGCTTTTTCACACTCAACATTTGAAGCTTCACCAGTTTTGGCTCATGGACAGGTGGTCTGTTTGAGCACCTGTTTCTATTTTTGTCACAGCAATACAAATTGCAGCGCTCCTGTGCATGATGCAAGAACACACCCATTCTGCAGGTGATAGATTCTGCCATCGAAAAGAAATAGGGTGAGTGCCTGCATGTCTGTTCGACTCCCCACCCCCTAATAGTTTGTTTGCCTCACTTAAGTTTCAGTTGAAACCTGCTGAAGACTCGCCCCATTGAGAAAATTTGTGCAGCAACTTTTTCTGCGTTTGTTCTGCCAAGAAGGTGTTTTATTGGTGCATCCCTGTGAACACATCTGCAGAAATTTGACACCGCGATAATCTCATTGACATGGTAAATGAACCATCATGCTTGTACAACATCAACATTTCTCCTTACCTTCGTCTGTCAAGCATAAATCCTCCGCAAGTCTCACTCAGTCAGCTTATTCGTAGCCACCACGGTTGAGTGGCAGACATGATTGAACCCTGCATGAGTGCGCGCCGCAGCATGAGAGCTGCAATAATTTGCAGAAACGAGCTGCAGGCAAGAGAGGGGGCTGGGGTCCCGTCTCCTAACCCTGGGACACCCAAGTGTGCGCGGTCAGGTTGACACGTCCAGTTCAGCTCAATTTGGTGAAAGTTTCTTTTGGATGAAGACAGTTTCAGTTTTTGTCAGGAGTTTGCAGGTGGGTTCATGCAGTGAAAAACAACGCAAAGAGAATAACACGGAAACCCGAAACTTTGATGGTGTCTTTTCTTCTAGAAAGTTCTCGCTTGTCCAACATGTGCTGGTAGTTTCCTGTTTTATTCAGTTCCAAGTGTTTTATATACAAGCACAACAGCAGAAAATCTGAGGAGCACACTGAAAGAGCACTTGAAGAGCAGTTCTTCATCACAGTGGCATTGAGTTTCTGCAAAAAATACTATGGGATCACAGGGAGTCCTGAAGAGACAAAGAAACCTTCTCTTACGGCAACTTTGTTGATTTGAGTTTTCTTTGTTCACCCAAAGTCAATCAAAACAAAATATTTTTTTGAAAAAGGCATGTTTCACCCAAACAGATTGGCTCCTGCAATGTTTTTGCTCCTTCAGACTCAAAGAGCAGAGATGTGGCAAGAGTTAGTGATTTTTAGCGGACGCTTGTTGGGGTTGCTCTGATGAAAATGGAACAAGCAAATTAAACAAGCAAGCATTCCGAAAATCACCTTGAGGTGTTTTCTTCAATTTTCTGGCGCATGCTCTTGTGGTTAGGTTTTTGGTTCAAATGTGTGGTGAAATCTTCCGTTTGTTGTTTTTTGGGTCTGGTCTTGAAAAATAAAATGGAATATTTTAAAATTTCTTCAAGTGCAAACAGTTTAAAATAGCAAATTCAAATATTTTGGACAACAGATTTTGTTTTGCAAGTACTGTACTTTGAAAGTGAGCCATATTTGGTCAGAGGTCAGGTCACTGATGATTTTCATCATATTTGAAGAAACTTCCAGGTGAAGTTGGTATGTTGTTCATGTGATACAATTTGTCAGTGATTTTGAGGTCTAAAACAAATGTTCTTTTTTCAGTTTTTGAGTCAAAGTGTATCAGTTTTCGTGTGTTAAAATGTTTGGTGTGGAAGGGAAAAACTGCATGGGGTGTTCTGAGAATTGGTTGCAAATAATGCCCATGGTTCTTGAAGAAATTGTGTTGCTATACATGTGGGGTAAAGTGGGAGTTTTTTTGTCAAACTTCGACATACATTTCCGCTGAAGAAAAGGGTTTTGGAATGTGACCTTTTTTCGTACTTCTTTGGAATTTTTTTGTGGCTTATCATGGTTAATTTCGAGAAAGTGCAGGTGGAGACAATTATCTTGGTGCTTGGATCTCTTGAATTGGTTGAGGCTGGATAGAGTCTTAGTTTTTAGGTGATTTGAGGAGGTTGCATGATTTGGGCGCTTTTGGAAAAAGCCACTGAAATCAAAGCAACCAAAATCAAAGCACCTGCAGGCAGAGTCAACCAAAAGTATGTGTATAGTCATTTCATGGTCAAGATGAGGATTGATTTGGATTTTTTTTTCAATTTTGGTTCAATTTAGGTTGGGGATCATGCTTAAGGAAGTAATTTATAAAGTTTGAATTTTTGGGTTCATGAGGTCAAAAAGTTCAAATTTGGAAGTATGGAAAATATAGGGTGTTGATGTAGAAATGGGTCCATATCTCTGAAGGTATAATTTTTTTGGTAAAGGAAGTAGACATATTGATGAAATGTAGTACATTGTATGGGGGTTTGAGAGGTAGCATTCAATTTTTGATTTTTAAAGATGTTCAAATGGTTTTTAGGGAGGGTTAAAGGCAAGGTCAAAATATCAGATTTTGTGATAATGTTCAAAATGGTTGTTTAGGTAAGAGTTGGGTTCATTTGTATGTAATTATGTGTAAAATTATTAGATATTTGTTTTTGTAAATTTCAGTAATTATTCAGGTGCTTTTTTAATGAAAGTAAGGTGTGTAAATTTGAGACTTTTTGAAACTATTTGAAACAAATATGTGGAATAGAGTTTAGTTCATTTGTTTGTAATATGGTACAAGAATATCAGACTTTTCATTTTTATAACTTTCTATTCTTTTAGGTCAATTAAAATGGAGTGCAATGGAGGCTCCCAGGAGCTTTATTTTCAAATCTCACAAGCCCAAACATTTTGACATCATCGGGAAAGCCCTTCAAAAATCACCATGATGCCATCTTGGCATATTTTCAGTTGCAGAAGTGCCACTAATATTGTCAGTATGTGTGTGTCCGTAATGATGTGGCCCAGTCAAGGGAGCAACCCGCTAGCTATCAGCATCATTTATGCTCAGGCCAGGGCACATGTGCAGACCAGCAAAAAAACCCATAAGTATCATTTTGAATCTGGACACTGAAGAGGCAACATTTTCTCTCTCTCTCTCTCTCTCTCTCTCTCTCTCTCTCTCTCTCTCTCTCTCTCCACATTCTGATTGGCTGAGCATTATCCATGCTTGTGCCAGGGCACATGCACAAGTGGCCTCGGAAGAAGCAAAAAACATCAATATCATTTTGATTCTGGCTGCTGAAAAGGCAACTTCTCTCCATACTTTCTGATTGGCTGAGTCAATTTTAGTGCCAAATTTGAATGTAGCACCATTTCTTATGGACTAAGAAGTATGCTATGGGCTATTATAGGTAAAACAGCATGGTGTATGCAATTTCTTTCTTTTTGGTGCCAATTCTTATGGACCAGGCAGCATAGTATGGGCTTTTACAGACTAAATGGCAGGGTATTTCCACAACAAATGTCCTGCAAGGCATACTCATTATGTTTTGGGCAAAAAGTACCAAAATAACTCATTGTAAAAAATTCTGAATCATTCTCAAACAGTTGCATGCAATTTCATCAATTCTCTTCTCTTTTTTTCTGAAGGTGGAAATCTCTCCATAGGTCAAGAACCATGTGTGTGAGGGGGAATTCAATTGTCACAAATGATTGGAATACACTCCTGCAACTTTTGGCTGTATCCCCAATGGTAATCAGGGGGGGGGGCAGTCCCACAACAGTGATCCAGAGCGACTCCTCATTGCAGTACACATGTCTGTTTGCAAACAAATCTGGGGCGGTTTGTGTTGTGTGCAACATCTACTTTTCTTGTGTTTGTTTGTTTGTTGAGCGATGGGATTTTCTGAAACGAAAGTTTGGAGTCCGCTTGGGGAGATTGGTGTGGGGTGAGCACACACGCACGCACAACGCGCGCTGCTGTGAGGTTTGCCCTGGCTTGACGGATATGGTGCAAAGTGGCGAAGAACCACAGAAACCCGCGTTACCCAAAACTTTTGCCTTTTCCAAATTCCTGAAGTGTGCGCATGCGTTTCCAATGTAAACTAAACTTCTGGAATTTATTTGCAATTTGGAACTTTTAGGTCTTTCTGAGAAATGGAAAGCTTCGTGGTACCTGATAGGACTGGTTTACGTTCCAGTAGAACTGTGCAAGATACTGGCGTTGCGTTTCCCAGGAGGCAACAATGCAAGTGAGCTGGGCGATGTTGAGCGCAAATTCAAACGTGCCTGCGCAGATCGTATCCACAAGGTGCTTTGACCAACGTGTGCATCTGGCACAGTTTGACCTCTCAATTGTTCAGTCCTTGCACAGAGACTCTCAGTGTAGAGTCTAGATCGAAATACTCTCAGTGTGTTCTGTGTTATGAGACCCAATTTCATCTGTGTGCCAAGTTCACATCTTCTGCCCTTCCGTAGTGAAAAATTCGGGCTTGCCATGAAGCAAAATCTGAGAACAAGAAACCTGAAAGCAGCCACTTGAGTTCATCGCTTTGAGCAAACCGCAAAGTTTCACGATTTGGATATGGGTGACCACGCTGACCACTACCCAGTGCGCGACTCGTCCGGTGTTCCCAAGAAGAATGGGCTTCATGAAGAAAAGGGTACGGAGACAGTGTTTCTCACATTCCGTTTTGCTTTGTTGAAGATAAACACGAACTCTAGTGAAACTTGTTCGCCTTTTGGGAGGTTGTTGATTTGGACAAGGATGTCCCAGTGTTCTTTCTGACTTTGTGGTTGTATTTTTCCCACCTTTCTGGGTCTGTTAACAGATATCCTCGTTCAGAGGACTGCTCAGCAGAGGGCAGTTGTTTCGAAGTGGCAGCGGGATGATTTGGAAGACAAGTATCTGCGCATGTACGAAGAAAACCTGCTCCTCAAAAAACATGCTCGCAAGCAGGAGGATAAAATCAAACGGTAAGTGACCCGAACAACTTAAGTTTTGTTTGCAGAAGATCACCGTACGAGGCTTCATCGTGTTTTACTTCATCACAGGGAATCCAACAGTCTGTGTTGTTTTCCATGAAGCTGGAAAAGGATTGATTGTCTGCTGGTTTGAACAGAAGCACTTCAGATGCCCAAATTTATTTGGTTTTGTAATTTTTCTCAGAATGGCAACCAAGCTTCTGCGTCTGGTCAACGACAAGAAGAAGGCCGATCAGGATTCCAGTGGTAAGCGGTGCTTTTCGTTGCAAATTGAACTCGTTCGTTAGTCTCAAAAGTTTCGACGGAAGCAAGGCAAAATGCGAAACACGTCGGCGCTTTTCAAAAATAAAATTGCGACAATTTGTTTTTGCACCACCAGCTCAAAAGGGCAAAGGTCGAGACATTGAAACAGAAGAAATGTTGGAAGAACTCCACGCCAAAGTTCGCGAACTGGAGAGGCAAAACAACCAACTCAAGGAAAAGGTTTGTGCATGTGTGATACAATTCTCACAAGGAATAGCTGGTCCGATGTGACACATAAAGGCCATTTAGCAGATCCGTCTGGTGGTTTGGCGCGTTCGTCATGTCTGACACCACAACAAGGCAGGTCTCAGCAGACCGCGACGTTCAAGTTCCCTGTCCTCACCGATATCGAGGAGTTGAGCAGATCCTGATCGTGCAAAATGTGCTGTAAATTCATTTGTGGACTTCCTTTGTTCATTGTTGTTCGTGGCATGTAAAGTTTTCGCGCGAACTTGTGACACTTGTTGCTCCATTGAAACAAAGCTCATTGCAGTTGATGGTGACGAAGCAACAACTAGCCACTAATGCTGCCAGATCGGCACCCTACCCGTACGTGCAGGCCAGAATCGACACGGTACGTTGTCGCTTGTTTTTCAGCGTTTTTTCTTGGAATTGTTGTGTGGTATTCCCACACACAACGCCTATCCACACTCCAAAATTGTCCTGAAACTATTCTGAACTATCTCCAACCCACCAACCCCCCCCCCCACACACACACACACCCCAAATGAAAACAACAGTGAAGCGAAAGAGCACTCTGAAACTTGTAGTCAGGGCTTCTGACCAATCCCAATGTCTCTCTTGAATAAAGCCAGTTTTTAGGTGATTTGTACCATACATTATGTACAATGTATGGTGGTGAAAATCACCTAAAGGCATCAAGAGGCAAAATGTGTGAACACGAGTTTAAAAGTGTTCTATTTGTTCGATTTCAGTCATGTTTGTTTTTTTCATTCACTTTCAGGCTGTAGTTGATGCACAAAGTGTCAAAAGAACAAATGTTTGTTTTTACATATTTTTACGGGCAAAAAACCAATATGGCTGACATGGTGAACTTTGGGTATGGCTGTATAAATG
>JAAUXT010025054.1_pt1 | contig 10413 bp, 13 predicted proteins | sample 7278171 | NCBI WGS metagenome assembly JAAUXT01 (sample SAMN14350112, study PRJNA611818) | marine sediment metagenome | isolation source: surface marine sediment (1.8m) | place: French Polynesia: Moorea | collected 2018-08 | reverse complement strand
TTCACGTCAATGGTCACGTCTCACGTAACAGCCAACTTCACGTCAATGGTCACGTCTCACGTAACAGCCAACTTCACGTCAATGGTCACGTCTCACGTAACAGCCACCTTCACGTCAATGGTCACGTCTCACGTGTTGAGGTTCGTGGCACCGGTGATGGCGAGTGGAAGGGAACCATATCAAATGGGTACAGCACCCCTTTCAAGTGTGTAAAGGTACCAATGCAAATCCCATTTGGCACGAACTGTGTGACTGAACGGCACCTTTCCATACTTGAAGGTACCTTGTGACGCGGGGTCAGAAGGCACCTTGGTAGCTTTTGAAAAGGTAGATTGATCTGTAGTGAAAAGGGTCTCGTGCTCTTTTGACTCTTGGTACCTACACACACTCCACACCGGCGCCGGCACAACGCCAAGAAACGTGGCAGCGTCTTTCGGAAGGGGCGGGGCACCGACTTGAGATGTGCGTGAAGCTCAATCGGACCTGTCCATCCACACCTCCAGACTCTGCGTGTGACCCCTGATTGCACACGTGCTCCAATGTGCCGACATCGCTCGAATGTTGATCAACAATCGGTCACGGGGGAAATCAAAATTACTTCCCCCAAATTTAACTGCTGCATTATCGCTCACTTACTTCAGTGATGATCTCCAATTCGCCCCGCGTTTTGGAGCAAATTTCCCGCCAAGAGACGCACACTATGGCGACCAAAAGAATGCACTTCGCTTGAAACGCGTCCATTGTAAATTTGAGGAGAAAATTCCACAAAATGTTTTGCTTGAAACGAGCAGCAGACAAAATTCGTGACTTCCGGTTCTCTCGCGGTCTGAGGGGCGTCGCCTCAGTTCTCAAGATATTTGTCAAACAATTGTGGAGTTTGAAGAAACATGTTGAAAAACAAGCCAATGTTTTACGAAAGCATGGTATCTTGGTAATTTATAAAGAAAAATCTGGCATAATTTGAGGTGATTCCCTGGTAATTTTAACACCTGCCTCCCCTTCACTGGACGGGTGGATGTGAAAGCTCCACGTCACTCAAGTTTCGCGCCCAAAAATGGCGGTCGTAAGATGGCAGCATTTTGTGGCGGGTGTGAGCTTTCTACTCACTACTTTCAGCTCATCCCCGTCTGCGAAAGTAAAAAAATCAGCGAAACAAAACAAGAACGTTTTTCTTTCCGAAAATAGAACATCACCCTTTATTCTCACAATTTGTGTAGTCTCACAACAAACGCTGAATGTTTGATATTTTTGAGCGCTGCCTGTAGATCCAGCAGTTCAAGACAAGATCGAACACCTTCAACAATGGGGGACCAAACCAACTTCTGTCTCGTACGCGAACAAAAAGACAAAACTTCTTCATTTTCCGACGGGAGAACCGACATTGGGAGGCCAGGGTCCCCTGACTGTTTTTGTTCCTTTTTTTCAGCCTGTGAAATTGCCAACATTTCAAAGACGAAAGAAGTCGCGTCTGCAGCCTTGACCAGCCTCTGCTTTCCCGCTGTTTGAGGGGGGGGGAGCTGTGCTTCAAATGTTGACAGGTAAAGACTGCCAAATCAAGCGGTGAAGCACAAGTACACACAATCACACACGCATTCGAGCGCACGCACACACACACGCACGCACACACCAAATTTTGGACACTTCACAACAATGAACACTTGGCGATAAAAATACATAAATTACGAGTGTGTCTGCGAGTGCACGCAATGTTGCACTTCTGAATAAATATCATCATAAAAAGACATCTGTGATGCGGGTTCAAATGACTAGACAAAATGATACAGTCAATTTCTGTACTGAAAACAAACTTCTCAGTGTGACTTGCCTGCATTTTTTCGCTTTGTTTGTTGTTTTCTCTTTTCCACCTTTTTCGGCGCCGCGCGTCACAAAAAGTTGCGCGCGGCGGACGGAGATCTTTGAGCGTTCAAATCTGAGATCGTTATTTGGCAACAAAACACGAGTTACAGGAGCAGATCCAAGGCCCGAGCTCACCGCTTTTTCCATTTCCTCCAGAGGGGGTCGGGACCGTCTTGACCAGGTTCTGGGTTCGCCCTTGAGTTGCGACGTTCACTTGAACTGTAGAACGCGCTGTTGTGTGCTCCTGACGCTGAGTCTCGATACGCCTCGCCACCCATCACGTGACACACTCACGTGACGTGCCTCGCTCCCGCTCCACCCAATCCTGGATCCAGGGGCGGGGCTGGGAGCCCAAGTTTGCAGGGTCCAGGCAAACCGAGCACCTCTGTGTCTTTGGCCTCTTGGGATTGGGGCGTGTCGCCCTGAGGGTTGAGCTCTAGGGGGCCGCGCAGGGCCCCTGCGAGACCCGGATGTGGTCCAGGGCGATGTCTCCGGAAAACTCGTCCCCACGAAAAGCCGTGAATCCGATCTGAAACAGGAATGAAACGTTGAAACGTTGATCCAGGAATGAAACAGTCGGAGTAGCGTGCGATGAAAACCAGATTGTAACATGGTGAAGATTATTTACTCAGGTCCGAATGCAGACCCAATCACATTGTGTGCATGCTTGTATGTGTGTGAGTGTGTCTCAGTGTCTGCATGTGAGCGCACTGACCCGATCCCCCGGCTGCTGCAGCGTCACGTCCACCTCGGCGCCGACCCACTCCGCGCCCTGCTGCCCCTCCCGCTGGAAGAGCACGTCCGGCCGCGGGGCGCCCTCCCGCCACAGCACCGCCTCCAGCACGCTCACGTGGAACCCGTGCATGTTGTAGTGGAAGCGGAGACAGAGGCGGCCGCGGCGCTGCAGGTCCGGCAGCCACACCCTGCGGAGGGGAACAGAATATCGTGAAGAACACGCCTCGCTCAGGTTCAACTCTGCTTCAGGTGCCGTCGCTTTGGTCGCAATACACACAGGCTCTGGACACCTTCACAGGTGCAAGGTCAGTTCCTGTCCCTGGTCATGTTCTACCTCAGGTCAGGTTCTATCTCAGGTCAGGTTCTACACTTGGCCATATTCTACACTTGATCATGTTCTACCCCTGGTCAGGTTCTACACTTCGTCAGGTTCTACCGCAGGTCAGGTTCTACACTTCGTCAGGTTCCACCCCAGGTCAGGTTCTACACAAGGTTACAATTGTGTGTTCTGTCCCTAGTTGGTTCCACCTGGTAATGTTCCAAGTTTTGCAGATCGGAGTGTGTGTCTGCGCGCGTGTGTTTGCAAGTATGCGTGTGCACTCACGTGGCCTTGTCGCCAGCCTTCCTCGGACTGCTCGCCTCGATGTAGATGAAGCGCCGCCCGTCGAACGCCCACTCCGGCCCCGTCTCGTACGACGGCGTCCGGTCCACGCCCGCCGTCCAATCAAAGTCGTCCTCCGCGTCCTGCTGCAGGCCGCACCAATCAGGCTGCCCCTCACTTCCCTCGAACGTGCACAGCCAATCAGAGGCGCTGTTGCCTCGTGGCTTGGGCGTGGTGGTGGTGGTGGTTGTGGTGGACGTGGTGGTGGTGGTGGTTGGCGCTTTGGTTGTCGTGGTTGTGGTTGGTGGACTGGTGGTCGTGGGTGTGGTGGGTGTTGAGGCGGAGTCGGGTTTCCCAGGCTTCTGGTCCGGGGCTCGTGCTGCTGGGTCCGCTTCTGCAAGAGGGTGTGGAGCATGTGATGCGTGGGCCGTTTTGCGCTCGGTGAAAATGAAAAACGTTGTCGGAGGAGCTGGAGGAGGGAGAGAAGAGAGTCAAAGGAGAAGGGGCAAGGAAGAGAGAGAGAGAGAGAGAGAGAGGAGCAAAGGAGAGAGAAAAAGGGAGAGGGGAGAAAAGGAGAGAGAGACAGAGAGAGATGTGCAGACAGACAGGGTGAGAGAGAAGAGCGGCAAATGAGAGGAGACGCACCTGTGGTGATGACGACCTTGAACCCGCGGCGGTTGAACCGGAACACGTGGTCCCACTCGGAGTTGAAGAGCAGCAGCATTTCCGGTCCGTGCGACACGACGCGCGCGTCGGGACGTTCGTTTCCGCAGAACCTGCGCGAAGCGAAACGTCAGTCTCGGTCACAAGTTCAGCACATGAGGAACATTGTATGTGTGTGTGTGTGTGTGTGTGTGTGTGTGTGTGCTCTGTGGGCGTGTGTGTTGTTTTTGTGAGCGTGTTCCATGTCGTGTGGCCCAGTGCGCGTGTGCGCGCATGCTTCCTCACGGTCCGGCTCCCCGACCTTCTCCTTGCGCCGCACCTCAACAAGTATGTGTGTGTGTGTGTGTGTGTGTGTGTGTGTGTGTGTGTGCGCACTGTGTGTGTGTTGCACAAGTATGTGCGCGCGTGTTCCTGCGTGTACTTGTGTGTGCGTGTGTGTGTGCTCCTCTCACCTGGGCCCCGGCTCCCCCAGTTGTCCGTTACGCCGCAGCTCGACCCAGTGGTAACAGACCTCGTCGTTCCTGCTGTAGAGCGAGAAGTCGCCCTCGAAGTGCAGCACGACGCGCCTCCCCTCTGGAGCCTGCAAACAACACGGGTTCAGTGCGTGTGTGTGTGCTCCATGTGTGCGTGCGCTTCCTTTCTTTGCACAGCAATGAGGACTTTCAGTTCCTGTGTGCCAATGGTGTGTGTGTGTGTGTGTGTGTGTGTGAGAGAGAGAGAGAGAGAGGGAGAGAGAGAGAGAGAGAGAGAGAGGAGGGAGAGAGAGGGAGAGAGAGAGAGAGAGAGAGAGAGAGAGAGAGAGAGAGAGAGAGTGTGTGTGTGTGTGTGTGTGTGTGTGTGTGTTTGCGAGTCTGGTGAGTCTGGATCCAGAATTGGGAAAAAGGGGCCGAGCTCAGTTGAAGTTGAGGTCAACTTTGGGGTCACGCCCCCTGGTTGTGACGGAAAACCTCCCCGGGATACAAGACGTACTCATGAGTATCACACAACGCACCTTGACGAGCCAGCTGCACTGTTGAAAGTTGTCATAGTAACCGCGCTCGTATCCAGGCGACGTGATCACGTGGGAGGCGTCCGACGCGTGGATCACGCCCCCGCACTGAGCTGCAACACAAGGGCAACAAGGTCACCACGTGGTCCTGGTGCACAGCACGGACCCCACTCTGTGAATGGCAGGGGCGGATCCAAGATTCTATCCCGAGGGCGACCTCAGTCTGCCCCTTGCCTGAGTTGCGTGTGTCTGATTGAGAGGGACGCAACGGGTCCCTGGGCCCGCCTTGACCCCGCCCCTCGCCCTGTCCTGCCCCCAGGGCCACCCGGACCCTCAGGCGCGTTGCGACTCCCCGGTCGGGACGCGGGACGCGGGACGCACCGTTGACGGGGCCGGCGAGCTGCCCGCAGTCGTCGCCGGTCCAGCCGTCGGGGCAGCGGCAGCGCGCGCAGTCGTTCGGGTCCTGGTAGCCGGAGTTGAGACACGGGAACGGGAGCGAGCTGGAGCACGCGTCTGAAACAGGGACGTGTTGTTGAAACAGGAGGTTCAAGGTCAAACAAGAGGACGTGTCAGCAATGAGACGCGCAGCAAAGAGGAAGTGCCACGCCATTCCCCAAATACCACCACGAGTGTCACCATCAAAAAGCAAACAAGAAGACCGGTCAGCTGAGACGCGCCGCGCGCGGTCGCACCTTGGCAATAGGCTCTGTTGATGATCTTGGCGTCGTTGAATGAGATGGCTCGTCTCTGCCCCATGTTCCTCTGGTACGCCGGGTCGAGCGACTCGATCGCGGGCAGGTCGTTGGCGGAGCCGTCGCTGCCGGCGTAGTGCATGATGGAGCCGTGGTCGTACGGCACGTCGCGTTCCTCGCTCACTGAAGGGGAAACGTCAACAGTGAGACACGTGTCAGTTTGCGTTGGCGTACGTGAAGGGAGAGTTTGCAATGTCTTCTTGAGGGACAGAGGACTCAACGGGGGAGCTCGTTCCGACTCCGTGTTTTTGCCTCTGGATTTTGCATTGCAAAAATAAGTGTATTTCCTTTTGCGTGTTTGTTTTTCAATTCAAACACACGTGGTTTGAACCACGTGGTTACGAGCGACGTGGCTCCGGTCACATGATTCGAGTCACGTGGTTCCGGTCACGTGGAGGGATACTCACTGCCAGCGACCATGAACTGCTCGCGGTACTTGACGAGGTTGTCCCAGTTGATGCGCACGTGCGCGTCGCGGTCCGTCCGCTGCTGCTGGTGCCACAGCCCCAGGGCGTGGCCGATCTCGTGCATCGGGCGCCCCGCCATCTGGTGGGAGACAACACAGTGCTGGGTCTCTGTGGGTTGGAGCGACGGGACCGCGAGTGAGACATGAGCGAATGAGGGACCTGCTGCCCCGGAACCGCCTCGCCCTGTCCCAGCCCACCTCACCACACCCCAACCACGTCGCCACACCCCAACCCATCCTGCCTCCCTACACCCTGCAAACCAGCACCACCCGCCCCCGCGCATGCCCCGTCCCACCCCACTCCCGCCAATCCCAGGACCGCCTCTCTTGTCCCAGCCCACCCAAAAACCACCTCTGCTGCCCCCCACCCTGCCCAGGACCACTTCCTCTCCTCCACCCACTCCAGCCCCGCCCACACACCTCACCCTGCCACCGCCCACACACCTGCCCCTGCCACCGCCCACACACCTCCCCCTGCCACCGCCCACTCCCCCTGGCTGCAGCGAGAACGTACCGTGTTGTAGAAGCAGATGGGCGCGAGGTTGATCTGCTGCTCGGTGGTGGTTCTCCCGACCCAGGAGCGGCAGCCGCCGGCGTTGCGCGTGAAGACGAGGTGCGGCTCGGGCACGGCGTCCTCGGCGTCGCGCTCGTGAAACCGCACGCACGTCTCGCGACTCCACGCCTCCGTCGCCTCCCGGATCATCCGCCGCTGGTTCTGACCTGGGGAACAGGGTCACAGGGTCAAGCGGTTTCACATTGGTGACGCGCGGTCGTGTTTTTGACGTCGGCGTCAAACAACGGTGGAACTTTTGACGTCAGCCCAGAAAATGACCGCGCGTCACCCAGTATGAAAACCCTTCAGGGGTGGATTCAGGGCTCCGCGGGCCCAGGACCTCTCCCTCCCAGGACGGTTTGAGTTTTGGTTTACATGCAGGGCTGATCCATGGGCCCCGGGACACAGGGAGAGGGCCTGGGGACCCGAACATGCTTCTGGTTGTCACGTTTTGTAATGCAGGGTTGGAGGGTCCATGTCCATGTGTTTCCGCTGCAGGCCCCCACAGACCCTCTGGTGGGCGGCGCCACACTCACTGTGTTTCCCGTCGAACTTGTACGGGATGTCGCGCTCCCACTTCCGGTGCATCAGGTAGTCGAACTGTACGATCTGTCGCTTCTGTCGTCCCCTTCCGGCTCCCTCCGTCTCTCCATCCGCTCTGCTCTCCTCCTCGAATCTCTCCATCATGATGTCGATCTGCTCCTCCGTCAGCCATTCACAATTCGCGTCTGCAATGGGTGACACTTCCTGGGTGAGGGGTGAACATTTCCTTTTGTTTGAAAGTCCTGACTGTGCTGTCGTGTTGTTTCCCGGAGGGTGGGGTCGTGGTTCACATTTGTGACGCCCCCCCTTCCCGATCTGAGAAGACGCCCCCTTGAAGGCAATTTCACAGAAATTGTCATTCTCTCCGAAGGACCTTTTTGCCTGGCCTTTAGTCCACACGGCGACAGTGGTTTCAGTCAGTTTTGCCAGAGAAGGAGACAATTTCTCAGATTCCACGGTGCCCCAATTCCGCACACACGCTCCTGGAGTCCGTATCTTCAGATGAAGAGACTGTGATTGGTCGGTCTCTCGTGACCCGCCCCCGCCCCGCCCTTCGTGTCTCGGTTGTGTGTGTGTGTGTGTGTGTGTGTGTGTGTGTGTGTGTGTGCGTGTGTGTGCGTGTGCGTGTGGTCCTCTCACCTGGGTGCTCTGAGTCCTGGGTCCGCGCGGACCGCTTCTCTCGGGCGTGGTCGCTCTCCTCAGCGCTGTCGGGTCCCTACAATGAGAGCACGAACGTCTGTCACGTGTTGGTTTGGCGTTCATGGGGCGGATTCAGGGTTTGGTGGGTGCGTGGAGACCAAGTGTCATTGTCGCAAAATTTTCACAAGCAAAAAGTTGGGATTTTCTGTCGAAAGGAGAGGAGGTGAGGAAACTTTTTTTGAGGGTAAGAGGAGGGCTGCGTCCCTGGATCCGCACGAGTCGTGACGGGGACGCCAGGGGGCGTGCAGTAAACGTCACGGCTCAGACCGGTTCACACAGGACGCACCGTGTTTGCGTCGCGTGCAGAGGGCGCTGCGTCAGGAGGGACGTGCGACGCAGAACGTCGTGAACTGTCGCAGCGACGCAGCGTATGACGCATCCAGTGTGAATCAGGTTCCAGCCATGGCTGACACTTTCACCGCCACGTGTACATTTGTGTTTCCAACCGTCTTGAGGGTCTGTGGCGAACTCAGCCCCAGGTCCCGCTGAATGCGTCATGACGTTGCGTCCCGTCACACATCGGACGCTGTTAGGCAGCGCTGTTGGGACGCAACGTCACGACGCAGCCGGTGTGAACCCGGCGTCAGCGGGGCCGTTCGTTTTGTTCGTATCAGCGCTCCCGACGGAAGTGCGAACGCCGCGAGGGACAGGTTTACGTGCGCGCTCCGCACGTTTTCGCGTTTACAGCGCGCACGGGTTGGGGTTTCACACCGGGTGACGCGCGGGCATTCTTTTTTTTTTGGGGGGGGGGCCACACGTGTCACAAAACCCGTCATTGGGTTTATTGTTATTGTTCATTGTTTGACGTCGAGAAAAGTGTCGGGCGTCGTGATTGTGAAAACCGCTGAGTGAGCGGCGAGGAAAAGACAACAGAACCCTGTCATAAACACCGACCCGACCCACAGAGAATCTCAACTTCTGCAACTCTGCGATCACAAAACCAATGTGTGTGCTCGCATCGTGGTAGAAATGGGTTCTTATATACCTCACAAAAAGGGTTCCTGTTCAATCACATGCACAACTCGAAAAGTCATTGTGTGATTTCACAGGAACCATTTTGGTGCAGTGTGAGAACCCTGTCTTTGCTCTTCACTGCATGGGTGGTGACAGGACCGGACCTGCTTGTGTCATGTCGTTTTCTCGTGGAGCCACACAGCGTGATATCAGACGGCGCGGTAAGTTCGTGTCCTGGAGACGAGCCAAGTCTCCGCGTGAGTGACACGCGACCGTCCTGGCTCTTTTCACTTGACAATCAATCGTTACCGTCTGTTGTTTGTCGAGATCAGAGACCAGAGCAGGGTCAGATCCAGAAGTGAATCCTGCCCAGTCAGGGGGTGGGGGAGATTCCCCTACTGGAGCCCAACGTCAACTTTCAAGAATTTCACAAAGAGAAAGTTTTGTGCCTTGGGGCCGCCCTCTGGATCCGTAGGTTCAGTAACAAGAGAAGCCTCACAACTTCATTTGCGATGAAATGTGTTGTTACGTGTGAAACTGGGCCCTACGCAACAGGAAGCGGAAGTCGCTTCCGTCACGTGACGTGGTCGCCTCTCGCTGACCACAACTCTGCTGACCTGACCAGGACTTGGTTTTGATCATTTCCGCATCAGGCTCTGAAGTTGCCTCTTCCGCCTTTTCTGCCTTTCTTCCGTGCGGTTTGATTCCAAACCAATTGAACTCAGAGTCACGCGGTGCTGCTGACGGAGACGCAGAACGAATTGCTGTTTGTGAGCACGCGCACCTTTTACCTCTTGCTTTCACTCTTCTTGACTGAGAAACGTGACAGTCCCGGTTCAGCAGCCGATTACACAACCCGTCTTCCAAGGAGCTCTTCTCATCGTCAGGCTCCTGCCCTGCCCTGCCCTGCCCTGCCCTGCCCCACCCTGCCCTGCGCACCCGGGGCTGCACCCACCTGCTCCTCTCCGGCTGCTGCTGCCTCGGCCCCGGCGTCTCCTCCGACCCTCGCCGCGAGCCGTCGCTCCAGCTGCCGCAGCTTGCTCTGCGCGCGGTCCCAGTCGGCGCACGGCGCTCCGTGGCAGCGCAGGAAGTCCTCGAGGCTGCCGCTCTGCGGGACGAAGCCTCCCGGGGGCGCGACGCCCTGCTCCCCGGGGGACCCTCCGCGCCGCTCCCCGGGGGCCTCACCGCGCCGCCCGGGGGAACCGTCTCCGGCCGGACGTGCCTACAGCAGAAAACGACACTTCAGAAGCACACAGGAGCTCCGCCAGCTTCAGACGACACAGCGTCAGAGTCCGAAACCAAGGCCTTGGTGGTTTTCTCTGACCTATGGGCAGGTCCTTCAGCAGGTTTGGGTATGCCCGCCCCTGCGGGATGCAATTTGGAAACTGACACCTCAAAGCTCCTGGCACCCTGGGTCCACAGGAGTGTGCCTCACCTGGGTCTACCCACCTCACCTGGGTCCACAGGAGTGTGCCCCACCTGGGTCTACCCCACCTGGGTCTACCCCACCTGGGTCCACAGGAGTGTGCCCCACCTGGGTCTACCCCACCTGGGTCTACCCCACCTGGGTCCACAGGAGTGTGCCCCACCTGGGTCTACCCC
>JAAUXT010106902.1_pt1 | contig 10414 bp, 12 predicted proteins | sample 7278171 | NCBI WGS metagenome assembly JAAUXT01 (sample SAMN14350112, study PRJNA611818) | marine sediment metagenome | isolation source: surface marine sediment (1.8m) | place: French Polynesia: Moorea | collected 2018-08 | reverse complement strand
TGAGTACATAGAAAAAGCCTGAGATCCATCCAGTGGACGCGACAGGCGCGTTGCGGGGCGGCCCGCCCGGGGGGACGGGGCGCCCCGCCCGGCCTCAGTGTGTCCGCGCCCATATTCTCAATCGACGCACCCCAAAGGGTGATGCACAAACAGACGTACATGTATTGAGACAATGTACACAACAGCGCAAACGTGCTAGTTTGCAAGAACTTGTCAGACAATGCCAGACCCAACTGTGGCTCAACAGTGACTGGTTAGGCGCGAGATCTTGATGACAGGGAGCGTGACGACTTGGCACCCCAGTGCGATGCACGCTGGCACGCACACGTCGTCCTTAAAGATCCTATTGCGGTGAACTGACGACGTGAAGAACAAATAGTGTGTTTCGCGAAGGGGAAGAACAAATGTATGAAATTAACAGTCACACAACACTTGTTTTTCATCCGGGAAATCATCCTGAGACAATTTACTGCGGGTTGTTTTGCAGGACTGCTTTGCTGGAACCTTCACAAGAACCTCCTTGTGTGGTCGCAAAATTGAGATTGCAGTTGAAATGCAAGAAAGAGACTGCCATCACCAGAAACACGCAAACACAGAGAACAAAACGCACATTTCTAAATTTGCAAGCAGCAAGTTCAGGTTTCAAGTCAATTGGATTTCGTTCATCGCCATGTTTGTCTTTCTGTCTCTCAGAAATGACTCAGTTAGGAATCTGTGCGGAATGGAACACGCCTCGAGACAAACAACGAATTCTCTTCGAAAAGTTTTCTCTGAACATTCTGCTTTTGCACAACCTTTTCCATACAAGTACTTGTCTTGTGCAGAAATTACGAAAGAATGTGTATCCTTGTTCATCGATCGAAAATTTGCCAGACATTTCGGATTCATTTGGAAGGGACCTTCTGTGCGCAAACCATGCAACAAGGCCGCTCTGGTGTCGGGACTGCTGATGAGGAATGAAAAATCAAGCTGTCACACAAATGAGAAATGAAATTACTTTTCGCAGTAGGTTTCAGCCCTTGTGGAAATGGCGCATTTACTCCGTACAAAAAGCTTGTGGCCAAAAAGGTCAACCTTACACAAAATAAGCATGCCATTGGCAAATGAATCACGGGATTCGGACTTCGCTGTCGAAAGCACACTTTCTGGCTATCTTTCCCTGAGTGCAACACATTTGTCACTTGTTTTTTGTTTCAGGCACGAACCTTCCTGAAAGCAAACTAAGAGGGTAGTCCAAATGAAGGGGTCTGCTCCGCGATTTCGGAGACTTCCTGTGGTTCTTTTGAGAGGCCTTTTCACACACTTGTTCTGCACCATGTTGGCAATGTGTGACAGTGTCCCAGACTTTGTTTGACCTGGGTGACCTGTCTGGCGACCTGTTTACTCACAGGTGTCAGCTGTTTCATGGCGACAGGTTTGCAGTGACATTTCTGTAGCATGTTTTTCCGAGTTTTGCTGTTGGTTCTGCTGGTTGTGGTGGTGAGGATGGAGCAGAAGAAGGAGGTTCTGAAGTTTCTAGTGAGTACTGGGAAAACTCCAATCCAGTGTTGGTGAGAACTGGAGACTGGTTGTCATGCAGGTGCAATGTCCCAGAAGACCGTGAGGAAATGGCACAAGAGATTTCGAGATGGTGAGACAGCAGTGTGCAACAGACCCAGGCCTGGTCGGCAGCGTTCAGTGCGCAATCCAGATGTCATCCAGAAGGTGTCCAACAAGATTTCAGAAGACAGGCGAGAGACTGTGAGATCTGTGGCTGCTGATCTAGGCATTTCCAAGTCTTCAGTGCACAACATCTTGAAGAAGGATCTCAGTTTGACGAAGCTGTGCCCGAAATTCATTCCCAAGCTGCTCACCCAGGAGCAGAAGGATTTCCGAGTGAGACTTTGCCATGAGAATCTTGAACTTTTGAAGCAAGATGATGACCTCCTGCGGAAAGTGGTTACCGGCGATGAATCCTGGATTGCCATTTTTGAGATCGAGACCAAGCAGTCCTCATGCGAGTGGGTGCAAAAAGGTCGACCAGAGCTGCATCCAACCAAAGCATTGAAGCAGTGCTCCAAGCGCAAGTCCATGTTCACCATTTTTTTTTATGATTCCGGGCCAGTTCTCACACAATTTTTGGGGAGACATGAGACTGTCACAAAGGAGGTGTACTGTGAAACTTTGAAGCAGCTCAAGGAGCATTTGCGCAGGAAACGCCCCAACATGTGGAGAGGAAGGAATTTCCTGTTGCACCACGATAATGCGACTCCTCATACTGCCACAATCACACTGGCACTGATTGGAGAATCTGGAATTGACATGTTAGCCCATCCCCCTTACAGTCCCGACCTCGCCCCTTGTGACTACTTCCTTTTCCCTCGCCTTAAAAATGAGCACAGAGGTCACAAGTTCAACAACATCGCCGACATGCAGACTGCTGTTCTCAGAACTGTCCGGAACATTGGCCAAGATGAGTACTACACTGCCATCCACACCCTGCCACTGAGATGGATGAAATGCATTCAAAGACAAGGCGAGTACTTTGAGGGTTGCCATGTTGTGGTGGATCCAGATGACTTTGGTTTGGAACTGTACCCAGGCTCTGAAGAAGAAGAAACTGACACTGAGGACTGAGGACCCACCCAAGTGAAATCCGGTATCGGCCCATCGCTGACGACTGCTGGACTTGTCTCTTTGGATCACATCTCTGAACACTTCTGCAAAGTGTACTTGTTCATCTTTGATCACATTTGTTGCTCAGGTTATGGATCTTTTCAATAAAAAAGTTTGCAAGCACATGTCGCCATTCCTTGTCTCCGAAATCGCAGCGCAGACCCTTTCATTTGGACTTCCCTCGTATATCCATGTAATCTGTGATTCACTGCTTTATCGTTGTAATGTCTTGAAAAAATTTGCAATGTGTCTCGATTTTGTTTCACAAAATGTCTCGTGGCGGAGACAAAACAGCAGGTGGCTACTGATGGAGTTTCAGCGCAGAAAATGACTCTCAATGAACTGCGTGGGAGCTGCCGCCAACCCCTTCCCATAGAAGAACACTGAAGGACTGTTGGGGATGCTTCCAGTTAATGTGTGCGTCTTTCACATCACACTCGTTCAGAAAAGGGTCCCGGAGCCAAACCTCACATGGACTACATTCTGTCCTTTTGTGTTGAAACTCCTCTGCTGAAACAAACATCAAACCTACATTTAGATCCACCGCGTAAAGGCAGATTCCTCCAATACTCAAGGTAGAGGTCCATTTGATGGGCATCAATAACAGTTGAATTTGACCGAACTGACGTGGAGTATGGGACTTTATGACCCATATCAATGTCATGCCAAACTGATCCTGACAGCTTGATTCGATTAGTGTGAGATTTAGGCAGTGCTCCTTCACTCCGATGGTCTCAGAATCCACAGTCAAGAATGCAGGAGAAACGTCCCTTGTGACGGATTGTTCTCTCTTGCCCGAACAAAACGAGCGTTTTGTGGCGTAGAATGATTGATCTCGAAAAAGTTATTTCGCAGCATGAGGACTCCATCTTTGAGGAGACCAGAGCAGTCTGGCTTCCAAGACAAATAAATTTGATGGATTTCTGGTGTTTATCTCAATTACAACTGTTTTTCTGACCTTTAGTCACCTTTGTGTCCATAAAGCTTTGTTGTTGTAACATTTCCTCTTGTTCTACCGTGCAGGCCAGGCTGTTTTGAGACCAAGTTGGACTGCACAGGTTAGACTGCACTCAATTAGCTTGTTCCACCCACAGGATTGGAAGCGACATGAATGCCCTTCATTTTTTCAATTTGTCAGGTCAACCATTCGCATCAACACACGTGGACACTTTGGATTCCGCAACTCAAATCTTGTTCCTTTCGTGAAACAACACCGCAACGTTCTTTGAAATTGCTTTTTGTAGTTTTCTGAGCGTCCTTGCCAAAATTGAAGCTCCACTACTGCGCCAAAACCCCCACAGGAAAAGTAATTTCCATTGCCGCAACAAATCGTGACAATATATTGTGATCGACAGGAAGAGGGGTGGCACTTCAGGCTGATCCTCAATCCCACCAGACGTGCTGTTGGCAAGAACAGCACAACGTGAGACCATCGACTTCACTCAGTCCGACACACAAAAATGGGAATCAGAAAATGTTCTCCGAATACTGACCTCCTGAATCCTGCTTTGCAAGCAGCACGTACATTGCCTGCAGAAATTCCTTCATCCAGAGCCTTGGTCATCCTGTTTTGAGGACATTTTTTCAAGACTTCAAAATCTCAGTGCATGTGTGTGGCGGAGACATAGCGTGTTTTTACAGCTGAACACGGAAAGGTATAGGTTGCTGTGGGTGAACACTGCTGGTGTATTTCCTCAAAAGTCATCGATAAAACTGCAGTTGGGCAGATTTTTCCTCGGCAATGTCATATTGCTTCGATTTGACGTCAATTAAATTCAGAGAATTTCTGCAGTGAATTCTGTTTGATTTAGTTTGGCAATTTGGTGCCGAATCAATGGGGCTGCTGATAAGAGAGGAGAGGCAAATTTGTTAAGTTTGGTCTGACAGATCATTGTGCAGTTCTTATCGATCGTAGATGCACCGGAAAAAAACAAGCATTTTTTTGGGAAAGTCCAAGATACGCGTCCGCATTTGTTGTTCCGTACAATCATTGGTGGCATGGAATGATAGCCGACTAATTGGCAGAAAGCAAATGTTTGGAGACCAATGACAGATGTGTAATATGTAAGAAATGGACGTGACATGAATTCAGTGCAGGTCATGTGAGTTATCAGCACGAGGAATATTGCGCCCCTGACAAAACGATTTTCCTGGAAACAGACAGATGGCTGATTTTCCACAATAGCTGTGTATCCTTGATGCGCTGACTTTTGTCCACTCCAGCCGTTGCTTCCGTTCGTCAACAGACACGGCGTCGCACAAGTGCCAGTGCAAGTTGTGTCTCCGGGGTCGTTTCAAACGTGTTCCTGCAAAAATCTTCAAGCAAGCAAGAAGGACAATTGAGTGACACAGGGACAAAGTTATACATTTTGCACTGAGCCTAAATTTTACCTGCACAATACGTGCGTCAAAACATAAGAAAAATACTTACAGTATTGCGGAGAAAGTTGTTCCCTGGGGTCCACGGTTGTCTCACTTTCCGTGTCGCCACTTACGCAGCTTGTGACTGTTGATGCAGCTGATTTCCAGCCTTTTGTGACTCTCAGCATCAAATGCAATATCCAAATTGCCATTTTCAATCAGATGCCAAACACTCTTGATCCACGACGAAAAGTGGGCGTTGCAATCGCATGGGCGTTGGGTTCAGACATGGGTAGGAACAATCCAGTCCCAAAATCTTGGATTTCTCCACTGGCGAAACTGTATTTCTATTCTGTGGTCTCGGCAATTTGGGTGTTGCACCTTGCATCTCATAACGGCAATATACTTCGGTGGTAAAGATGTACGAGCATCAAAGTAACCTTCATACAGTTTTTCTCGTTTGTTCATCACAGAGAATGATTTAGTGCTTGAATCATGCACGAAGATCAGCCTGCTTCGTTGTTCAGCGATGGGAAACTTACGTCCTCGTGCGCATGTATCTCGTACAGGTCTGCTGGTCCATTTTGCAGTTTTGAAGAACAGGTGGAATAACATCCAAGTCCAAAACAGAAAAAAAAAAAACAAAGAAGACGATGCAGAGCCCCGACGCGAGTCAGTTTCAATCAGCAGGTTCTGTTGTGACCAAAGCACTTGTGAAACAGGAATTTGGTTGAGAGTGCCTTGATCCTCTGTGTGTCAGTGGTTTCGAAACGCAAACAAAAGGAAAAATTTTCTTGTCCGGTTCACGCTTGGTTATCTGCATGCTTCTCTTACAGTTTCACTTGCTATTTGGCGGCCTGCTGCTTTGGTCACCACAGCCAGGCAGCTTGCCCCTGGTGCCTCGGATGTCCTGGTATGTCCTTGCTGTTCCAGTTTAACTAACTTTCGAGCACCCATCCCACTGACACACAAAAAGCATCAGATCTCTCATCCATGCACGTTCACGCATACTCGCTGAAAATTGGCTTTGTGGAACCTCCCACTCCTGGAGACTCGTGACATGTGTGCTGTGGAACCAACGACATTTGTCGGACGAAACAGATCCCAACTGGCCTTGGATCTGCAAAAGGACATTGAATCCAAACGAGAACGTTGTCTTCCAAAGAAAACGAGAATCGGTGTAGTATTTTCTTCTCTCCTTTTCCTTATTGCCTGTATCACGCAAAATGAAATGAAGTATCACGCTGGGTGTGAGGCACAAAAAGCTCAAATATCACAACGTGAGCTGCAGGTTCTGGGGAAAAATGAAAGGTTTTCTTTTGAATCGGGTGAAACATAAAGGTTTCTTTCTTGCATTTGATCTCCAAAGCAGAAACAGGTTGGCAAATGTCAACACAGGGCTTCGTTGCAGACCAAATATTTTGTACGTCATTCTTTGTCTTCCAAAAAGAAAACAAATCTTAGCTCTGATGTCTGTGGTCGTGAAATTTTCTGTGTCCACCGATTTTGTTGGATTGTTTTCAACGACAACTGTTCATCGAGATCAAGACAGCTCTGAAAAATTCCAGAAGACAAAAAGCGTTCCGACAACACAACGGACGCTTTAATGTCAGATCGAAGTTTGGCCAGCATTTGGGACACACACCTTGGGGTCGCTCGTTCGCAACCGCGTGTCTTTGCACCCGATTGAGATCTTTTCTCGTGGAGATCAGGGAACGAACACCGAGGACAACTGGTTTTGTGAAGTGTTGTCGGCAGCATTCGAGCTCGGGAGAATACAAGGGAAAATGAGAGTGAAATCGTCTCCATATCAGTTGGTCTGGAGTCTGACACAAGTTCAGTAAAGGCGGAAAGTGTTGTGAGTTCAGCATGTCAAACATCAATGTCTGTTCTGAAGTCTGTCCTTCCAGACAGAAAGTTCAAAAGCTTCAGTCCAATTGCCAGTGAAATGCAATTTCCGTGTTTCTACAATCAGTGGATGTGGGACGATTCCCAGTGATAAAGATCTGTTTTCATTAAAGCCGTCTTTGTACAGCGGCTTCATTACCAAAACCAGTCAGTGAATTTCGTCTCTGTCCACACCACAGGTACTTTTTGCCAGACTCTGTTGTGTTTGGGAAAATTGTGCTCTGTGCATCACGTTGTTGTTGAAATTCCAGCAGAGTAAAGATTTGTGAAAGGATCCATTTCTCTGCAAAACAAACCGCAATGCAAACCATCCCGAGGTTTATGGAATGGAAGAAAAACGGCTCGACAATGGATGTTTGCATCTGTTGTGGAGTTCCGCCAATAACCATGTTTGCCAATTGTAAATTGATTGGAGATCTGAGCCCACTCGCTGAAATATTTTTGTGGAGGAGCTTCGTGGACGACTGATTCAATTTGAAAGCGCGATGAAGCTTGAAAGCGCCCTTTAGTTGGTGCCAGACAATGCATTTACATTCTCGACACCAGAGACACCACTATGATGAATTACTGGGGTTGAAATGTCCAGCCTGGCATTATTTGTCCTGAAAACGATGAAGTATCGTCTTTTGAGCACTCAGTTTCGCCCGTTCAGTGATCTATCTTTTTTCAACGCAGTGCACTTGTCCCACCAGTAATCGAATTTCACACGCAAAAATCACGCATGGAATAAAACCAGGATGCAAGTTGGAGGGCTACACTGATGAATATCGCTCGTCTTCTGGGTCAGTGTTAACATCAGGTGTGAAGCCCAAGGCCACTCTTCAAATCAGGCCAGTATGGCTGCCTTTGCCTCTGGACACGCAACAAACCACGCAAACCACAGACTCAGATGTGTTTACCAAATGCAGAATGTTTTCAAAGACCTGCAACCTGTTAGCACAACAAGAGCACAAAGGAAATCTTTTTCGCTGATAAGGCGTGAGTCAGTGTGGTGAACGAATGGCCACAACCTAACACAGACGCACACAAGGGCATCAGCAGCAGGCGAAAAACTGTGATCACAGAAATTGAGCCAATTGGGAGGTACCACAAATTGACCAATGGAGACAAAGTTCTTTGGAGTCTGTATCTGTAAATGTCACGTCCGGCTCGTTTTTTGTTCACAAAAAGAACTGTAGGTGGAGTGAATGAACAACGCCAATTTTTCTCCAATGGGAAGAAAATACCCTTTTGGTCAAGCATGCCCCTGCAGGTTTTGTTTGGATTCAAACACAAGAGAAACTTTCTTGCTTTGGTTTGGAGTGAGCGAAGTGTTGAATATTTGTCTTTGCTCCAAACAGAGCAAAACCCGAAGCGCCATGGCCTTTGAGAGCATTTTCTCCAGAAGCTCACCCGGATTCGCGTACACAGCTTCTGTTGCACTGAAGTTTCATCAGCATTCCTGGCCTCATCAGGTGGATCTGTTAATTTGTCGGCTCTTCACGAGGGAGTCTCTTGGGACTGACCTCGAACGCTTCTGTTTAGGCCTCCCATTCATCATGCTCGAGAATTTCGTGGTCTCCGCCAGGGAAGACACGAATCTCGTTCTGCAGCAAAGTGGCCCTCCACGAATGCGTCATTGAAAGAAAGGCAATTACTACCTGGAAAACATGATTGATGCTGAACATGACTTTTGATACAGTTCGTTTCTTGTGACCAAGGACACTTTGCCAAGTCACAGTTTGAATCCAGGCAAGACTGATCCTGCCTGATCACTGATAAACGTCGCACGTTGGACAAAAGAAGATCGTGCAAAAATAGACCTTAAACAACCACGCAATTGGCGATTTGAACTTCACAGATGACCAGATCTGCTTGGGTGTGAAGTTCAGATGAGACCAGGTTCTGACTCGGTCTGATGAGAAAGAAAGTGCAGAAATTGTCACCGTAACGAGGCAACTACATTGCTCACTTCCCGTGTGTTTGGTTTTCCATTGACAAATCACACAATTGTACGAGAACAAAAGCGCAGCTGCAGGAACCAAAACCACAGCTCCAATGTGAAAATTCTCTTCTGTGGGCAAATTTCTGACATTGGTCTCTTGATCGGAGACAAATTGCATGCGTCGCACACCCTCTTGTCCACCTGCGGTCCAAGCGATGAGGGGAAGTGGATTTTGTTTTCCTTCAGTGAGGACAAAATTCGCGCACAATGCTAAAAACCTCCCTAGTTTGCATGACTTGCATTTGATTTGAACGTTTTTGATTGTACCAAGACACAAGACGTTGTGTTCGTCAGACTCCACTCAAAGTTGCAGCTTCGGCGAGACAGAAGAATCTTGGCGTGAACACATTTGGTTCAACGTTTCACCCCAAGACCTTCCCAGTGTGGGAGATCAAAGGGGCTCTGATCTGAACAATTCGAAATTTGAATTTGAATTCGACTTTGAATTCAAATTTTGACTGGGTTTTGACCAACTTCTCTTAGCTGAGTGTCCTGTTGGAATGAATACCAGGATTGTGGTGTCAGTTTCAGCATTTCTGCTATTACAGTGCACTCATGTCATTGCAAGTCCTTTTCTGTTGTGGATCTATTTCCGGTTTCTGCGCTTCTTCCCCTTGGTCAAAAGTAGAGACTGGCTTGAACAAGGCACCTGCTCTTTTTATCAGCACACGACACATACGCAAAGCAAACGATCATTTGCAGATTCATTTAGAGGGGAGTGAGTGCACAAACGAGAAAATCCGTGTTTGTCAAGTCATGCATTATTGAGTACGCTTAATGGCAGTAACATGTCCAGTGTGTGCACACGGGGATTTTGACCTATTCAAAATCATTTCGGTGTTCTTTTAGATTTATGCATGCAGCTGCAATACCTGTGATTTGTCCACACAGAGAACAGGATTTGAGCTTGGGCAGTGTTGCTGCAGTTTGACAGGATTCACCTTAACCGTTTTGACGACAAGGCAATCCAGACTGCTCCATGTTCTGGGCGACTCAATGATGTTGTTCGTGTAGACATGTGAGAGGCTGGAAAAGTATATATACGTGCAACGAAACGATTCCAAAAAAATTCTCTTGCATTTGCAATTCAATCTTGAGAGGCAGCCGATGGAGTCTTTCTTCTGTGTCCGGACTGGAAATGCCTCAATGAAGAGGTTGTCATTTCCAGCAGAGGTTCTTTGAATCGTTTCGATTCTCACTTGCCAACCTGCTTGAAACACAAATCTGTTCCACCAAGAGGATGGCGGAAGCCACGTGTGTTGGCAAGAAAAGTTGTTCGTTCTTTCTTCGCACACAGAAATCAACAAACTGTAAGAGGACGAAAAATTGTTGGCGATGCAGCAATCCTGCCTCTGTCTTGAGGCAATTTTCATGCACTGATTTCATCATGTTTGCTGGGAGAGAAGAGCCCCCCACTATGGGGCAGAGATAATGAGGGCGGGAAGGCCTCTGATTGGTCTAGAATTCAAAATCCAGCCTTCTGATTGGTCCAGAGGCCAAGTGCCC
>JAAUXT010142318.1_pt1 | contig 10415 bp, 8 predicted proteins | sample 7278171 | NCBI WGS metagenome assembly JAAUXT01 (sample SAMN14350112, study PRJNA611818) | marine sediment metagenome | isolation source: surface marine sediment (1.8m) | place: French Polynesia: Moorea | collected 2018-08 | reverse complement strand
AGGGGGTCTAACAGAGGGGGAGGGGGTCTGGTAGAGGGGAGGGGGGTCTGACAGAGGGGGACAGGGGTCTGGCAGGAGGGGAGGGGGGTCTAGCAGGGGGAGGAGGGTCACTAGGAGGGGGGTGGTTACATTCCAAAGTATGGACAGACACATACATGAATGCTAAGGGTTTTAACCAATCAACGGCACCTAGATGGCCGGCTACGCGACCATCAAAAAGAAAATACGTTCTGCTTTCAACGAGCCGGTAGCAACGCGGAGGTGAAATGCGAAATGGAATCTTGCGGATTGGAACGGGAACCTACGGAATGTGCGCCATTCGGAGAACAGCACGATGCGATCTCTTCGCCAGCCGTGCCACCGAAACAAAGTTCAGTTCAAATTCCGGTGGGGCTCTGAACAAACTTACGTTTGTTCTATCATTACATCTGCGCTTGGAACTGAAGCGCCAGTACGCACTAGATGATTGTGATCCTGCAACACGGAACAGCTGCACAAAAAAGACCCAAGTGCGAGCTTGTCTGACGTTTGCTTGGAACCAAACTGGATTCAAGCATGTACTGAAACAAACTCCTTGCGTGCGACATTAAACGGTCGGGTCCATCTGCGAACGGCTTTATTACACATTATAAATCGTTTCGGAGAGCGATAGAAATCATAGGAAATCTATTAGCGGTTCCTCTAACCACTGGTTACGGACCACTTTCCGACAGCGAAGGTATCTCGTGCCGAGTGTCGCTTTTCAGCTCCTGCGACTCACCTTGGTCCCGCTGAAAACATTCCCGTGTCCGTGCACTCTGTTTCACCGTAGTTTGTGATCTTGGACCCAACAGAGACTTTAAAATTATGATTGTACGTGTGGATGCTGGTGAAATCTTGCACCTGACTCCGAGCTGAAGTCACGTGTCACACTGAATGAAGCTTTTTATGTGCCCAAAGCCTTGCAAACCGGGAAAATGAACCACAAGAAGTTCACAGATAACATACCGCAATTGTTGCAGGTGACACTATTTTTGACAGTATACTCGTATTTTCAAAGATTGTACACAGGGTTTCTCACTGTGGATAAGATTGTGCGAGAGATACATGTGGAGTTAATATGTGGCTGTCTCTGTGAGGAACAGGTGTTCTGGGGATAGGGTTCCCTGTTTTTACCCAGACCCGCTATGTAATTACACCCACTTCCAATTGAATATAAACTGCCTTATCTGGAACACAGACCACAGATTCAGAGGTCAAGAGGACGACCCTTCCAGCCTTCTTCAAATGGAAGCGAAAGTTGCTCTTGGACAAGAAAACGCCAAAACACAAGAAGGCATTGTCTGTGTTTCCTTGTTGAATTTTGCAAAGAACGACAAAGAAAGGTGAAACCGAAACTGGATTTTCCAGAGCGACAATGCTGTCTGGATAGAAGTGGCGAGTCCTTGTATGCTTCAGTGCTTGTTTTGCTTTCCTTACGATCTGTTGTCAGTACAAACGGTGGCGCAGGTGCATTCTCTGTTCTCTCCCAAAAAGGCAGATTCAAACCGAAACCGCCAAACACAGGCCATGCACTGGTCAAACAGCATGAAACTCGAAAGCCTCAATTGAGCTGAAAAACTCGTAGTTTGCAATTATTTCTGTCCTGGAACTCGATACTTTTCGAGTCTTGAACAGTTGTAAAGACAAAACTGCCCATTGTGGCTGGCGCTGTTAGAGAACCATTCAAAGCCGACCTCGAGGAATTGACGTCCTTCACGTGAAAACCAGACCGAATCGACATCAGAAAAAGATATTTTGCGCGTCTGTTTTACAGGGCCTCTGTTCAGCGCCCCAGTCTCAGGTCTGTGGTTGTGAGTACAATGTTGGTGCCATTTAACCCGGGTGGGTTTCATTCTTGATGAGAAGGGGGCACGTTCCCACATTCTAACGTTGCGTCACGCCTCCCGAACCGGTAACGGTCGCGTGATCTATGGTCCGTTACCACCGTGTGGAGTTGCGAAGGGTTCTCGCCTTTGATTTGGTTCAAACGCCTGAAAATCAGTTCACACAAAAAATCCCCACGGTTTCCAGCAATACGAGATTTGTGGCATTTCACCTGATGACACTTTATTGTGAGTGAGTAAAGATCGAGTCACGAAGTTTGAATTGTTCTCCTGAAGCTGCGGGTGCAACACGAGGCTTGAGTTTGTCTTGAGATGCCAAGAAGAATCTTTTCAGTTCTCACGCGGACCGATACAGAACCATTTATGAGTGCAATCGTTTCTGTTCACACGTGTGTGCCAAAAATGTAAGTGGGGGTCCAGAAACTTTTGTCATGAATGGTCAGACATGAATTCCCCGTTCTGTTTTGGGACTGAGGCCCCTTCCACCCCCAACAGGGACTGAAGCAACTTTGGACAACATACAGGTTTTTGCAATTGCATGTACCTGTTGCACACTGATACACAGGGCTCGGACGCAGTGACAAGAAGCCCTGTATCCGCCAACCAGACCATCGTTTGAATGCACAACTGCGAGTCTATCAACGATGCAGTCAGCGGCAGTAGTGCGTAATATTTGGACAGCAGCTCGACCTGACACTTGGAGGAATTTAATGCCATCGTGATACGGGATAATCCGTTCACAAACACAGCGCAAACACTCGTTGAAATCTGCCATCATTTTGTGTAATTGATTTCATGCAGAGAAAAGCCATTTGTTCCTGAAAGCCCTGGAGTTCGGTGTTGCCTTTTTCGGAGATTAACCCCCCAAATAAGGGTATAATGTTGCATAGATAATAAGGAAGTGTCGGATCAGGCGGACACTGGAGTAGAGTTATCATCCGAGTCAATGTTTGCTCAGTGTGCCATCAATTGGATACAGAGGTTAAGTGAATTGGATTTGATACAGGAGACGAGCCCAGAAGCGAAGCCATTCTTTTCTTCCAATTTGATATCATTATCGCGTGGCGATATTTCCTGTCTGTTGCTTCTTCAACTTGCATTGACGCACATGTGTTCAGAGACCTGGAGATGTGTGTGAAACAGAAGCAAAAATGCACATTTTCCACAGCTTGAGGACCACCAAGCTGGGAACAATGGGTCACTTTTGCTCGTGGTACTTCAGGCTGGTTGTGGTTTGTTTGCAGGTTGTGGCTTGTGCAACTGATGCTGATTTGAAAAAAAAAATCAAGACCTGTAACTATAAAGTGTTTCGATACTGAAACATTCCAGAGCACTTGACGTCAACTTGTCACAAACTTCATCTGCAACGACCAGCTCCGTTCAACACGTCTTCTTGGGTCACGGCCCACCCCTTGAACTGCCCACCATTCACATTTTTATGCATTTTTAATAATCTGCGCGTTCGTTTGGATAAAGGGACTCGAGGTGAGAGGAAATGGCTTTATTGGCAGTGACTGGCGGAGAATGCAGTCTTATGCGCATTGGACATAACACTGATGGGTATCTCTGTAATGCCAACCCACACACAAGAGGCATCACAATGCGTTTTTGTAGACTCGCCCCTTTGTTTGTTGCCAGGTGCAAAGTACCTGCACACTCAAGTATGTCTCAATAAAATCATTGGCTTTTTTTCAGTTTGAAAAAAAAAATGGGAAAGACGGTGGGTATCCTGGCTTGACTTGTGCACTGTGAGACTTCAGCGGGTTGGTGGAACATGCGGCGACGGCTTGTTAGGTTTGACCCAGCAAGCCACTTTCCAGTTTGGTCTTGAAAGAAAAATTTTGTCCTCCGTGTTTGAGCACGAGCAAATGTGTGTGGAATGAAATAATAAAGTTTTCTCCGTTGTTCCGTGGCAGCACATTTGGATTGAGCTGAGTGAGACATTTTAGCAATGTGATCAAAGTTTTCACAGTTTCTGTCTGTTCTGTTGTGGCACAAAAGGATGCCACTGGAGAAATTCAGCGAGGCAGGTGGAAGACAGATGGAAAAATTTACACACAAATTTGAATTGAAAGAGTCAAGTAACAAGGACACGTTTATGAGCAGTAGATTCACCCATAAAAAGTCAAATCACCAAACAAAATGGAATCTGCCACGATGTTGAGAAAAGTTATGTCTTCACAGGTTCTGGGTCAGAGCTCACCAGAGCGACTTTACGCAACAAGTTGGCAGAGTGCTTTGTATAATCTTGATTTGTGTTCCTATGATTGTGTTTTGTGTGATGCGATAGCAAAAGTAAAGTGTCATCAAATCCACGAAATACTCCCGTGGCAAGCCGTGAGGAATCTCCACTTCAGCTTGTTCAATGTTTAGAAGAGGGAGGTTTGTATTGAGTCGTTGGCGTACAAAGTACACAGAGACTCGCTTGTGGTTTTGTGAAACAGACTCCTTTGTCACCCAAAATCACAGCAAACCGGTTCAAAATTGGCAGCGATGATTCCAGTCAAACTTGATGAATGTTCCCTCATGTCTTCTTTTCTGAAATGGACAAAGACATAATTTTGTGCAATAAATTCGCTCGAAAGTGCCTTCATTTTCCCTTTGAATGAAACTCCGGCATTGTGAACTTATTGTCTCCTTCTGGACACCATGTAGCTTCATCTGGGTTCCATTGAAGCACCACGAAAACATCAGGGTTGTCGCGCACGAGAAAATTCCCACATGTTTGTGACGAGCAAGAACATCTTTGGATGGAACAAACTTTGAATTGGGAAAGAGATTCCAAGTGACTTCCTGCGGCGGCGTCAAACAACCACGAAATTGACGACGGAGGGTCAAGACACATGAAATGCGCATGAAATCAAGAATGAAATATCCAGTTTCATGACGAAAAACTGTTTGAAGCTTTTCTGTCTGTCCAAGCACTTGCATTTCTCCAGTTGGCTGCCTGCGGTTTGTGCCGTTCAGGCCTGTCAAAAAGATCGTCGAGAGACGGCGTTCAAAATTCAAAACTTTGACATTTGCAGAAATACATTTTTTCAACTTTTGTGAGCAATTTAACTGCTTTTGAATGACTCTGAGATATGAAGTTAATTTAGACATATTAGGTTTGTGTGAGAAGAGTCGGCTCCCCACGGGGGGTTCACTCAATAACAAGTAGCGTAGGTGTGCAGTGAGGTGAAAGTCTTCAAAGTAAACCTGTGTAACAGAGCTAATTGAACACAATGCTGCATCACAATGCTGGGCAGGTGCCTCGGTGCGCACACTCGGTATGCAAAGGCAAAGCAAAGGCCAGTGTCAGGTGGATTCCTTTGGAAAGATTCAAATCGTGTTGTCTTGTTTTGCAAGGACATGGAGTGGTCAGGATTGAGCAACCAATTTTGCAGTGAGTGATTGTTCAGAGTTTGGATTGGACATCAGTGTGGCTGTGTGGAAGACGAACGAAAATCACACCATTTTGAATGCAAACATTTAATTTCTTTTTGATACCACTCGCTCTGGGACTTGCTTTTGATGTCATCGAATCACTCTCGCACTTGCGAATCCCAATTCAAACGTCGGGAAATGAAGTTGTTTGAGGCTGCGGCGCCTCGCGCGGCGGCGGCCGGAAGCGGACCGTTCCACCGGAAGAGCCTCGGCTCTGTCCACGGAAGCTCCGGTCTTCTGCCCAGTCCGCGCAAAGCCCTCTCTCAACATCAAGGACGATGAGGTGATGAAATGGACAATGCGTTGCGCTTATGTTTTGTGAAACGTGAAGGAACTGACCGGAATTTGTGGGGGAGAAAGAAAGTGCTGGCAACAATCTTCAGCCATCATGAAAGTCCACTTAGCAGAGAAACAATGGCCCCCATTTCATCACAAGTTTGGGAAAATCCACGTCTGTTCTCTGCTGGAAACTTGACACGGTCCCACAGGAATTGTTCGTCTGTTCAATTCCTTCTGAAAGCAAATCTAGATTCAAACGCCTGTTGCGCTTTTATCTGTGTGAAATTAGACAGGGAAAGCTTTTGGCTGGCTTTCATCGCTTCAAGGAACTGCGAACCTTTTCGGGTTGGAGGCTTTGCTACTTTTGTTTTCTGCTCGTACTTTTGTCTCTCATCAGGTCTTATCCATCATTGTTTTCGCGTTTCTGTTGCGGCTCATCATTGCCACCGTTTGGACCTTTCACGTGACAAGTCGTCTTCTCCCTTTGAAGCCAACTCTTATGGACAAGACAGGAAAGCAAATCTGGGCCTGAAAGCAAACAGATGACACACTGATACAGGTCTTTTCGAAATTTAAAAAGAAATCTCAAAAGTTGACCGGCATTATATTTGGGTAGTGGCCGTTTCCTTGGCCAACAAACATTTATCCTGTGGCATTCAGCAATTAGACGGAGATTTTTATGCTTCTCTGTCACGGGGTCAATTACCAACCATAGCCTCTGTCCACCTCTCTAAAGTGCCACTTCCGACCAGGAACCACCTTTTTAAAATTTTGAAATATGAGTGAAAGGCTCCCTTGCAATTTTAAGCCCCCCAAACTCCATTGATACGCTGTGTGTTTTATGCGCCTTTCATAGACTCGGATTGTTTGCCTTCAAACCTGTGATTATGAACCAGGAAAGTTGTTCAATGGTCGCGGTGGCACCTCAATGAAAGTTCTCGAGTTTTCAGCTCAGTGATTAGAAAGAGGTGATTAATTCTAATAATCAGGTGCAAAACTATTTGCTTTGTCCTTCTGCAATGGCAAGGTGTTAAATTGTCGCAACATTGTGTAACTCTGTTGCTGTGTTTGCTCTTTCCGTTTGTCCATTTACTCAACGAATCACAATTACTGAACAGTAGCCAAAACCTGCAAAACATTGTGCAATGTTAGAAGGGATAGCAAAGTGCAAAGGAAGGGATTTTGCCGTTCCCAACGCAAACAAAACTCAGAAAAGGTGAAAGTCTCGGATTTTTTGAAAATTTCAGTCCCATAATAGTTTTTAACCGTTAAACCCCAACACAATGGTAAAATATTCATAGTTTTCTTTCATAACATACTGTAAGTGTCCTGTAACCTTAAATCAAACATCGTCTCGCCTGGGGGTAAAATCGCCCCGTGGAAGCAGCATTTTGATTCACAAAAAGGACGTTTGCAAGACCTCATAGATGAAGACTTTCTGAGACCCATTTGTTCCACCAATATTTGGCCGCGCTCGAGGCACTGGACTAGAAGGTGGGGAGGGTTCGCGAAGCTAACCACGCGTAATACTTCCATACATGGTAAAAACGCCCCCCAGGCCACAAAAACCTTTCTCTTTTATGTCGTTGAGGAAAATCATATTATCCCACTCGTAGTTTCTCCTATTAAACGAGGTCTTTTACGAGCCCATTAAAGCAAACTTTTCTTCTAATGAGTTGTAATTAATCAGTGCCCAGGCTGATAGTGCATTTTGTACTCGGTGCCTTCCGTGCCCGTTGCGATTCGTTGAACGAGCCCGTTTGAAACTTTCTGGAACATTGCGATCCATGATCCCACTGCCGCTGCCTGAGAATGCAGCACCAGCCAAATCAAGAATGATATTGAAGATGACAGGATGCAGGAACGAGCTGCAAAAGTTTTGTCAGAAATTACAATACTTGGGGATGGCGGCAAGCGGCGTCCAGTGAAATACTCAACAGCATCATGAGAATGCTGAACTGGAACCTCGTTCATGCCCTGCCTGGTCCTGACATGACGCCTTTGCTGTGAGGCGTCAAAACCTGCAAAAAATCCGTGCACAAGTGATATTCAACACTCCCATTCAGGGCTGTAACTGTGAGACGGTTTGTGGCAGCATCTTCGGGGACGGCAGGTGGGGCATTGAACCCTTTCGTTCTGCAGTTTTACACTTGTTAGGAATTCAATGTCTGCGAATTGAAGGAATTTAATTGAGGCTACCCTGGAGCGAAACAGACTCGTGGGCTCCAACTCGACACTGAGTCTTCACACTGTGGGGAAAGAGAGGCGACGAGAGGGTAGAGCGATATTCTCACTTCTGTTGGGGAAGAAACCCCTGTTGACTGATCGAACCAAACCAAACCAAATGCATCTGATACAGGAGGATCTTTTGACAGAAAATGTTGGTGCCTGCACGATCAGCCTGCAAAGTGCATTCGCCCCTCACTCGGGACTATCAAGTGGCGATTACACTGTTATCCATGCCGGTCAGTCAAGCGTGTGCGTGTTCTGACGCCAGATTTTAACCCAATTCCCTGAAGACGACAGTTGGTACTCGTGGCGCGTGTGTATTTTAAATTCCGAGAACTACTCATCTGTGATCTAAAGCTTGGTGTAATGCGCACAGACAGCGAGAGTACTCCCCTCGGGAGTTGCGCACAAACTACAGACGTGCGCGACGTGACAGCCCGGAGAGCGCGCCTTCACGGCACGTTGCGTGAAGCAGCGAGACGTGAAGCGAGACAATACGAGGCGCACACGACTCATTAGCGAACTGCTGTTTTTACAACGGGCGGCTCTGAATAGAGAAAGTAAACTGCATTGTCAGGTGGAACATGCCTGGGAAAGTTGGTTGAATGACTCCAATTTCGTTTGCATGGAGAGGAACAAATGGCAGCACGAAGGCTGGATTCTTTTGTTCAGGCTCGTGTGAATACCGACGAGATTTTCAAAAAAGAAAACACGAGGATCACAACTGGTAACATTTTCAAGTTTGTTTTCCGATTTTCAAGCGAGCGCCTTGCCCAGCAGCCTGAGCGTGTTTTGCAGCAACAGCTGTGGACCCCGCTCGCACATTGCTCTCACGGAACAATTTTCAACCCGAAAAAGTTTAAATTTATTCTGGCCGCGAAAGATGTCCCAGTATCAAGCGCCGCGCGCCTTCGGATCTCCTGTCTCTTGTTTGAGCACGACAAAGTCACCCTTGCATCAGGTCGCACGCAACATGTGCACGGGTTGTTTTGCTGTGTTGTTCTTGTAAACATATGTGACAGTACTAAAAACAGGAATTTCAGTTTTTCCGTTCCTGAAAAGTTGAAATGGCAGACTGCTGGTCTTCCGTTTCTTTCGACTTGTGTCTGTCTCCGTGTGTCACATCTCGTCCCGATTTGCGTGTCTAGCCCCGATATCAGGTGTCGCGGGTTCACACCGGGTGCGACTCCTCCGTCTCTTCTGAAGCGCAAGGTTCATTTCAGATAACCATCTGGAACGTCAGGTGTCGGCCTGCTGCAGAGACACGCAGACATTCCCATTTTCTGCTTCCACTGTTTTCTTCATCTCATTTAAAATTCTGGTGGAACACCATACATGTGCATGTTGTGCGTTGAGAAAGGGTCAGCCAGTACTCCACGATGCCAAGCTGTTTCAGGTGGATTGAGGAAAGAACATTCTGTGTACTTTGTCCTGCACGGATATCGGTGGGACACGCTGCCCTCGCCCTCCCCCGTGTTTTCAGGGTGTGGCAAGGTTCAGACGAACTTGTTTCAAGAACAGTGTGTGTTCACCACAACTTGGCCTTTCGCTGGAAAAAGTTCAAACGAATTTCAATCTGTGAGATCGTTGACTGGATGCCCGTGATGAGCTTCAGTTTGTTTTCCGACGGACATTCCGTTCCCACGTTCATTGTGAACTCAAACGAACTCTTAATTCAATTCTCATCCAAAAGGACTTGATGGAGCCAAAACTTGGATCATAACAACATTACAGGTCATTAAAGTGCGAAAGCAGCCCTCCCCTGTGATCAGGCGAACGTCTCCGAAATCTGTAGCGGATCTTGGGGCGGTACGTTTGGTCAATTTGTGTTTTCACAGTTCAGCAAAGCACGAGCTGAAGCCTCAACCTGAATGACTTCCTGGGGCTCAAGGCTCAGAAGGGATGTCCATCAAAAATTCATCGTCTGTCTGCTTTCTCTGGGGTTTTCGTCGATCGGTTCATGACAAAAGAACTGAGGATCCGCAACTGCACGTGGAGAGTGAATCAAACGATGAATCTCGCGCGAGGAATGCAGATGTTATCTGACACGACAGATGCTGCGGTGGGAAAGCAATCTCACTGCGCCAAACACTTTGCAGAAATAGATATTTGCGCCCATTGTGGAGGAAGGACGAATTCCTCTGAAAATTTCCAAATTGCTTGTGCGAAACTAAAGTGACGCTTTCGGTGATGTGTGCTTTGCCCAAAAGACGAGCTTCCTGTAAGAAAAGTGAGCGTGAAATTGAAAAAAACCCTGACACCTGTTTAGTCATGGACATTTGTTTTGCCAACAGTTGAATTGTGGGTTCAGTACTCACCACTTTAAGTGTCCCAACCAGAGTTGTCAGACTTTGCACTAAGTGGTCGACTGGCAACGTGGGAATTGGAATCAGAGGCTTTCTCGCCAAGTGTCGCAGATGCAGAAGATCTACTGAAGGTGAAAAGCAAGGGTTATCGCTGTTTCAGATTCAAAGCAGATCGAAGCGACAAACATCTGGTGCATTGGACACTGCACAGAGAAAGCAACGGTCGATCAAAGAACCTGATAGCGGTTCTGTCGGCTGACCAGTACCGAGTCTTTAATTCTACGAGGAGGCTCCAACTTCTGGGTGTCTT
>JAAUXT010137830.1_pt1 | contig 10415 bp, 13 predicted proteins | sample 7278171 | NCBI WGS metagenome assembly JAAUXT01 (sample SAMN14350112, study PRJNA611818) | marine sediment metagenome | isolation source: surface marine sediment (1.8m) | place: French Polynesia: Moorea | collected 2018-08 | reverse complement strand
GTGGAGTGAGTTCCACTGAGGCGTGACGGCCGTGGGAGACTCCAGCTGATGGAGTGGGCTGCTTCTCACCAGGAGGTGGGAGACCCCTGCTGTTGGAGTGGGTTTCACTGAGGCGTGATGGAGGTGGGAGACCCCTGCTGTTGGAGTGGGCAGCTTCACACCAGGAGGTGGGAGACTCCTGCTGTTGGAGTGGGCAGCTTCACACCAGGAGGTGGGAGACTCCTGCTGTTGGAGTGGGCAGCTTCACACCGGGAGGTGGGAGACTCCTGCTGTTGGAGTGGGCAGCTTCACACCGGGAGGTGCGCCCTCCACGCGCCACGCAGTGAACCCAGGATTGGGCAGGAAAACTGACCTGGTCCTGGGCACGGTCTTAGTCAGGGGAAGCACACCCCAATTTAAAAAAAAATGCCCTGCAGCTTGCATTCATGGTGCTGCAGAAGTGCCTGGCTGGATGCAAAGTCAATGCCCAACGAAATTGTGCCCGAACACCACAGTGTGGCCAAACTCAGTCAGGATTCGTCAGTGGGAACCTGTGTGCCTTAAAAAGCCGTAATCTGCACCCAGCGGAAAGTGTGCGAAGTAGATTGTTGTTTGGAGACGAGGGTATCACAGTGTCTCGAGATCTGCATCCTGGATACCAGGGAGCTCACAATTTAAAATCCTGGATTTTCGGGAGATCCCAAGTCTCCCTGGAACTCCAATCTTTGACTTCACCCTTGGGAGCCCACCTAGACCACCACCCCTGCTGGAGCCCACCCTGACTCCACCCTGCTGGAGCCCACCCTGACTCCACCCCTCCTGGAGCCCACCCTGACTCCACCCCTCCTGCAGCCCGCTCTGCATGTTGACTGCTGCGCCTGAATCGCACATTTCCTGCAGCAGATGAGACCAATTATCGCTCGCACCGGAGCCGTAAAAGGCGGCGGAGGTGACGCACCGAGACACGCGCCTTCACACCGGATGCGACGCACGACGGCGGCCATGCTGAACGCGTCAACGGGCGCCGCGTTGGAAGCATGAGACTCAATCAAGGGGTTTTCATATTGGTGACGCGCGGTCGTGTTTTTTGACGTGGGCGTCAAAAAAAAAAACAACAACATTGAACCCAAATGGTGGATTTTTTGACGTCAACCCAGTTCTGAAAACGACCGCGCGTCACACAATGTGAAAACCCCATCACAATGAGTTGTGTGAGTGACGCAGTCGGTGAGAGGCTTGGAGCCAGGTCTCTCAGCGTGTGCCCCGTACTGAAGCTTGAACTCTCGATTATTCTGTCAAACACGCCTTGCCTGACACATGCACCCTGTTTGCCTTTCCTGGCAAACTGACTGGGGCGGCTCCAGGGGGGCACCTGAACCCCACCAACCCTCAAATTTACATCAAAAGGCAACACGTGCTACTTCGACCTGTGTTTGTCCAGTTGCGAGTCACCCTTGTTGAGATGGGTTGGCACTCCTCTCCCGACATGGATCCGCCCAGGATCCACCCAGGATACACCCTGGACCCGCCCCTGGACCCGCCCCTGGATCCGCCCCTGGACCCGCCCCTGGGGCCTGACTGGAGCTACGGCAGTTGAATCGGTTCAGCGAATCAACGCTGGCAGTGCAAGTGCAGAGCTGTCACGCAACGATCGTGTTTTCCCGACAGCCGAGTTCACTGCAGGTCGCAAAAGGGACAACGACTCCCACTCCAGGGAAAACAGACGCTGCGCGACGAGCGCAAGAATATTTAAAACCAAAAAATGTTTGTAAAAGCACGCACTGAAGGTCATTGCTTGTGAGGGAAAAAGTTGCAGAGCTTCCTGCAAATGAGCAGGTGCATCTGCCATTAACGACCAGCAGGCGAGGAAGTGTACTTTTTCCTTGTTTTGGCGACAGTGCTGAGGACGGGGACGTCCTTGAAGCCTTCGCTCTTGATGCTCACCGTGCAACGAATGATGCATCCATGCAGAGGAAGCAACAACGCAGCGCCTTGACTTGCACAGGGTAACAACACCCATTGACTTGTGCAGGGACACAACACCCAGTGACTTGTTCAGTGACATCGTGTAAATTGACCTGCACTGGACGACAGTGCCAATTGACTTGCGCTGGAACACAGTACCCTTTAGTTTGTCCACTTCTAAGAAGACAACACTCATTGACTTGTGCAGCGATGCAGTGCCCACCAATTGCAGCGCGTGACGCACCCAGGGTGCAGCAGGCCCGAGGCAGCGCGTGACGCACCCAGGGTGCAGCAGGCCCGAGGCAGCGCGTGACGCACCCAGGGTGCAGCAGGCCCGAGGCAGCGCGTGACGCACGCAGGGTGCAGCAGGCCCGACTCTGATTGGCCCCTGGGCGCAGTGGGCGCTGCGGAGATTTCAGGGACGAAGACGCTCGTTGACATCAATATTGTACTGCCAGGGCAGCGTTCATGTTACGTGCGTTATGCGTTGCGGCTGGTCCTATGTGAAGCTGCGCCCACACTGGCTGAGCCACGCATTGCGGCTTCGTGCAAAGGCGAGTTTAATTTGACAGTGCTGGCCCCTAGTGGAAGGCGTGTTCTTCCCATTGCAGGCGAACACCAACACAAACTCTACCCAGATTAGAAAGAGAAAACACGTGGTGCACCCAGTGTGAAACCCATGACACTCCTGGTGTGAGACATTTGATGCACCCAGTGTGAAACATTTGATGCACCCAGTGTGAAACCCATGACACTCCTGGTGTGAGACATTTGATGCACCCAGTGTGAGACATTTGATGCACCCAGTGTGAGACATTTGACGCACCCAGTATGAGACATTTGATGCACCCAGTGTGAGACATTTGATGCACCCAGTGTGAGACATTTGATGCACCCAGTGTGAGACACGTGACGCCCCTGGTGTGAACGCGTCCTGACGCGCACGGCACCCACCCTGCAGCAAGGCCACTGTGTAAGGTAACACCACGCTCGAAATAGGAACGTGTACGCTGCCAAGGCTGCATGAAGGCAAGCATCGGTGGACGAGACATACGAGTACCATTTGATACGCGGCCTTCCAACAGCGCACTCAGCATCATGAACATTGTCTCGAGAAAATTTGCATCCAAACACGGAGCTGAAAGAAAAATAAACTTGCGCACAAAAACAAGAGATTTGTGATTGGGTGGGCCTGCACGACAGTCATGCCTTTAATTAGCCCTTCCTTGCAGAGACGGAACGATGGGCGCAGAGACCAAACCAAAGTGAACAGCCTTCTTTCTTCTGCGTTGACAGGTGCAACTTGGATTGACGCTTGGCCAGTCAAATTTTGTAGATCGGAGTTTGGGCCTGCCCCAAACTTTGCGTCGCCTGAACTCAACCCTTGATACGCCAGCTACAGCACTCAAGGGTGCAGTGGCCCATCACGTGAGCAGAACGCGAGAGTCGCAGGTCTCTGTGCCCCGAGCCATCGCGTTCACGCCACGAGTGTCGCGTCACGTCGAGGACGGCGCGTCACGTCCGAGGACGGCGCGTCACGTCGAGGATGTCGCATCACATCCGAGGACGGCGCGTCACATCGAGGACGTTGCGTCACGTCGAGGACGTCGCGTCATGTCGAGGACGTTGCGTCACGTCGAGGATGTCGCATCACATCCGAGGACGGCGTGTCACATCGAGGACGTTGAGTCACGTCGAGGACGTCGCGTCACGTCGAGGACATCATGTCATGTTGAGGACGTCACATCACATCGAGGACGGTGCATCACGTCCGAGGACATTGCATCACATTGAGGATGTCGCATCACGTCCGAGGACATTGCATCACGTTGAGGACATCACGTCATGTCAGAGGACGTTGTGTCACGTCGAGGTCCGAGGATGGCACGTCACGTCGAGGACATTGCGTCACATCCGAGGACAGCGTGTCACATCGAGGTCCGAGGACGGCGCCTCATGTTGAGGATGTTGCGTCACATCTGAGGACGGCGCATCACGTCAGAGGACGGTGCATCACATCGAGGACGTCGCATCACATTGAGGACGTCGCGTCACGTCGAGGACATCGCGTCACATTGAGGATGTCACATCATGTCGAGGACATCACATCATGTTGAGGATGGCGCGTCATGTCAAGGATGTTGCGTCACGTCGAGGATGTCACGTCACGTCGAGGACATCACATCATGTTGAGGACGTCACATCACATCGAGGACGGTGCATTACGTCCGAGGATGTTGCATCACATCAAGGATGTCACATCACATCCAAGGACATCGCATCACGTTGAGGACATCATGTCACGTCAGAGGACGTTGCATCACGTCGAGGATGTCGCGTCACATCAGAGGACGTTGCGTCATGTCGAGGTCTGAGGATGGCACGTCACATTGAGGACATTGCGTCACATCCGAGGACAGCGTGTCACGTCGAGGTCCGAGGACAGCGCCTCATGTTGAGGATGTTGCGTCACGTCTGAGGACAGCACATCACGTCAGAGGACGTCACATCATGTCGAGGATGTCGCATCACATTGAGGACGTCGCGTCACGTCGAGGACATCGCGTCACGTTGAGGATGTCACATCATGTCGAGGACATTGCATCACGTTGAGGATGTCGCGTCATGTTGAGGACGTCGCATCACATCGAGGATGGTGCATCATGTCCGAGGACATCGCATCACGTCGAGGATGTTGCATCACATCCAAGGACATTGCATCACGTTGAGGACATCGCATCACATCAGAGGATGTTGCGTCACATCGAGGACATCGCGTCATGTCAGAGGACGTTGCATCACGTTGAGGTCCGAGGACGGCGCATCACGTCGAGGACGTTGTGTCACGTCTGAGGACAGCGTGTCACATCGAGGTCCGAGGACGGCATGTCACGTCGAGGACGGCGCGTCACATCGAGGACGTCGCATCACGTCCAAGGACGGTGCATCATGTCGAGGACATCGCGTCACATCAGAGGACGTTGCATCACGTCGAGGTCCGAGGACGTCACATCACGTCGAGGATGTCGTGTCACGTCTGAGGACAGCGTGTCACATCGAGGTCCGAGGATGGCATGTCACATCGAGGATGGCGCATCACATCGAGGACGTCGCATCACGTCAGAGGACATCGCATCACGTCGAGGTCCGAGGACGGCACGTCACGTCGAGGACGTCGCGTCACGTCTGAGGACAGCGCGTCACATCGAGGTCCGAGGACGGCGTGTCACGTGGAGGACGTCGCGTCACGTCCAAGGACGGCGCGTCACGCCGAGGACGGCGCGTCACGCAGCGAGTCCGGGTCACGAGACCAGCAGATGCATCTATCTCCCCACCTAGGACTGGAGCGGGCTCGCTCCACGGTGTTGAGATCAGGCTGCGTTGACACATACGAGTGGGGTCCTGCGCAAATCAAAGGGCACTGCATCGTCACAGGCTTGTACCCGTGTTTTTGGCCCTTGACTTGTAGCGGCACCACAAGGCCTCAGATGTCCAACAGCAAGCAGATCTCCGACAAGGTTCCCGGTTCGTGTGTTGAGATTCAATTCCTGAGGTTTTGGTGAACAAGAACGTGGTCTACATCCGACAACAGGCTCCCTCCCCCGGGGTGTGAGCTGATGAACGTCAGGCTGAGGAGGAAACACTGAGAAGGGGGGGGGCACCAGGTGATTGAGCACTGTGAGAGGGTTAGACCTTGGTCTGGTGAATCTTCCCACCCATGGCAGATCCTCCTTCAGCAATCGCCCACACACAAACACACACACACGCACACACACACACACAACTCTCTCTCTCTCGCTCTCTCTCTCTCTCTCTCTCTCTCTCTCTCTCTCTCTCTCTCCTCTCAATCTCTCACACACGTGGAAGGGAACTGAACTCAGCGTCAAAGACTTTGTTTGTGAAAAGTGCACCTTTGTGACTGTGGCCATGTCATACTGTTTGTCTCATTTGGTGCTTCTGCGAGTCAGGCGTCATGGCCCACTTCATGATCCACCACTGCAGAGGCTCGCGCCCTGTTCCCTCACCGGGGCACGCGCGCCCTTTGGCCCGGTCCGGCTCATCTCCGGGGATTTCTGACAGCGCCTCACGGCTCTGAGGCAGCCGTGCTCGTTAGTCGTGTCAGCGCCACGGACGCACACCTGAGGCCCAGGGGCGGAGCGCGCAGACAGCAGTGGGTCCAGGGGCAGATCCAGGGGCAGATCCAGGATCTGTTCTGACCCCCAGAATCTGACTTCCACTTGGTTTATCAAAGCATTTTGTGCCTGTGGCAAGAAAATAGGGCGCAAGTTTATTTCTCCAATGGAATGAAAAGAGGAGACCAGGGTCAGCCCATACCCTGAAATGGTCAGACCCTGGGTCACATCTTCAAGTGCAATCAGTCAAGGCTCTGAGTGACAGGTGCCAACTGATTGCAATGTGCACACACTGACTGACCAGACACCGGGGTCTACTGATTTCTGGGGTCTGGCCATTTCATTACACCGGGAGTCCAGATCCACATTTCATGGGAAGAAGGCGTCTTCTGACCCCGCAGACAACAACAAAACCTGTCGTCTCTGACGGAAAGTGACGGACGAGTGAACCGCACATTGATTTGGACGTCACATCGGGGGGGGGGACCCTTCGGGATCCTCAGATCACCCACACCCCTGGATCTACCCCGGGTGCTGGGGCGTGCCTCACTCCCCGCTCCACTGATCACGTGATCATGTGTTCATTACGTTTGGTGCCGCCGGTGCGTCAGGGCTGCATTGTGTGGGACACGGCCCCGCACCGAGCACACCTGAGACAGCGTCGCGGACTCAGGGGTGTAGCGCACTGCGCGTCGTTCGCCACTGTTTTGACCCTCAATAACATACCATCAGAATTATAGTCAAAACAATGGGTGAACTTTCAGGTTTTCACAACTATAACAAAGCAAAAAATATTTTTTGAAACTCAGAGACAAAATCTCCCTTCAAATTGAATTGCTCTTCATTTAACATTTGTCTTGTAAAAATGAACTTGGTTTGCTGAGAGTTGGTGAGAGTCCCAATGACACGTCATTCAGGGTCAAAATTTTCGACTCGACGCTCTGTGCGCGCCCAGCCTAAAATGACAGGGAGTTTTGGAAAACACGTCGCAGCATCCCAGGCGCCACCGCAATGTTGCGACGTGGCGTCACTTTGGTTCCAATGTGAACACCCCAGCAGGTCAACAGGGTCACTGTGACCCCAAAAACAATGATTCGAGCTGTCCTTTCGGTTGAAATACGATCAAGACAAATGCGTAGGAGAACTGGTGGTGGCCAAGAGCCCTGCAGCTTCGACCAAGCCACAATGTACAGAAGTTTGCACAGATCACCAAACACAACTTGTTTCATTTACTCCCAAAATTCTATTGACACAAAGCGAAGACCTTTTCGATCCCCATGGGTTGGCTCGTTTGACTGAGCAGATTTGGGATCGGCGCCTGAAGCATCCAGTATGAATCCAACTGACCATGGACATACAAATTCAGGAACTCACCATTGTGGAATCAACGGACGCGTCAAACTCTCAAGAAACGGTTTCACCACACACGTACATACCTGCAAATAGAGAAAGATTTACTGCGTCAGTTGATTGAACAGAAGGACGGAATCAGAGGCACGCAGGAGGAATGCGAAGACGAGGCTTGGGTCACGTCGTGGACGCAGGACACACCTAATCTGAAGCCTCAACCAAAAGCACTGAGTTTTCTGCGGGCCTGAAGCAGAAGTGGAACAAAACTTGCGAACTCACGAATCAACGTGAGCACACACACACACGCACATACACATTGGAGAGAGACAGCAGCGAGAGACTAATTCAGACAGACAGACAGACAGACTGAGGCAGAGACAAAGACAGAGAAACAAGTTTTGGAATTGTTTTTGTGTTGGGAGAAGGCAGCTTGTGAGTGACAGTTTTACTTCCTCATGCATCTCACATACAACGCTTCATCCGAGTCTTTCTCTCGGTTGTTTTTATCCACGTGCACCGGGAGGTTTCACACAGGGTGCGTTGTGCGCTGCATCATTCTACAACTCAACGCAAGCTGCTGCTTCTGCAGTCGTGACGCAGCTGCCCCTCATTACAGTCTTTGCTGCGCCATGCATGACGCTTTTGGTGAAAGCCAGCTCTGTTTGACCCGTATTTCACATGTGATTGGCTACGTCCCTGCACAAGGCAACAGGACCTGTGTCATCCCAGGACGTGTGGATCCACACAGACGCAACTCGTGATGTCAACTCTCGCTTGCGACGTGGTGCCCATCGACGCACGATGACGCGAGGCCAGGAACGGACTGGACCGTTTTTCAATGCTCTCTGTTGAGAGTCATGCTAAATTTGATGCCCGCGCATCAACATCTTGACGTGCACGTCAAAAATTCTGACGCTGCCCTGCCTGTGTGAAAATCCCCAATGACGTATGACGCACGACGCCCCGACGCGTGACGCACGACATGTGGCGTGTAACACATGACGTATGACGCACAACGTGTGACGCGTGACGCAGCCGGTGAGGCCCGTCCCCTCGCGGGCGGTGCGTCTGCACAGAGATGCTCCTTCCTGCATCGATCCTGAATGTCACATGAATAATTCAGGCGACGTCGCTTCCTTCTGATCGACACTGTTATTTCTCCGCACGCCCGCTGCCAAGTGCATGTTACCAAGACTTTCCCCCATCGACCGCGCTGTGAGGCTGGGACCACACTGAGTGCGCCACGCAATGTTGAGTGGAACACTCTGATGGAGCCAGGGGATCCCTGGAGGCTTGTCCCCTCTGCACAGACATCGTTTCTTTCGAAAACAGGAGTTACCACCCGTGTCCCTCTTGTGGTAGCGGATCCCAACCAGTACCATGCAGACGTGTTGGCCCCTCCGTCGGTTATTGTCCGACTCGGAAGGCAAAACTTGGGTCTTTCTCAATCTCTCTCTGGATGGACCGGTCTTGGGTTGATGTGGTCTGCAGAATCTGTCCTTTTCATCCACGTCGAACAAAATGAGCCAAACGGAAGAACGTGTCTTAAAATGAGCAAAAGAACGAGAGTACTTTGGACTCACTCCCTGCTATTCTTTGAATAACATCCGAACAAACTCTGGACTCACTTCTGGCTGAATTCGGGACTCACTTCCGGCTGAACTCTGGACTCACTTCCGGCTGAACTCTGGACTCACTTCCGGCTGAACTCTGGACTCACTTCCGGCTGAACTCTGGACTCACTTCCGGCTGAACTCTGGACTCACTTCCAGCTGGTGCCAACACAGGTAGATTCCCTTTCCCTGGATCTGCGGCAGCAACCTGGATCAGTTCGCTTTTCCGCTTGAAACGTGTCTTGTTACATGTCGAACTTGGATGAACTGAGCCTCACAGTTTGAGGTTCCAGTTTTGCTGTGTGATGTTGAACAAGGGCCGGATCCAGAACTGGGTTGGGACGAAATCTAAGGGAGAGGGACCAGAAGCCCAATCATGAGACACAGCGCCGTGCAGGGACCCAACGCACGACGCCTCTGGTGTGTCCGTGAGCTGCGTCCCTGGCTCAGCGGTGGGGGGATTGAATCAGCGGCTGTGTTCGGCTCCGGTTCCGCCGCCAGATTGGTTTCCTGCGACAAGCCCATTGAGCCGAGAGCTGGCAGCGTTACACACGCGGGTGTACCGGTGTGGTTTCAAGACCCGTCCAGAGGCACCCCAGCAGCTGACAGCGGGTGTACCCGTGGAGCTGTGAGCCCCGTTTTGACGCACCCGAAGAATTGGCGTTGTTGCATACACAGGTGTCAAAGAGTGAGAGCCTTGTGTGGAAGCACCTCGTACGACCATCTTGGAGTCATTGTGTGACGAGTTCCGTCCAATTTGTTCTTGCTTTTTCGTTGTCGTTTCCCAAGAGAAGGATTGAGAAGAGTCCAACCCCACGCACGCACACGCACACGCACACGCACTCTCTCTCTCTCTGTCTCTCGCTCTCTCTCACATACACACACACAAACACACACACGCGAGAGTTCAAACTTGTGGTAGTTGTTTTCAGATTTACTGAAAAAGTCAAGGGAAGGAGCAAACATCTGCCGTGTTTTGTGGCTCCAACGCTGCAGACACGATCGTTTTGTACAAATCACTCCTGAGAACGAGAGTCAAGAAGAAGCACAGGACGGGAGTGCTATTTCTCCAGCAGGGTATCCCACCCCCGTTACACCTGATGAGCGGAGTGAGGGGATTGCATGTATTGTTCGTGTATTGTGCGCCAGGCCTGAATCAGACCTGGAGACCCGGCCCGGAGTCCTCCCTCCCTCCCCTGCAGACCATCCCTCCCTCCCCTGCTGACCCGCCCTCCCTCGCCTGCAGACCCGCCCTCCCTCCCCTGCAGACCCTCCCTCCCTCCCCTGCAGACCCTCCCTCCCTCGCCTGCTGACCCGCCCTCCCTCGCCTGCAGACCCGCCCTCCCTCCCCTGCAGACCCTCCCTCCCTCCCCTG
>JAAUXT010135454.1_pt1 | contig 10415 bp, 4 predicted proteins | sample 7278171 | NCBI WGS metagenome assembly JAAUXT01 (sample SAMN14350112, study PRJNA611818) | marine sediment metagenome | isolation source: surface marine sediment (1.8m) | place: French Polynesia: Moorea | collected 2018-08 | reverse complement strand
TGGGGCACTTGGCCTCTAGACCAATCAGAAGGCTGGATTTTGAATTCTAGACCAATCAGAGGCCTTCCCGCCCTCATTATCTCTGCCCCATAGTGGGGGGCTCTTCTCTGTCCCGGCGCTTTCCGCCTCTGTTTGCGCGGATTGTCGGTGCGCGCGCCTCTGTTGTCCAGGATTTGACTAAAAGCGATGGAATCACCGAAGCTTTCAGGCGGTCACGCAGTCGGTGCAGTACAATGTCACCTGAAACACGACGATGAGGGGACTCAGTTTTCTGTGCTTTGAAATTTCGTGTGTTTACGAAATCTTGATGGAGTCAGCAGAAATGCTCGTGCGTGTAACGTGGAACTGGCGCTGTGGTGATCTGTGCAAATCTGCTCATTCTCAGCTGTTCCAAATTTGTGTGCCCTTCACTCGCAGATCACCTGAACAAGGCTGTGCGTGAAGAGAGTTCCAGGTTTTGGGAGCACGGCAGTCACAAAAGTGGTGTCCGAAGCTCGTGTGACGGGGCCACTGGAAGGGCGCCTCGTAAAGTTTCTCCCTGACTGGATGGACACAAAGCGTGTTCAGTCGAGATGCACTCGATCCGGGGAGCGCTTGACTCTCTGATGAGCCCGATTACCTCTGTGATTTAATCCCTTTGTGCGGCGGGTCCATACGGCGCACCGTCGCTCCAAGCGATGCCAGGCTCAGCAAGGTGTGCTTTAGAAACCATCAATGGAGCGACTGCAATTCGCAATCTGACGGCTGACAGGTCGATGACAGCCAGAAGCGTCAAACCATTTTTGTGTGACACAGGGACCAGATTAAACTGTATCCAGGCCTTTTTCACCAGACATTCACTGAACTGTGGCGCTCGCACAATGCGTTGGGACGACTGATTTCCCGAAGACAATTGCATAGTAGCGAAAGCGCTTTGTCTCTTGCAGATTCATCTATTCTCGGCACAGAACCATGCTGTCCAGAAAAACAAATGGTATCAGCATGAGTGCCCATTGCCTGACTGAGGAGGCTCTGCCATCCCGAAGCACTTAGTGTATCAATGCATCCGGAGCAACTTTGTTCCTCTCAAGCCAATAAAATAATCCGGGATCTCTTGTCACGATTTCAATTTGAGGTCTGTTTGATGACGGCGTGGCCCCAGCCTTTACTGCTCTTTCATCAAAGAACTGCCTGGTTTTGTCATGAAATGTCTTGCAGAGAAGAAGAAAGTAGGTATCCACTGACTGTGTTCAATTTCCGTGGCCAAACTGAAACAAAGGCCTTGATGTGAAAATCAGGTTTGGGATTTCAACCTGTGATCGGTTTTGCCCTGGTTCTTGCTCCAATCTCAAAAACGACATTGGTGGCTCAATGTGTTGGGAATAGAGTGCGGCTGGCGACGCTTTCTCTGAATGGACTCATTGTCCATCCTTTGTAGCACCAAAAGACTCGAACAGTGCAGACAAAGCACTGTGGACTTTCAAATTCTCGAAAACCTTGAAGTGCGCTTGGCGATTTGAAAAATGGCGAAGCTGGCTCACAAGCTTTCTGTGTCGCCCTCGTGACAAAGGCGAAGATGGAGTCCTTCCTGAGTGAAAGGTTTCTTGTCGGCCCTGCGATGATTTACGAACAGTGGATGTGAGGATGTGACCATAAACTCGAATCGCCACGGTCTTGTTGACCAGGCGATGATAAATTAATCTGAAGGAACCACCACTGAATCCAACCGCGCACAATGTGACCGACCAAAGGGCACAGTGAATTTCAAATTGCAACAACAGGCGGGCACCTCGACACAAAACACAAAAACATGTTCATGAGCATTCTGTCCGTGGTAGTTCCACACTTATTCTCCCGCAAACTCAAAGCAAAAGATCGCCTTGTTAACAAGGAAAAAGTCCAAAGACCCAAATGTTCATTTGAAGAGCTTAAGTAAAGATATTAGCCTCTTCGTCCTTTGTGGCCGCGGCCTTCAATCTGCTTAGACTTTCTGCAGAGCAAGAGCTTTTCAGGGGCACATGAAAGCAGTTTCGTTCGGCCTCATGAAATAATAACAGGATGTTATTTCGACATATTAGTGAGGATCCCCGGGCCTGCAGCTGAAAAGTCGCTCCCTCGAGGCAGAAGCTATTACGTTAATTTACCTAAATACGTTTTTGCTCGACACGAGGCGAAACTCTCCCATTCAACAGCTGAAACGCTGACCGGCTGCGCAGAGATTCAGCTCAGATGCCGGGCTCAATATCTTGACGTGAACTTCATTGCAAAGTCGGCTGAAGTTTTTTTATGTGATCTCGCACAGAAGGATCTAAGTGGTCGACTCTGAACACTGTCGATCCTGGTGACGACCTGTTTTTGAGGTTCCTCATATGCACTCAACAGAAACAAATCCGAAATAAGTACAACTTTCCTTTTGGGCTTTTGGTCGTGAAAATTTTCATGGGAAAACAGGAACAAGAATATTTTGTTGGGGTGAGCCTCACTTTTGGCGTCGACAGCACGAACAACAGGTTTTTTTTTCCGGCGGAGGACGCAATCTGTCTCACCAACAGGGAGCTGGGAGAGTGCATTGTATGCTTGTTTGGATGAACATTATGCTCTGCTGGTCTGTTCTGCACCGTCTATTCTCGTTGTGCTTGTCTGCTGTGACAGTTCATTTCAGTAGTTTGGTGTGGGTTGGTCTACTGTCCTGTGAAAAAAAGCTGAGGACACACTCAGCGTAACTGGTCGTTGGTAACACTCCCCAAGTGTGTCCCCCAAATTGTGGGCCCAAGACACGAGCCAGGCACCTTGCATGGTGCACGTGCTTGATGACAATCTGTTAAATTCTGAACAAGTTCAAGTTTGACAACAACCTCTCCAGTTGTGAACAGTTTCGCTTGGTACGATCGCCTGCAGGGTGCTTGGTTATACATGCAGCACGAGAATCCAGAAGGCACGAACGGGACGGTCCTTAAAATCTCCGTCGGGCCTGGGTGGTTCCTGTCCATTTAGTGGCCTTAATGGGGACAGATTGTTCACAATATCGCCTGGGTCTGCAATTGGAGAGTGCTATACTGGCGTGCGAAATGAACACAAATGTTTTATTTCTTGGAAACATGCACGGAACACACAACGTGGATCTGAAATGCGAAAGAAGGAACAAATGTTTTGACAGGAGTTGACGACTGGTTGTACGAGCGATGAATTCGTGTTTTTCGCGAAGCCAGAGCTCGCTCTGCTCATTTAAACATTTCAAAAGGATGGTGTTGGACATGTCGGAATGCGCGATTTCTTTTTGACGAAGTGATGCGGAGATTCGAAGATCTGCAGAATTGGAAACGACCTCGGAAAAGTGTAGACGTATCAGCTTCAGTCGAGCTTGAAGGGTGAGATTCCCAACTCTTTGTTTTCGCTGTGGTGGTGGACAACGCCGCTTGAACTCGTTTCCATCTTCGGAAATTCACGCGGCGTCCCGGGCTCCTGGAGCGGCGCTCTTCACCTGCTCGTTATGGGTCTTTGTGCGCTCTGCCTTGTACAACAAATTGGACCCTCGGGTGACGTAGAGCCAGCTTCGTGTCGAATTAACATGTGGATTAGCCATCATGTTCGCCAGAAAAGTTTGCTCCTGCTCCAGAAGTTCCCATTTGACAACAACAGGAACTCGCGTTCACCCATTCTTGAGCCTAGAAACCGCGATCGAAAGGTTGGAGGTGTTTTACGTGACGTGAGCTGTTCGTTTCATGGATGACTGACCACACACCGAACCCCAACACTCTGACGGGTTTTCTCAATACAATCTGTGAGGAAAATCAAACAAGAGACCATATTTTTTCCTTGTGTTCTCAATGGCATGATTTTTTTGAGCGCGCGGTCCGGCTCTGTTGATGGGATGCATGCGTGCTTGGTGTAATCACCATCAGTCTGTATGTATGTGCGTGGGTGAATTTTGTGGGGGGAGGGGGGTAACTCAACATGGTAAAATTTAGCCAGGATCATTTTCAGGCCATTTTAATTAAGCATTTTTGATTTTTTTGCCCATATTGAGTTGGCTAGCCCATGTTAAGTTACCAAGGGCAAGGGGGGGGGGGGTAACTCAACATGATGAAATTCAACCAGGATCATTTTTAGGCCTTTTTAAGCATTTTTATTTTTTGGCCATGTTGAGCTAAAACGCCCCCCCCCCTGGTAACTTAACATGGGCTGGCTGGCCAACATGGAAATCAAATTTTCAAAATTTTCTGAAATGGCCAAAAAATCGTTTGCATGAACGGTGTAAGACAGCGTGCTTTTCAGGCGATAGCCTTCTTGTTCTGGGAGTAAATCCACAGTTCTGATGCTGTCCTGGCGGTCTCACATGACCCTGGTCGCGTGGACGCGTCTCGCATTCAGCTCACGTTCCGTGCGACTGGGCGGCTTCATCCTCCCCACGGAGCCGCTCATCCCGCGTCCCCCGCCGCACCTGTCATTAGCGCCGCGATTAGACGCCTTGTTCGAGGCCCGAGATGCAGCACACCGAGCCGAACCGCCGCCTTCCGAGTCGAGACGAGAGGGACGGCCCGACGGGACGAGGGGTTGAGCAGTGGCATGACTGAGATTTCATGAACGTCCGATTGGTTGAAATCAGCGAAGGACTGAATGTGCATGACGCTCACCTTCGATGTGTCGGGGCGTTTGCTTCTGTTCAAAGGGCCTTGAATGGGGTGTGTCGTTGTTCGAAGTTGTTTGTTGTTTGACTTCGAACAAGGTACCTTTCCAGTGGACAGCACGAGAGTCTTTGATTTTCAGATCCACAATGCCCTGCAGCCAGCTTGTCCAAGACGGCCACCGCTTCGGGCAGTGCGCGACGAAACACTGACAACCTTTCTCGTTCTGTTTTGAATTCCCCATCACGCTACAAGACAGTTGGTGTCTTTGCTTCACCACCTGATCTTTTCAACCTGGTTTGACCTTTGGCTGACAAGTTTCCTGCAACCAAATACAGCCATCGACAACACAAAGGAACCGAATTCGAATAGAGATATGATAGATATGCCCAACCACATTCCCATTAGCCCACCGGCATTGGACAAAATATCCACAAATGAATATTTTTGAATTTGTGACATCCTCGTTACTGATGGACTGTCATAGTAAAATGTGACTTTTACAAAGTCAGCCATGACTTTTTCAATGTTGGACTCATCTCGAAAATACGTTGAGAACTGCAGTTCTTCTGAATTGTTGTGTTGTTCTAATCTCGGGATGACAGTGTCTTGCACGATATCTTTGTAGGCGAAGTAGAGCTGGGGTCCACTCGCTGGCCACCTGGACAGGCTGTAGGAGACTTCGTATTGGGTCTCGTCGCAGGCTGGAGGACAGTCGCAGTCCGTGTCCCACTCCGACGAAGTTTTGGTCAGTCGGGCAACGCAGGCGGCGTCGGCCAGCAGGTCGTCAATCACATGTTTGCAACCTTCGGTGAGGTTGAGGTTGACGCTCTTCTCGTCTTGAAGATGCACGTAGCACGAGTTTAAGTCCATATTTCGCCTGTAGAAATCCAAGAAAAGACAGGTGGCGTTGTGGTTCCAGGGCCACAGGCCAGCGGGCAGTCTGAGGTCCTGACACCCGCACCGCTCCATTGTGTGTCGTTGCTGGCAAATTTCCTTGCATTCCGTGGTGGAATACTTCAAGGGGTTTCCCCAGTCATCAAGCCAGCGGAAGTTTTCTTCAAACGTCTTGTTGCCCTTTGAGTAAACTTTGACCAATTTGCCGCATTCTGTGAACGTTGACGTACAGTTTCCGTAAGGCAGTTTCATCCTCTTGATCTCTTTTGAAGTTATGCCAAGAACAACGGAGGTGCCCGTTGGAGCGTCCACTCCTTCGTTCAGGGGGTCGGGCAGGGCGCCCCGGGGGTGGACCAGGACCCTCACGCCGTCAGTTCCTCCGGTCTGCCTCAGGGTGTTGCTGAAGCCAGGGATGTGGTGGTACGCGTCCTCGTGCAGCATTGAGCTTCCGCTGAGGAACACAAACGTGTGTCCGTCTTTGATTCCTTCGTGCACGCTGGAATTCAGTGGAGCACCTTCCAAAGGGTCATAGATGTAGCATTTGAAAAAGAACGGGTGAGAATAATCTATGAAAGATGACTTTGTTAAGTTGCATTTCTTCGCGCCTTTCCTGCAAGAAATAACAAAATCTTCTGACATGACGCCGATCCTGTTGATAGTGGCCAGTGACAGCTGAACGAAGAGTGTCTCTCTGGCCAACAAGTACTCGTTCTCCTCAACGTGGGTACTCCAATGGTCCAGAAGCGTCTGGACCTGAACGAACTGACGCAGTTCCGCATCTACCGCAGCCAGAGCTTCCACAGTCGTCTGGTTTTCGTGCAGCAAGTTGATGAACTTTTGAAGAGCTGCCAGTGACAAATGCCTGTGGTTGCAAAACGAAACGTAAGGAGGAACAAAGCCGTTGGGAACCTCCTCCAGGTTCATCGTGGTTTGGTAGGAGTAAAACTGAAGTATGTTGAGTGTTGTCATCACGATGAACATCACCACCGCCGCACAACACACGACGCTCCAGAAGAACCTTCCCACCGCAGACGAGCTTCTCGAGATGCTTCCCAGTCCGTGCATAGGGCTCGTGTTGAAGAATTCCCTCATCTTATCGCGCCAGGCGTTTTCCCGCGCCGCCATTCTGGTCGTGAAAAAGCAAACTTGATTGTGAGCCCTGTCAGGTCTGGAAGCGAGATTTTCCTCGTTTGGATTGACTTTTCTGGAGCTTTCGACTGGGCTTTCAATATCACTGGCCCACATTGCAGTGTTGCATTTCGCTCAATTCCTACCAATATTTGGATTTCCATTTGTTCATGTCAACACCTACAGGTGCACACATTACCTGGTTATGTCGTTTGTTGTTGGGGCAACACGTTCTTTGCCTTTCCAAAACATTTCCGGAACGTAATTCCGTGCACAAACGAGCAGATCGACATCGCAAACAGACGTTCCTTTTCGTGTTGTGATGAAACTGAGTTTACACCAAGAAGTTGTACCGTGGGACAGAGTACCCGTGCGAAGGAATCCAAAGATTCACAACAGTTTCAGCGCAACCGTGGGGCGTCTGCCTTGGAACCCCAAGTCGGACAGTTCCCTTCGCGATGCCGTCTTGACTATGCAGCCCAGAATTGGGACAGACACATCTGGTTGCCTTTGTTGTTCAATATTCTCTTGTGTCAAGGCGAAACGATGGTCATCTTGGTCTCTGGGTTGGAAAGTGAGCCTGTTGCAGTGGCGAAGATGAATCAGAGATCCAGGGCCCCCAAAGAAGTTGGATGTGGACCAGTGGCTCGAAAAGAAGGAGAACACACCACAGCCCGGACACTGCTGTGGGCTGGTGCCAACCACCAGTTTCCATTCGATGGCCTCAGGCCACCAAAAAAGCGAATTGGAACATAAAATTTGCATTTGCAAAACTTAATTAAAAATAAATACACACGTTCCTATGTGTACAAACAGCTTCCTCCGCACAACTTGGTTTATTTCCAGCAGGTGACAGAACTAAATTAATCAAGCAACAGCCAAAATCCAAATACAGTCTGCTTCAGAACAGGCAAGTAATCAGCAATAAACCACGATCGATTCAATAAGTTGCCGCACGCCAAAGTTTGCCCATGCGCATTTAATGTTGAGAGGATTTCTTCGGGGTGATATTACAAAGCCATAAATCAGTCAATTAGTTCTGATCACGCGAAAAGTTCATCAGGTGTGGGTACCGTCCGTCGAGTCTGATGATCTGAGAACACACTCTTCTTTTGGATACGAAAAAGCGTGAGAGTTCAGCTGCTGGTTGTGTCGATGAGCCCCGATTTTGGCAGAAGGAAGAATGTAGAGAAAGACACAGAGAGGAAGTGAGCTGGCTCAACAACAAGGAAAACTAGATTTTTTGAGCCCGTGGTTTTCAACGAACCGCGGGCTTGGCCCAGTCAGTCACAGCTGTGTCTGTGTTTGTGCACAGGCGGGGGTGGGTGTGAGTGTTAGGATGACAGAACCAACAGCGGGCATTCTTAGCTTTGCTTTTTTGTTTGTTTGCAGACAGTGCATGACACGGTGCGCCTGCGCGTCGTGCCTGGAACCGCTTGAAAGCCTTTCACCTTCGCCGAAAACCGAGGTAATTGTCTGTCTGTCTGTCTGTCTGTCTGTCTGTCTGTCTGTTTGTCTGTCTGTCTGTCTGTATGTCTGTCTCGCAGCTGAGCTCAGATCCTTCGTGTTTTCCCGTTTCGGTTCTGTCAACAGGAAGCTCAGACCACAGTGAGGCGTTGAAACCTGACATCACGTGCATGCGTCCTCTCACTCTCACCACCAGGTCCACGGAACGTTCGCGTGCGCAGTGAAATCCACCTTGGTGTTCTGTGCTTTGGTAAAACGATGTTTATTAACACCATAGTTACCTTTGGCATTCCCGAAGGTATTCGCTGGAGTGATTACAAGTGGCGGGTCGACACGCGATTCGCGACTCTTGTCTGATGAGGTGAAATTAGGTGTCACTTGCAGTGTCCAACACGCACTCGGTCCATTTAGTTCTTCCCAGGTGTACGCGTCACAGGAAAGTCCATGTGGAGCTTCCTGACATAGTTCCGTGGAGTGTCGCCTTCCAGATTTGTGTTGTAAACACGTACAAAGGGTGCAGAGGGTTCAAACAAAGCCTGCACTTTTGGGGTTGAAGAAGACAACAAACATTTTCCTGCTGCGTTGTGTCGACAAACTGCCGGCTGTGTGCACACTTCTGAACACAATTTGACGGGAAGGAATGATGAACTCCAACATGACTTGCCTGGTATTTTGTGTTGTTTTTTTTCGGAGATTGTCATCAAGGTAATTGCAGCAAAAACTTGATGTGAAAAATACGAGCTTTTTTGTCTGCACCAAGTTCGCATATACAGGAAGCAACAAGGAATTCATTCATGAACTGCTTTGTTTGGAGTCTCGCAGCAGAGCAAAAAATGTCCAAAACGTTGGCTTCGACGTTGGCTTTGCTGTCGCTTGAGAGCAAGCACTGCAAAAAGATGGACTGAATGGACATGCAAATGACACAGAAATTTAAATATTCAATCAACCTTCTGGAGATAAAGCAACAATTTTGGCGCAACTTTTACGTGGGGGCTTACGGGTCGGCTTTGGGTTCTGAAGAAGTGTAGTTTTCACCCGCCCTGCATGTTCGTTATCCCGGAGGCTCAGCCCGCGACACTGGGAATCTGTGTCAGGCTGCACCGTCCTGCCCGTGTGAAGTGAGCAGATAAATGAGCTGTCTGCGCTGTCATGTCTGCGGCCCTGCTACACGGGCCAGGTGACACAGGAGCCCGCTTAACACCGACCAACTGCAGCGGGGGACACGTGCGGCCCGAGATACCGAGAAATGAAGATGGATGGAGACAGTCCGCATTTCAGGAATTTCGCTCCAGGGCGAACCTTCTGTTTGTGGTTTGTCATCCTCTGAGTGTTTGTGAACATCGGAGTTGTTTTGAACCGACGCAGGTTCTGAGGTCAGTAGGGAGGTGCAGCACGATTCTACAATCGGTGCAGTCTTACATGGCTGACGTCGAATGATTGACAGTGCAGGGAGGGATTTGGTGGTTTGATCAGGAATCTCCCAACTCACTGCCATGTGCTTGCAAAAATACTTCTTTCTGATTGGTTGTGCCTCTACAGAACTCATGGCTCATTTTCCCAGTCCAAACAAAGCAGAGGCAACACTGCATGTCTGTTCCATGTGTTTTGTTTGAGGTTTCCATGGATCTCTTGCAACAGCCAGCAGACCAATGTCATTGACTTCTCTCTTGCTGAACATCGCCATTTTGAGAGACTGAAGACGAAAGTCGCTCCCATCCTTCCCATTCGCACTCAGACAAACTGAAAAGGCGCTGAATGTATTCCACTCCGCTACAAACAAAACAATGGGATCACGAAGGCACAACAATCACCCGACGTCCCTGCTGCGGTGTTTGACCCGAGAGCAGAGGAGTCCGGGGTGAATAATTCAGTGTGATTCATTTCATCGAGTCTCTGCTGAGCGATGATGGTCTCTCTGACACCCTCAGACCGCGCCCGACCAATGATTGCATTCCGCACATCGCAACAAGTGTCCATTGTGAACCTCAGCGGAACCTCGCAAATGCAGGTCAGATTTGGGGGGAAGTTTCTGCTCGCCTCTCGAGATCAGGAACCACAGAAAAACCAGTTTCCCATTCTGCGTTTGGCAGGTTGGAGTGATCACTTTTGTAATCTTTGCGAGGTTTTATGCTGGGGCCGTGCAACTTGCAAATTTGGGTGCCTTGACTAGGATAATTCTGAGTGGCGTACTTCTGTCCAAGTTCTGATGCTGAGCGTCATCGCATCAAGAATTACAAAATGGGCGATGGAGGGGAACGCACATCAGCGCTGGGTCGTTCCTATCCTAACGGGGCGGAACGGCTCAGCCTATGAACGCTG
>JAAUXT010122576.1_pt1 | contig 10415 bp, 9 predicted proteins | sample 7278171 | NCBI WGS metagenome assembly JAAUXT01 (sample SAMN14350112, study PRJNA611818) | marine sediment metagenome | isolation source: surface marine sediment (1.8m) | place: French Polynesia: Moorea | collected 2018-08 | reverse complement strand
GTGATGTTCTTTTGGGGGTACAGGACCTTGTGATGTTCTTTTGGGGGTACAGGACCTTGTGATGTTCTTTTGGGGGTACAGGACCTTGTGATGTTCTTTTGGGGGTGCGGGACCTTGTGATGCTCAACATACATTTTGGGCAGGTCCTTTGCCGACCTACCCTCCTCTTGGAAGAAATGTGATGCCTCCTGTATTGAAAGCTCTTGTTCAAGTGCTTCTCTTGATGACGTGATGAATATTATTTTGTGATTAGTGTTTTGAAATTGGTATTTTTCGACCCACTCAGATCGAAGACGTAGTTTGTGTTCGGAAAAAGCCGTTTTCGATCCAACCAAGTGGGAAACAAATTCAGCGCGAAATGCGACGTCAAATTTACCGCCCACTGGAATCACTGGTGTTTCTGTCAGTGAGATGTGATTTTTGGCGTCCAACTCTTGTTTTTGTTGTCATTAATAAAGCCGATTCTTGTTATGAGCCTCTCTTTGACAACCGGTGTTGTGCAATGCTTTTCGCCCGATTTGCGGCTCACGCGTTGCGAGCTTCGTGGTGAAGAACACTGCACTTGTGCTCAAACTTTTGGAAAGGGGGGCCAAACTGTCCAAGTGTGCAGTTCGTGTGTGTCGCACGCAATTGAGGATCCTGGCTTCACGGCAACGCCAAAAGAACTTTTTGAAGAAAAGGAAAAAAATTTCGATCAAAATGCGGAAAAAGCTTTTCAGGCAAAATGTCAGAATCTGTCAAATTGTGAAATGAGTTTTGGGTTCGTGTGTTTTGCTTTGTTTGATACTGGAGTTCGGGAGGAGATGCTTTTCAGTTGTATGTGGCGGACCCTCCTACAGGGACCGTGTCAGGGGGACCCTCCTGCAGGTACAGTGTTAGGCAGACACTCCTGCAGGCACTCCGCCTGCGGTTTCCCTGCAGGAGCCTGACAGACGGGTGGGCGCGTCGCGGGATCGGTCGTCTCCGCGGGACGTGTGCGGGCGACGCGGATTATTAATGCGCCTTTATTGCTGCAATAATCTCCGAGGAGATTGGGGCAATTGTGGCCGGAAGAACCGAGCGGAAGAAAAGAGCTCCTCCATTCCTGCTGAAGGTGGAAAGTCAAACGACGCAAAATCCGTCAAATCTGGTCGGAACAAGTGCAATATGCAGGGCATGTGCAGTGCTTTTGGTTGTGAACAGAAAAACTCAGGCCTTTGGTCGGCACACGACCGAAGTTTGTCAATTCACGCAAACGGGAAAACATTTCTGTTGAATTTTGTTGTTGTTTCGGTCCTTTGTGGCTTTTCGCTTTGTCGCGAGCCATTCTTTGAAGTTGCATTCCTTCGAGAAGCGTCTCAGTGTCGAATCGATGCGTGCCTTTTCGGTCGCGGGTGCGGCTGACGGGTCCGGTGTGATTGAGGGGGCCCTGTCAGTGACACACTCCCCACTCCAACCACTCGTACCATTAGTGGGGGAAATGGGGACGTCCAGAGTCGCGCTAGAATTAGAAGCGCAAGAGCCAACAACTTTGGTCCTTCTTTCTGTCTGGGGATTGGGAACCAACGCGGAAAAATTGGTTTGTCTGTTCTTTATCAGTTTTAAAGATTGAAAACTTCTCTCGATTCCCATATTTCATTTTGCGTCGTGTCTTGGGTTCAGATTTGAATGCTGCACATCAGGCGCCAGAGTGCGGGGACAGCCTGGGTGTCTCGAGCGGAGGGGGTGCGGGGACAGCCTGGGTGTCTCGAGCGGAGGGGGTGCGGGGACAGCCTGGGTGTCTCGAGCGGAGTGGGGTGCGGGGACAGCCTGGGTGTCTCGAGCGGAGGGGGGACCCGCCAAGTTGGGTGGAATTTGAGTCCGATGCGATAGAGCATGCTGGGAAGGACGTGAGCGGGAACCTGTGACCAGGCAAGGTCCTTTGGCCGTCAGATGGTCGGCGAGAGCTGGTTTGATGAGGGAGGGAGCGTGAAGAACTTGGCAAGTCACTGAGGCGGGATATGAGTTTGAGACCGTGAATCAGTGAGACCAAGTAGAGGAGGCTCAACCAGGGACAACCCGACGGAGTTCCAACACGAGGTATTTTCAACACCAGCTTGATGCAGCTGCACGAAACATTCAGCACCACCAGACCCCTCTGAAAACAATTGAGAGAGTCCGGCATTGAATAAAGTTGGTGAGTGAGGCACCAAAGATAGAGTGGGTGCATGGCGAGGAACCACGGCTTTTTGTGTGTGAAAAGGTGGAAAACATCTTTAGAGGTAAGTGACAGGGTTTTGGTTGGTGCAACAAAGGGAAAGCATCCTGGCCTGCATGGGTCATGCTTGACATTTTCAGCTTGTGCGAACCGAGGGGGCCCTGCGGGCCGTGGGGGCCAGGCCGCTCAGATGCATGTTGCACCGCACCGTAAGGTTTACAAGTCCGCCCTTTTGAATTTTGATTTCCGGTTTCTTTGGGCCACACCTAGAAGGAAGGTTTTGGTGATACCCGAAGCCTTGAATCCACCTTTAGGGTGCATTAAGTGCTCAAGACTCCTGCCAATGCAACCTCCGTCAAAGGTTCTTTTGTCACAGGTGTGTTCCCCGCTTTTTAACTGAGGCTGTAGCTTTGCGAACAAGTTGCCAAAACCAATTGATGTCAGCGAAAGTTTCACGGCACCAGAGCCGCATTGGTGGAGCTGCTCGTGGTCACTCCTCACTGTGCATTATGCTGCGAAACTTTCACTGCTCTGACAAACGAAACCGAAGTCTCATCATTGTGGTGACAGAATCTGCCTGGCAGCGCTCGGGTCTGAGTTACCACGCAAGAGAAAACTTTGCGTGACACACCTGAACTTTTGGTTTTCTCGTTCACAGTGCGGAGACCTTATCTTTGGTGCTGGTATTTGATGAAGTAAACCACACAAAAAGTTTTCTCACTGCAGAGAAAACACACGGCAGCCGTTGATCGGTTGAACTCAATCAGCGCGTGTACAGTACTGACATCATCATCTGCTCTGGGACAACAAATCCAAAAACTCATTCAACAGTTCAAGCTGTGAATTTGTTTGTGTTGACGATTATGACACAGTTAGCCTCGTGCTGGAAGCTCAGCTGAGTCAACTGAGAAGTAGAAACCACTGAAAATCCACGTTCAACACCGAGGCGACAACCATCAGTCTTTCACTCGTGCAGGGATGGATTCGAGCGAGTTCCGGCGGCGAGGCAAGGAGATGGTGGATTACATCGCGGACTACCTGGAGAACATCCACACGCGCAGGGTCCTGCCAGAAGTAAGACGGGCTTTCCCAAATTTTGTTTTCGCCTGACCGGGGGCAAAATGTTGAGAATTATCTGGTGGTTGTACGGAGGTGAGTGTGCGCCCTGGGGTGCGCCTGTTTGGTATTGCTTGAATATAAGGTTTCGGTCCAGAGGTTCCCATCAATGGAGATGACTCTCTGAGCAACAGGAAGACCAAGCAAAGGGAACACGTGCCGAACCACAAGGACCATGCATATTTTGCACGCTCTGAACGTTTCTCCGTGGGTCCAGGTTCAGCCGGGCTATCTGCGCGAGATGCTCCCGTCCCAGGCCCCGAAGAAAGGCGAGCCCTGGGACGACATCTTCAAGGACATCGAGAGGGCCATCATGCCAGGGGTGAGTCGCACTGAAACGTTCTGGCTCCATGGAGCTTGCGGTGCTTTGAGAAATCAGAATGCAAGCAAGCTAAACACAGCGACCTAAACACAGCGACCTAAACACAGTGACCTGAACACAGCAACCTAACTGTAGTGACCCAAACACATACGAGGCTTGTCCACATGAAAGCGAACATTTCGCGATTTCTACGCAACAGTGCGACCAAAGATGACCAAAATTTTTGTGTGAAGACTTATTTATTCCAGGAAGACTTTGGAGACAAAAGGAGTGATTTCTGTCAGACACCTCTTGGTGCAATCTTAACTTGAAAAGTACTTGTCACAATGAATTCGGCGAACCTCATGTGAGTCACCTATGCGCAGCGCGTCGCACATGCAACGTTCATGGCTGCTCAGCGGATTTGACGGCCTTTTCGGGTGACAACATGAGTTCAGTCACTGTCAGAGTCGCTTTCCAGAAGGACTGAATCTGTCAGCAAGTCTACATGATCTCCTTCGAAATAGTCGCCTCCAGATGCGATGCACTTGCGCCAATGGTCAGGCAATTTCTTGTGGATGCACTCATGGAACAGCTGGGTTGGAGTGCACTGGATCACGACCATGAGCACATCCTGGAGTTCCGAAATGTTCCTGAAGATCCTCCCCCTGATCTGCTCCTTCAGATAAGGAAACAGCCAGAAATCTGCTGGACCAAGATCAGGGCTGTAGGGGGGTGTGTCACTGTGTGCTTTTTGGTTTCCATCATGGCAGTGACAGTGTGATTCGCCTTGTGTCTGGGGGCATTGTCATGCAAGATGTGGTACTGGTTACCCTTCCACAAAGTTGGTCTTTTGCGCCTGATCACCTCCTGCAAATGGGCCAAGATCCCACAGTAGACATTCGAGGTGACAGTCATTTTGGGGGGCAAGAATTCGAGGTGCACAATTCCTTGATCATCAAAGAAGACCTCCATGAGTGTTTTGCGCGCCTGCCATGAGTGCATGGCCTTCTTGGGGCGTGGCTCTCCTTTGGCTATCCACTGCAAGCTCTTGCACTTCTGTTCTGGCTCTAACACTGAAAACCAGCTCTCATCCCTGGTGATGACACTCCACAAGAAGAGGGGGTCTTTGCACTGGTGCAAATTCTCACGGCACATGTCGACTCGAATGCGCTTTTGGTCCTCTGTGAGCAATCTTGGGATGAACTTGGGTGCCTTCTTCTTCATGGAGAGGTCGTCACGCAAGATCTGATGAATGGAGCCACGAGAAATGTGCACTTCAGCTGCAATTTGACGGACTGTTGCTCTCCTGTCAGTGTCCAGAACCGCTTGGACAGCGTGCACATTTGACAGCGTGCGGGCAGTGGGTTTCCTGCCAGGATGATCAGCATCTTTGCCACTTTTGTCCCCTTCTTTGGCACACAAAAACCAGCATCTGCACATCATTATTGACAGGCTGTCTTCTCCGTAGACCTCTTTCAAGAGTCTAAAAGTTTCTGCTTGAGACTTGCCTTGGTTAACACAGGAAATGATGTGGAAACATTGAGCGCAGCACAGTTGCATCGCCATCGCCACTGGTCACCATGAACTTCGCCGAATTGTGCGACACACTCTTTTTTGGGTCAAAATATTGAGGTCATGCAAAGCAGAGACAGTCACAATTTCAGCCGGAAACTGTCCAGACATTGGAGATGTCCAAATGTGATGATCGACAAGATTTGAGATCAATGTGCTCATGCACAATCGCGAAATGTTCGCTTTCATGTGGACAAGCCTTGTATTAGCAGACAAGCAAATGATTAATTTTAACACATATTTGTGTAATTTTGACCACTTAGAATATACCCAAATCATCTGCACATTGAAACTTGTTACCTAATGTTTTTGCTTGCTAAAATCTTTGCCAAATATCTATTCTGATCTCTTTCCAAAAATCCCAAATTTGTACCCAAACTTTGACCCCACCTGAAAACCATACAAAACTTTTTGAAAATCAATATGGACCAATTTGTCCAAGCATGTTCTAAATTTTCCACCCCTATAGAACTTTTTGACCTGAGAACCTAAAAATTTAAGCTTTTTCTTTTTCCTTCTTCACGCATTATCCTCAACCCAAATGGCACCTAAAAAGATCCGAATTTGACCCTCATCTTGACCAGGAAACAGGTCAAACAGGCTCAGCCTTTTGGGTGACGCTGCCTGTGGGTGATTGTTTGGATCCCAAAAACAGCGCAACCGCCTCAATTCACCTGAAAAAGCATTTCCCTTTTCAATGTCGGTCTCTCGATTCGTGCAAGCAAATTTCTGCACGAAAAGGGTGAACTTCGGGTTGGTATATCCTGGTTCTCTGCTCAAGTCCTGCCATGGTGCTGACCCCAACTGCTGTTGATGTCGGTGGTCCCCATTTCTTTCCCTCGCTCGCTCGCAGGTGACGCATTGGCAGCACCCTCGCTTCCACGCCTACTTCCCAGCCGGGAACTCCTTCCCTTCCATCCTCGGCGACATGCTCAGCGACGCCATAGGCTGCGTCGGGTTCTCCTGGGTGAGTGAAAGTAGTGTGTGTGTGTGTGTGTGTGTGTGTGTGTGTGTGTGTGTGTGCGTGTGTACAGGTGTGCGCGTGTGTCTGGAGGCGCTGTTTGTGCACGGAATGGTGCTCACCTGAGTCACTTTTGGAGGGAGTTGAGGCGGAATGTGTTCTGCAGGCCGAGTGTGGTCCAGGTTGCCTCAATTGGATGAGAATGGTGAGGGGTTTTGGGGGCTTTCAAGTTTACGTTCATAGCACACTGTTCTGGGCGACAAAACACAGAGAACCTTCTGTGTTTTGGTTCGTGTTCCGGGCTGGAATGAAATGGGTCCTTTCCAAGAAAAAGCAACCGGAGCATCTAGATACAGGAAACAGGATCACACCCGACTTCCTCAAACTTTACGTGGCTTCCCTGCCAGGCACTGAGGACATTTTCCCTTGTCTCCAACAGTGTTGATTTTGCGGTGAGAGCTCTCATTCTGCAGAGTGGTAAACTCTCATGTTGAGAGAACAGACGCGAAGGCTTGGTGTACAGCTGCCCATTTGGCCGTTTGTGGACAGTGCCACTTGTTGCTGGAGAGCACTTATCTGCACAAGTCAATTGGCCAATCCATGGTGGAGGAAACGAATCTTTTTTCTCTTGGCATGCAGGTGGGTGGCGTGTTTTCCGACGCAAATGGTTGATACCCCGTTGTGTTGCAGTGCGTGTCCAATAGCAGTGCGTTTTCGTAACGAAGCCAAAACATGTTCCCGAGGAAAAGCACAACCTTCGGTGTACGCATGGTTCCAGGACCGGAACATTTTGTGTCGTCCGTTGCACTTGCAGCCATCAACAACACTAATTTTGCCCATGGCACAGTATGTATGTGCGTGCAGAATTTCACAAGTTTTGCCTTTTCCACGGAAAAGGTGCGGTCCGTGAAAAGTGCGGACTTTCCACTGCAGTTTGTGGTTCACTGAACTCTGCAGTTGCTGCAACATTGGCCTCTGCAGTTTCTTCGTGGTGTCCAGATAAGCAGCTGTCAGTGTTTGCAAACGCCACCGCTTTATGGTCTGAAGCAATGCAATGCAGAGGCGCGTCGTGCAGCGGGCCGCGCCTTGGCGTCCCCTCCCCGAAGATCACGCGCCGTCGTCACACTCGCGCGATTTGAACTTGTTATCAACGCAAAGCACGACCCAGCGCCAATCTGGCCCGAATGCCTCCAGAACTTTCCCAATCTCAGAGCAAATGTGAATCATTTGTGAGTCTGGGGTGACCAACCTATGTTTTGTTGTTCTTTCAGGCTGCAAGTCCGTCTTGCACGGAACTGGAGATTGTTGTCATGGACTGGTTGGGTGAGTTTCAGTTTGTGCTTTATGGCCCGTCCAGCTGGTATGACAATTAATGTGAAACGAGCCTGTTTCTGAGCCGGAGATTTTGCAAAGTTTCAGGAGAAATAGACTTGCGTTCAATCACGTGTTCGATTTGACCACGGATCGGTGGTGAATGAGAAGATGGCCACCAGCAGGGGCGGGGCTGTAGTGCCAGGGGGCAGTGGCCCCTTTGTTAAAGACGTCGTCATCGCGCTACTTGCTGGGGTCGAAAGCAAAACAAACAAATCTGGTAGAGGACATCATGCATTGTGCATCATGCGTGCAGTTGGCGACCGACAAATCGCAAAAGTTCAAGATTGTTATGACCACAATCTGGTTTCCTTTCCACAGCGAAGATGATCGGTCTACCGCCCGTCTTCCTGCACGAACACGGCATAGGAGGAGGCGTGCTGCAGGTACAGGCAACAACCATTGCAAGCACAGGCTCATCTCTTCTCTGCTCGATTCCAGGGCCTCGGTCAGCCAACAATGGCCGCCCAAAGAAAACTTCACCCATTTTTGTTTTTGTTTGTCACAACCACGCTCATGAAAGCTTAGCGACAAAACTGTCACCGAAAAGCGATGCACGGTGCAGGCACTTGACCTGACCATGCAGGTGAAAGTAAAACCTCTTGCTGACGGCCGCCGGGCCTGGAGCGCGAGACCCAGACCCGCTGCTCGGTTTGCAGGGCTCGGCCTCGGACTGCGTGTTAGTGAGCATCCTGGCGGCGCGCTACGCGGCTCTGCGGGAGCTGAGGCAGCGGTACCCGTTCATCGAGGAGGGCGTCCTGCTCTCCAGGCTCGTCGCGTACTGCTCCAAAATCGTGAGTGCACCCTCAACCCCCAATCATTGTCTTCCACGTGAGACTTGATAACTCTGAAACAAACACACCGCCCTTGAATTGGACTCCAAACAGAGCAGGATCTTCGAGGCTGAGTTTTCCTCAATCTGCATGTCGTTGTGTTTCAAAAGTGGCGGGTTCAAAATTCCGATGGAGCCTCTGGGTCTTTTTGGGAACTCAAACCTCAGCCGACAGTGGCCACCCCCACCCAGGAAAAGTTGCACCCACCTCAGCTGATTTTCAGACTGACACACGCACACCACCATTTGATGCGGGTGGATGGTGCAGACAGGGTCTCGTTGACTGCAGTTCCCATGAGTTGCATGGGTGCAGTTCCAGTTTCTTGTTGCAGGCGCACTCGTGCGTGGAGAAGGCCGGGATGATCGCGCTCGTCAAGATCCGCGAGCTCGACCACGACTCCGAGTTCTCGCTGCGCGGCTGGACGCTCCAAAAAGCCATAGACGTGAGTCGAGCCAACTCAGTTTCAAAATAGGGAAGGGCCCAGGAGCCTGCGAGCACGCTTTCCTCCACACAAACTGTCCGCCTCAAAACAGAGCGTACGTCGTAGATCTGTTTAGACCGGCGCTCTCTGTCCGAAGGCTTCCCTCCTTTGAATGTTTTTCACGCAAGCAAACCCGGTCTCAGCCCAGTTGGTTCTACCATCAGGGGTGGATCGGAAAGTGATATCATCGTTTCCCGTCTTGTGTGCTCCGCGCAGGAGGACCGCAAGATGGGTCTAATCCCGTTCTACGTGTCTGCGACCCTGGGCACGACGGCCGTGTGCTCGTTCGACAACCTGCAGGAGCTGGGGCTCGTCTGTGAGAAGGAGGCCATCTGGTTGCACGTGGACGCGGCGTACGCGGGCTCCGCCCTCATCTGCCCCGAGTTCCAGCACCTCATCAAGGGCATCGAGGTGAGGTCAACCGGCATCGAGGTGAGGTCAACCGGCATGCACCGAGACACCGGGTCAACAGCCCCCCTCCAAAACGCCTGACCTCTGCTGCACGTTCCGTTTGCTCCAAATGGTGCTACCAAGTTGCGTTTGTGTGAGTGTGTATTTGTGTGCGTCTGCTGTGTCAGCGCGCGTGCGTGTGTGTGTGTGTTGTGTGACTGTGCGTGTGTGTGTCTGTGCGCGTCTGTGCGAAGTTTAGTTTTCCCTTTGTTCCAGTGGTTTGTTGAAATGTCTCAAAGAGAGTCAGTCCAGTGAATCCGTTCTCACAAGCTAGGAAGATGAACACGCTTCGAATTTTACATCCTTGGATGAGTGGAACCGAGCCTCAGCTCCGGTGTTCCGTCTGAGTCAGTCCCTGATTGAGCACACTGTTCCTATTGCAGCACGCCAACTCGTTCAACATGAACCCGAGCAAGTGGATGCTCGTCAACTTCGACTGTTCCACCATGTGGTGAGTCAATTTGAATGTGCTAGGGAGAATCAGGTCTCCAGGGATCGCTGTGTTCAGGCTCTTCAGCCTGCTGGAAGAGTTGAGCCAAAAATATCAAGACTACTGTCTCCTCCCTTGCATTGATCACGCCAAAACACACAGAGAATGCAAAGCAAGACCGTTGGAATCAGGTTTGGGGTCCATTGCAACCGTGATCACGTGAGTAAAAAACGCATGTGCCTTCATGGCCCCTCAATTTACTTGCAATGCTCGTATCCTGCTTGGGCCGAGTTTCACCTGCGGCGTGTTTGCAGGGTTCGGGACAGGAAGGTTCTGACGACGGCGCTCACGGTGGACCCGCTCTACCTGCAGCACCACAACTCAGGTGGGCAGCGAAGCGCGCCTTCCTGTCACATTCACGTCTGATTGTGACCGCCTGTTCTGATTTCTGAGTTCTGCTTCTTTCAGACAAAGCAGTGGACTTTCGGGTGAGTTGGTCTCTTCTTTCGTTGCGGAACACGAAGACAAAGTCAGGTCGAGGAACCTGAAACTTCCATGCGTGCATGGAGGAGGGCCCAGACTGCAACTTCAGCACTTGTAAGATCCGACAGAGCAGTTTGCGCGTTTGTTCATTGCGACTGGTTTGTCTGCAGCACTGGGGGATCCCTCTGAGCAGTTTGCGCGTTTGTTCATTGCGACTGGTTTGTCTGCAGCACTGGGG
>JAAUXT010118106.1_pt1 | contig 10415 bp, 10 predicted proteins | sample 7278171 | NCBI WGS metagenome assembly JAAUXT01 (sample SAMN14350112, study PRJNA611818) | marine sediment metagenome | isolation source: surface marine sediment (1.8m) | place: French Polynesia: Moorea | collected 2018-08 | reverse complement strand
TGTTGTTGTGTGTTGTTTGCTTTTACAGCTGTCAGATGTGGAGGTTGTAATGTTCATGTTGACTTTGACACTATTCTGCCTCTGCCAGCACCAGCCATCAACTTTGTTCCTGGCCATGTCAGTTTCATTTTATTGGCATGTTTTTGTTTTCAATGGCACACCTGAATTGACTTTCTGTGACAATTTAAACCTCCTGTTTTCAGACTGGAAATGGTGTGTTCCTGGATCCTGCAACATCAGATCAGGTGGAGATTGATGCAACTGGTATGAGCCCCTGCATCCTGGCTCCACCTCAGTGCACCAGTGGAGCCACCTACATGTTCTGGGTCAAACTGTTGGACACAAAGAGTGATGCTATTTTGACTACTATGGATTGGAGCTCACCAACAGAAGGTATAAAGTTATCCCTAAATTCACATGGTTCATTTTATGCTCATGTCTTCAGAGAGGGTCTCAACTTGAACAATTTCAGAAGTGATGCAAATGATTTTCACAGCAACCTAAATACTCGGCAACACATCACTGTTGTTTGGAAAATTGATCCAAAGTTTGAGGTCTTTGTGGATGGGGTTGTAGTGCCTGTTAGTCAGGGGAACAACTACAGCACAACCATGTAGACATATGAACCTCCCATGAGAATGTTTGTGGGCAGATATTATGTCACAGTTTCAAGTGTTAAAAGCAGAAAGATAACATTTGATGAACTAATGCTGTTTGACAGGCCTTTGGAAGAAAGTGAAATAACAGTTAGCATTTTTTGGGGAAGACAGATAAAATATTCCCACTGGTTGTTGGTGACCTGAAATGAGAAATAAATTTAAACACTTGAACACTCTTCTGATTCTTTCCAAGCACAGGACAAGTTTTTCTGCCACAATCACACACCACATACACACATATGGGTCAAGATAATTTGTGCATCAGAAGTGTGGGTGGATCAAGAGATGGGACAACACCAAGGGCCTGCTCAAACAAGAATACAACTGGCAAAAACATGTTTCATCTGTTGTACAAAACTGGAAGATCGAGGGGATATATTGTCTTATTGTATTATCGAGGGGAACTATTGTCCACACTTTTTTGGTGTAGTTTGGGGGACCCACACATTTTGCCTGTGTTTGACGTTCATTTGGTTTGGTGGGCTCTGATCCAAAAACATTGAACACATTTTGGAACTTGTTTTTGCTCCCAAAGGGAGTGGGTTTGACCAGTTGTTCAGATTGTGGATACCAAGGCCAAAGCAGGACTTAGCCTTGGGTGTGTGGATTCACACTCATTTTAATGTGTCATAAAAGCTCAGAATGCTGAATTTGTTGCACAGAGTCAATCAGTTTTCCCTGAGAAATTTAGCATGAGCACCAGCTTTTTTTTGTGCATGCACTGACTTCTGTGCTCAATGTAAGGCAGTTTCCACTTCCATTCTTACTTCAAGTCATTGTGCTGGATCAGAAATTCAATTTCTCCTCTTTTGCTTTTCAGAGTGTGATGTCTCCTGGTGATGACAATAAACAGTTAGAGCAATTCAGTGTTTGGTGGACCAGGGTGTGGGGTAGATCCAGAACATGCTATGTTTGAAAAGAAATGTGGATCTGCTCCCCTCTGAGGATGTAACCTCAAGAAGATAATGAGTGGAAGTTTTTCTTGACCAGTATGTTCTGTCACAGTTTTTGGGTGGGGGCAGGGGGTTGTTGGTTTCTCTCTTTCCAGGCTATGTTTGACTTCTGTAATGTTTGCTTCCTTCTGTAGCTCCAAGGGAAAGAAACAAATATCCCTTTGACAATGGGAAAGCCTACAGCTCATCGTCAATACACATGATTCTGAGATCTTGACATGCTGAACCACATCAGTTTTGCCGTGTTATCAAAGGATTTTTTGGGGGTGGCCCAGGCTTCTGCCACCTGAACACTCCCCTAAAACTCCAATTAAGATTTGCACTGGGTGCCTTATTTGAAGTGTTGGTGCAGAGCAGGAATCCTATCAACAACACATCTGTCCTCTCTGCTCTCAGTCTCATGCTTCTGGAACAATATCACATGACCAGGGTGTTCTGGCCAAGTCTGGTGCTCTGTTTGAACCCACCCCCAGGGGAAAAGCAGCACTGTGTTAAAGGCCCCTGTCTATTGAGTTTTACCACAGGAAGTCCAAAATCCAAGATTCCAAATCACTAAATGAACAGAGATAAAACTCATTGTTGACAATTTCATTGATCAGTCATCCAAATCAGAGAAGAAGGAAAGGGGGTCATCTCATTCTGAACAATATTTTCTTGGGAATACCACTGCACCACATAACATCTTTCATCTACAGAGAAGACAGGATTTGAGTGAGGGCAGGGAGCAGAAAGTTGGAAATTCACATTTTAGCATCCCAAGAAGTCTTGGAAAATATTTGATCAGAGGCAACCCTGGTCTGGGCTGTTTGCGTAAACCAGCCTGCTTTTGGTCTCTTTTCAGAATTACATATTTGAAGAGGTGAATGAGTAAGCGGATGCTTCACCAGAGAGAGACAACACATCACCACAGTGTAATTGAGATATTGGCATTGAGCAAAATCATCGCACAAGACTGCAGGATGTTATTCAGAACGTTACTTGCCAGGGAAGTACTTTTCAATAAAAGTGTCATGTGGATTCTGCAGAAATAATCTGAGTGTCACATGTACTGATTATGCTTTTGAGCACACACACACACACACACACACACACACACAAGACATACACTGGTACAAGAATGTCAAGATTAATTGGCTTTGTTTTTGCACAAAACTGTCAAGAATTTGTTTCCATATTGAAAGTAGGAAATACCACAGAATGTCATGTAGAGGCAGCACTGCAGGAGTCAGAATCATTCTTTGTCTCCTGTTCACAGGCAGCCTTCATGAAGGTCAAGGTCAGTGATTTTGTCCAGTAAATTCTCCCAATTCAGGAAAAACTGGGCCCCAAAACCAACAGCCAATCATTTGAGAGACCTCAAAGTTTGCATCAGAAGTAACAATATGTGTTGAAAGGGGGCAAGGGGAAAGTTTGGAAGTGCACTATCTGAGTCAGAGCAGACCATGCTTTCCCTGTGATGTGCCCCAAAATGATGTCAATGTACAAATTCTCAAAATTGTGTGGGACAATCAGATTGTCCATGACTTGTAAAGCAGGATTAGGAATCTCAGGATTTGTGTGTGAAAATGATGAAAGCATTTGTTGATGGTCTGGTTTCAGCTGCAGCAGGGGAAGAACCAGAGGGTTATTTCAGTGCCCTGCCTGAATATGGTGTTGTGCTTGGGAGTGCCCATGTTCACACAGATGTAACAACAGAAGCTCTGTGTGCACTCAGGTAGTTTCAGAATGATGGCATTCTGATGTAGTTTGTGACAGTTTCACATTCTTCTTGGCAGAAGACAATGGGATGTGTTTGTGCTTCCTTTGTGTACTTTCCCAAAGGTTTAGATTTTCACCAGGAAATCAGAGGACTGACTTGGTCTTTGACAGGACAAGTGCCGAAATGCAAAAATTACTCTTTCTGATGTTTGATTCTGATGTTGCTTTTTGTTCTTCTGATTCAGATGTCTGATGGATGATTCTTGCAAGGCTTTTAAATTCACAGACACACAACATCATGAAAGCTGCATTACTTTGTCCATAGAAACAACTTCTTTTGCAAACACTCGTGGCAATATATTCTACACCAAAAAGGGTGAAGTCCTCAATTTGACAAAAGGTGATCTTCCACACATGTCCAAGCCTGTATTTTACCAAGAAGTCCTTTGTCCTGAGAAGCAATTCAAGTATACTTCAAGTCTTGTTCTTTTTGGTGTTGCAGTTGATTGGTGTGGAGGGTGCAATGCTCATGTAGACTTTGACACTGTTTTGCCTCTAGCAGCACCAAATATCACATATGTTCCTGGCCATGTGAGTTTCTGTCAGCAGAAATTGAAAGTTGAAAGCAGTGTTTCAGTTTGCTTTTCTGAAACTGGTTTTGGTGTGCTTCAGGTTGGAAATGGTGTGTTCCTGGATCCTGCCACATCAGATGAGGTGGAGATAGATACAACTGGCATGAGCCCCTGTATCCTGGCTCCACCACAGTGCACCAGTGGAGCCACCTACATGTTCTGGGTCAAACATCTGAATGGACTTGGTGGTGCTATTCTTACCACAATGGATTGGGATCAACCAAGAGAAGGAATAAAGTTTGAAATGTTTAATGATGGTAGGTTCTACATTTTGGTTCGTAAATATGAAACAAACTCAAACAAATTTTTTGGTCATGCTCCTGGCTTTCATGTTAACATTGATACTTGGCAACACATAGTTGTTGTTTGGAAAATTGACCCAAAGCTGGAGATTTATTTAGATAGGGAAGTAAAGACTGTCAGCCAGGGGAGTAATTATCAAGGTCAAACATACCCAGCTCCAATGAGAATGTTTTTGGGCAGAGAGTATGTCACCCACACAGCTACTCTGACTAAAAAAATAATATTTGATGAACTCATACTGTTTGACAGGCCATTGGATGCAGATGATCTGTTCATTTACTTTGCATAAGAAAATGGTGATCAAGAAACACAAGAATGTATTTCAGTATCAGTCTTTTTGTTATTTTTGGAAATGTTATAAACAGATCACAGTTCTCAAAACTCAATAAAAACACCAGTTTTCTCCCTGAGGCTCCTGTGATTCCAGCGGACCCAGCCATCAAAAGGAGAAACATCGAGAAACATCAGTGGTGGATCCAGGGTCACAGATCAAGAGGTGACCAAACTCCCTGAGACTCCAGTTTCTTCAGTGGAACCACCCACCAATAGGACACACAACACAGGCAGATCCAGTCAGATTTTGGGGTGACACCATGGAGGGGAACTGGACTTCAAATTTGAGAAAAGAAACAAAGGATCGTGACAAATGACAAAAAATTGAGAAACGGGAATCAAAGCTCCCCTGCACACACACACACACACACACTCACACACAGATCAGCCTCAATCTCCAGTGGTGCAGCTTCAAGACAAAGTTTCAAACCAAACACTGAATGTCACACAAAGAAGTGCTGTTTTCAGTGCCTTGAATACTTTTCTGGTTCACTGGATTTCTCCCGCAAAACCTTCCACACAGGTACTCAACCTTGAAGGGTTCTGAGGTAGAGCCAGGACCCTTCCTCGCAATACATATTGTTCCATAAACACTTTCAGAATCCAGATTCTGCATTGATGAAGTGTGAAGCAACACCAGAAGTTGTTTTTTCACAGTGCTCTCATTCGATCAAATACGCTGCACCGAGGCAACACAACCCTCACCCCTGGAGGAGAAACACTGTGAGGGTTGCGTTGTCTGGGTGCAGCCTAACACAACAATAGGAGCCTCTCCACATCCACAAATCTCCATCCTGGTTCATGGCTTTGTTCTGCAGTTCAGCACATGGAAAACAATGAGCTGCACAGAAATCAATTCTTTTGATGAGAAAACCCTTCACAGAAGGCTTCTTCATGCAAACAATCTGTGCTTGAAGGAGATTTCTCAGAGGTCTTTGTCTTGGGCAATGAAACCTGTGGGGCAAGGGCCTTCTGTTCAAAGTGAGTTCATTGCCTTTTTGTCCTGTACCTGTGCATGCAGAAAACAAAGCCTGAAGGAAAATCAATTTCTATACATGAAAGGGTGATACTCAGCACGGAGAAGATTACCTGGAGCACATCTCTCCTTGTAAAGAGTTTTGTTTGGATGGTCTTTGTGTTGTACAGTGAACCATTGTTGTTTGCCTGTGGGAGAAGAAGCAAAGTTTTGCAGTGCAATTTCAAACACAGAAAAGTTTATATCAGGCAACACAACTGCCCATACCTCACAGAACCAGAAAAACAAGGGGCATAAAGTTTGGAGATTTTCAAACCAGCTGTACGGTGACAAAAGCTTTTTGGAATTTGACATTTTCAACAAAGGTGTGTGCTCTGGAGATACATTCCAAAAATTCCTCTGCTCAGATTCTCAACATTTTTTCTGATCAGAAGTCAAGGTTTCAATGCCCATTGCAGTGAGCAATGATTGTTCAAATTACAACCTCTCAGAATGATTCTGGTTCGTTGACAGTTCTGAAAGTTCTGAAAGACTGCCTTGATGCACAGTGCTCAGCTTGTCTGGAGTGACTGAAGGAATGCTGACTGGAATCAGCATCAACTTTCCACCTTGTGTCTTCTTCATCTGGCTTTTCAGCAAGTATGGTAAGAGAGTTGTACTTGCTGTGCTCAAGACAGTGTTCATAAGACATTTGATTTTAGGCAAAGGCATCTGATTTTTGGCAAGGAAACCACCAAGTATCATTGCAGGCTGCTCTTTTGTGTCTTATGTTTACAATGAATTGCCCCTGCATGAGAATTTTGTGGGATCTGCTGCAGAAGAAACAACAATGATAACTATCATTGAATGTGCAATAAGGTGACCTGTTTGTTCACTTTCTGTGAGCCTGATATTTTTTCACAAAAAATCTTCAAATGACCACAGCTCTGATTGTCAATCCTCCCTTTGACAACATCTGGGTCAGTGTAATTTTGAAAATATTTTGTGGCAGATGTGCAGCTGTTGGAAGTTGTGCTGGGTATTTGTTCAACAAAACTGTACCTGAAAACACCTGCACATTTTTACAAACTGGGGGTTCAGCAGTATTCAGTTCATCTGACAGTGAACTGATCTTCACAAAACCAGGTAGATTTTAACCTCATTTTACTGTCACCAAAAGTCTAATGCAACTATACATTTAACTGTGTGAGTTTTGTTTATTTTTGGCATTTCTCAACAGATGTTCTTTGCTGTTTGGAAGTACCAGAAACTGGTTTGCCTTGTTCTGTATTTGACTTTGATGCAGAGATACCTTCAGTTCACAGGACAAATGGAATAAACTATGTCACAGGATATGTGAGTCTTCTTTGGAGTCATACAAAAAACCTTACGTTTAAAGCATTGTGATGACCTAAATTTGCTTCCACCTTGGTGCCAATGGTTTTTCCAGTTGAGCTGTTGAGTTGTTGCATATCTCACGTTTGCTTTCAGAAAAATAGTGGCATACAGTTCTCTACTTCACTGGGAACAAGAGCAACAATTGATATATCTGGAAGGAGCCCTTGCTTGCTCAGCTTGCTGGAAGAGGACTGTACTTTTGGTGGTGCCACCTTCATGTTCTGGATGAAACCATTAGATGATGTTGGAGCACCTATCTTCACAACTGTGAAAGACACACTCACTGGTGGTTTTTATGTGTGGTTTGATGCAAGTAACTTCTTGCATTACTGCCTCATCAAAATTTCATCAACAAACATTGTATACAGGGGTAAAGTGTTTGGTTTTCTCCAATACACAAATTCTTGGATACATCTGGCATTTGTTTGGAGAAACTCTGGCAATCAGATGAAAATCTACACAAATGGGACAGAAGAGTCTATTTTCCCCTTGACACCTGGCCCAGATCCAACCCCCAGAAATAAAAGTGATGTCATGGCAGTGGCTTTGGGGCAAGGGTTTGTTACTGTGGATGGACCTTTGGGTCCAAAACCTCCCAAACAAATGATTGTGGATGAGCTGATTCTTTGTGATAAACCATTGTCTGAGGGGGAGATAAACCAGATGATGAATTTGTGAAGAAGGTTGAGTTTTTGAAAATAAATTTTGTGTGCAGTGAAAGATTTTTGTTGTTGTGTGGTTTGGCCTTTTCAAAGGGTTGATCCTGTGGTGAACAATTTTCTGGTGCAATGTCTGATTTTTTAAATCACGCAAACTACAAGTTCGAATATGTCAGCCGAGCTAATGCCTCTGGCAGAGCTGGGCTGGGCTTGGTGCAGGGGTGGGGGGGGGGAGGGAATTTCCGGCAACTGACACTTGGAGGCTGAAAATGGTAGAAGATGAAAAAGTTTGGAAGTCAGGAAAGTTTGACTGGAACTTCAAACAACGTGGCAAGCAAGTAATTTGTGATCCAGGTACGATTTGTTTGCTTCCATTAGACTGTACATTGTGTGTGTGTGCGTGTGTGTGTGCGTTCTTTTTCTTTGGCACTCTTCAGCTGAAGGGGAATGATCAAGACCGAATCACATCCACTCTAAAATCTGAGCTTCAGATCTGAGCAAGGATTGTGTGTGTGTGTGTGTGTGTGTGGGGGGGGGGGGGGTATGTGTGTGTGTGTAGTTGTGGGTATGGGTGTGGGTGTGGGTGGGTGTGTGGGTGTGTGGATGTGTATGTGTGTGTACAGAAACATGTGTGTGTGCACGTGTGCGTGGCGCTCTGTCAGCGCTCACTGAACCTCACCTGGTCTCCTCTCAGGGCGCTGGGAAAGTTTGAGTGGGGGCAGGGTGTGTGGGGGGGTGAGGGTGTGTGTGCATGAGGGTGTGTGGGTGTGTGGGTATGTGGGTGTGTCATTTTCCAAGGCACTCTTCAACTGAAGAGGAATGATCAAGACCGAACCGCTCCCACTCCAAGTCTTTACTTGGCTTGACATTTGAGCCCTGGATGTCCAACTGGATTCATCCCTGGATTTCATCTTTCTGGATTTGTCCCTGAAATCCGCCTCTCCTGCTCAGGAGACGGAATTGAACTCTCGATTGAAGACATTCAGTGCGAACAGACTGATCAATGCAACCGCTTCTCACACAAACACATCTCCCTGGCTGCAGCACGAAGAAACCTCGAGGTGATGCTGTTCGCTTCCAACACCTTGAAACAAAAGGATCCATAGAGGGGAGGGCCCACAGAACCCCGAAAAAAGCATCCGCCATGGACCCACCCCGGGACCCACCTGTGGATGCCCCTCTGGATCCACCCCTCACCCTGACCCTGGATCCACTCATGGACCCCCCCCCCCCTGGGCCCATCCCTAAACCCGCAACTGGACCCACCCTGGCCTGTCTCTGGATCCATCCCGGAAATTATTCCCATGCCCGAGCCTGTACCTGCTCCTGGACCTGCCCCTGGACCCCCATGGATCCACTCCTGGTTCCACTCCAAGACCCACCCTGGACCCACCCCTGAATGCACCCCTGGATCAGCCACTTGTCCCACCACCATTATCGCAAACCTTTCGAGCAGAAATAGCAATCGAACAGTAAAGAATGTTCTTTTTGCACAATGATCAACATCATTGTCTCGCAATGGATGAAACTCCCATATTGCATAATGATTTCCAAGTGTCTCAGGAAATACGCAGAATAAAAAGTAATCAAACCAGACTGAGAGATTTTGCGTCCATGGACCTGCGCTGATGTCAGGGTGAGTACAGAGGGTATTCTTTGTTGTTTTAGGTGATTTGGGGAGGTTGCGCTGTTGAAGTCAGCTCAATAAAACATAAGCGACTGAAACAAATCACCTGTAGGCAGCATGTTCCAAAAATATGTGTACAGCTGTTTCCAGGTGAAGATAAATTTCAAAATTTTGTTTTGGTCGCTTGCAGTACGGTTTCTCATATCACCGCGAGCTCCATAGAGCTATTTTTTTTTTAAACACACTTGTTTGTGTTGTTGGTTTCTGCTGGTGTTGTCATCTACGAGCGTTGTCACACTGATCAACAATGGGGCACTGTTGCTTAATTGTACTTTCACCAGGGGGTCGGCGATGCACCCCCCAGACCTGGCCAAAAATTCACTCTGCTAATTTTGCACTTGTCCGGGAAAATGTATTCCCGTAAAACCACAGAAAAAAAAACATTTTTGCATGTATGAGGCTTACCCCAGAACCTCCCCCTCCTCAAAAAAAGAATGAAAAGTTCTTTCCAAATTTTGAACCTCCCCAAGTCAGTCATCGGCTACAGAACAAGGTTGGGTTCCGCCCCCTGACCCGACCCTGGATCCACCAGAGAATCCCCATGCGCTCGCAACGTTCCAGGTGGTTGACATGTCTCACTGTGCATGATCAGACCGCATTAATTTCTTACTGGGTTCGCTGGGGACAGTATTTGTTCCCCAATTTGATGCATCTTGAGTGCTCAGGAAATTTGAGAGATTTTATGCGGATGCGAAGGGAGGATCCACCATCTTGTTGAAGGGGAGAGGGACCTCTCAGGGAGATTTTAGCATCAACTTTCAAAGGGAGACAAATAAAAACAACCTCTGTCCATGAGGAGATATTTTATGTGATGGCACGCAGTGAGCGGGGTGGGAGTTGGAAGACACCCAGATCTGCTCATTGAGGTCTGATCATGGATGTGGTTCCAGGGGTGTACAGGGAGGAAGAAAATATTTTCGTGAGCAGCAGGGGTTAGTTTGAACCCTGCAACTATAATTGGAGGCCACACAGAAAAAAAAATTCAAAATTCACTTGGAAATTTCTTTGAGAACCTGGAAAAAATCATGGTGGAGATATCATGGAATTTTGTCACTTTGCTTTGGTGGGAACCATGAGCCTGCTCCCCTGGGTCCGCCCACACTCAAAATACACGAGAACACGCGTGAGCCGTTGGGTT
>JAAUXT010113903.1_pt1 | contig 10416 bp, 6 predicted proteins | sample 7278171 | NCBI WGS metagenome assembly JAAUXT01 (sample SAMN14350112, study PRJNA611818) | marine sediment metagenome | isolation source: surface marine sediment (1.8m) | place: French Polynesia: Moorea | collected 2018-08 | reverse complement strand
GTTCGGATTGGGTGAGTTCGGATTGGATGTGTTCGGATTGGGTGAGTTCGGATTGGGTGAGTTCGGATTGGGTGAGTTCGGATTGGATGTGTTCGGATTGGGTGTGTTCAACTTGGGCGTGTTCGAATCAGGGGTATTCGGATTGGCCGTGTTCGAATTGGCCGTGTTCGGATTGACAGTGTGTTCGAGTTCGATTTGATGTGAGCACAGCACCTCTAAATTTGGGCCAGATCTGTGCCATATGTGGGCGCAGAGTCACTGGGACAGCACTCTTATGTTGTGCATACATACACGTGTACACACGCGTGTACTGTGTGTACTCGTCACACAGTTAGGACACTGCCTGTTTACCGTTGAACTCTCGTTTGTTTGCCTCAGAGCAGCGACCGACGCTGATGTTTTTCCCACTAAATTTCAAAAGTTTTGATGTGGTTGGTGCATGGAGTGGCCCACAGGGCCAACAGCCATTTGAGTCTATTGTTTGAAGATCTTTCTGTCTGGTGATCAGTACATGTACTTATTAGGCACTCGGGATACGTCAGGCTCTTTGCACTGCTGGATCCTGGCTACACCCAAGATCAAGGGCCAAAAAGCCTTTCGGGGGAAAACTTGAAAAAGTTCACACCAAAAAAAAGTGAAAATCGTTTTGTGCTTGAATTTGGAGCAAAATATCGATTGGGAGGTGGAGCTAGAAATGTTCAGACAGCAGGGGGCGGCTCCTGCGCCCCCTAGATCCACCAGAGGTTGTTGTGGATTTGGTTCAGGAGAGCCTGGCCAAATGTAGGAGGGCGTGGACCCCCCACACTGGCCCTGGATCTACAGGAGTTTTCGTGTGAACGAGTTGTGCAGAAAAGGGCGTCGCGACGCAGAGGACGGAACTGCTGCACACTGCTGCAGGTGAGAGCAACAGCTTCGGAGGAGCAGCTCTCCGGATCTGTACCTGCATCTGTTCTTGTCAATACGGGGCTTTCGTACAGGTGGATTTGTTGACGCTGGCTTCACAAATTTTAACACACAGCCATCAAATTTAACATGACGCCCAATGGAGAGCACCAAGCAAACGGTCCTGTGCGTTCCTGACGTCGCGTCAAAATTTTGACGCCGCGTCATCTGCGTGAAAACCGCTAATGGCGCTGCGTCCGTAAGAAGGGCGCTCAACCAAAGAACTGGAGCTTCGCGTGAACTTCTAAGTGACGTTCAGTACACATCCTTGTACTCAAAAATCAGCCGGCGTTTGCACTTGAAAATCAAATAGGAGTTTGACGCAGAAAGGACGCAACGTGACACGTGACACGTGACAGTGCACTGATCACCTGAAGGACTGCTACGTGCGACAGAAGACGAGCAGAAGCTTCTTGTGAACAGGTGGGGAACTTGTGTTCAAATCTTTTACTGAGTCGTGAGATTTTTAGGGAAATAACTGCCGGGGCGACCCAGGCGCTCATTGATCCTGAAATTGAAACGTCTGCCCTCCTCCCCCCTCAATTTTTAGCTGCAAGCGTAAAATGGTGCAGTACTTGTGTAAAAAATTCTTCCACGTGTTTTGTCCCCCACAAACGTGTGGTATTTGTCTGCCCTCACCTCACACACATGACACACACTTGGAGTTTACCGCCATGTGTGTACCGGTACACTCGAAAATGTCTGACTTGCGTACTCAAACTTCAGTCGACCCTGAGTCAGTATACTTGTGGATCTACTTGGCAAAAACTATATACTGCAAAGGGCTGTTTCTGCATATTTCTCCTTGGCGTCGTGCGTCGTGCGTTACCCCTCATTCACACCGGGTGCGCCAGCGTGCACACACACACACACACACACACACACACACACACACCAAGGTCACAGCCCACCAAACGGGTCTAATGCATTGACTGTGTTCAAAACTGATCTTGTGATGATGCATAGATCTGCTGATGTGCTCGCTGCGCACAACGCACCACCATGATCGTGGATGGGTCCCACGCACTGCTGCACGCACGCACATTGTGCGCATGCGCACGCGGTGTGAATCAGGGGCGGGATGTTCACACCACGTCCGTTCGTTCGTCACGTGATGGAACGCAGGGTGTGGAGAAAAAGCGTGAGTGAAATTCCACAGATTTGCCCTCTTTGCCCTCATTTCCAATCCGGTGACTTTGGGGCCGTTCGTTTTTGCACCCCATAATTTCAGGAAGGGTTTTGGGCTTTTTTTGGTAATACCTGAGACTTTGCTTGTGTTTTCAAATACAAAAGGGGTTCACAATTGAAGTTACGGCGACGACGCACTTTTTGGGGTGAGGTCAGCCATTTTGAACCCCCCCCCCGCCCCAGAGTCTGGGGGTGGGGCAATCACACACTCTGGGGGAGAACCTCTGGTGAAAATGAACAGAACTGTTTTGTCAGTACCTGGGTATGATGCATAATTTTGGGGTGTGAAAACGAACAGGAAATGTCGTTCGACTTCGCTACAGCCGCACGTGTAACAGAGCACGCCCAGATGGGCGGACGCCCATATTCCTTGCGCTCCATCACGTTCCAAGTTTGCACGCCGTTTTTGACGACGCTCTTTTGCGTCACGTGACGTTCAGTGGACGTCGCGCGACGCACAAGACGCAACGCACGACGCGTCAGTTTTGACGCAGCACATTTTGGCCCGTTGCCATGGGAGACGAAAACCACGTGTTGTCACAATGTTCACAGTTCAGGAATATCCGACATCAAAGCTTCACCGAAACCATTGTGAAGTTAATAATTCATCGTCACGCATCTACCCGCAGACTCCATTTTATCCTCAAACTGCTTCTCCCACCCACAGGGGTGGACCCTGGGGAGGGTACCAATTCTTCTGCTTTCATACTCTCTGGCGTTCCTGAAGGGTCCACGAACCTGTCCGCAAATCAAATCCCCCAACCCCAGAGAAAAGTTCAGCCAATTTTGCACCGGATGCGCGTGTTTTGAAACTTTATTTTTCAAAAGTTAAAATCGTGCACAGACAAAGGGGTTTTCACGTTGGTGACGCCGCCAAGTTTTCTTGACGTCGACGTCAACATTTTTGACGACGTCAAAGAATGGTCTGGACCATTTTTTGACACCCACCAATTGGGTGTCAGGTTAAATTTTGACGTTGACGTCAAAATTCTGCTGAACGTTGACGTCGACAGTGCCAATGTGATAACGGCTAAAGATGGTGAGTTCCCTCTCCACCCCCCCCTCAGCCAGATATCCTGGACTGTTCTCAAGAGATCGCCCTTCCTGAGCGTGTCCTGGAACCCCCCCACCGCTACCTGAATGGATTTCAAGAACCTTGACGACGCATCCCGTCCTCCATGTGGATCGAATGCGCAGCTCCGTGCTCATGCAAACAGCCCGTTGCTTAGCGACGCTCATTGATCGCAACGATGACACCTCGCGTCGCGACGCTGGGAGGGACGCTACCTGGTCCAATTTCAAGTCCGGGAGGGGGGTAAAGAAGTCATTCTGCCCACCAGACTCAAAATTTGAAATAAATTCTCGCAGGGACTTCGCACTGCAGTTGTCTTGAACAATGCTTCTCAAGGGGTCTTCACATTGGGTGACGCGCGGTCGTTTTTTCACGCTGACGTCAAAATTCCACCATTGGATGCAATGTTAAATTTTGACGCCGACGTCAAGAAAATGAAGCGCGTCACCAATGTGAAAACTGCCTCCTTCATACAGAGCACTACATCAGTGCTCTAGCGAATCCAGGGGTGCGGGTGGCGAGGGCCCCTGGCTTCTCATACTTGAGTTTTCCCCTGTCCCTCCCAGACGTTCCCACCCCCTGACGTTCATCATGGAGTCACTGGACCAACCTCCACGAAGGACAAACACTTTGCGCTTGCGGCTGAAAATTAGAGGGCGCCATTTTATTTAGAGGGGGCGCCACCCCCCCCCCCTTAGATCCTCCCCTGCTTACACCAGTGATGCAGCTGAGGAAAAAGCAACAATAACGACCGCGATGTCGGAAATATTCCGGGTCGTTTCAGCTGTCCATTTACAGTACAATTTCAGGCGCCTTCAAATACGAAGCAAACAGCGTTCGTTCACACGAGTTGTGTCTCTGGCTCCTCCGACTGGTGGTGCACACGGCTTTGTACTGCTGAGCGTCGCAGGAGGGTTCCACCAGCGTTGACGGTCAGTACACCCCAGGGTCAGTACACCCAGGGTCAGTACACCCAGGGTCAGTACACCCAGGGTCAGTACACCCCTGGGTCAGTACACGCGGGGTCAGTACACCCCTGGGGTCAGTACACCCGAGGTCAGTACACCCGAGGTCAGTACACCCGGGGTGAGTACACCCCTGGGTCAGTACACCCTGGGTCAGTGCACCAAGGGTCAGTGCACCCAGGGTCAGTACACCCAAGGTCAGTACACCCTGGGTCAGTACACTCGGGTCAGTACACCCTGGGTCAGTACACCCAGGGTCAGTACACCCGGGGTCAGTACACCCGGGGTCAGTACACCCAGGGTCAGTACACCCGGGGTGAGTACACCCTGGGTCAGTACACGCGGGGTCAGTACACCCCTGGGGTCAGTACACCCGAGGTCAGTACACCCGAGGTCAGTACACCCGGGGTCAGTACACCCTGGGTCAGTACACCCCAGGGTCAGTGAACCCCGGGTCAGTGCAGCCCAGGGTCAGTACACCCCTGGGGTCAGTACACACCAGGTCAGTACACCCGGGTCAGTGCACCCGGGGTCAGTACACCCCTGGGTCAGTACACATCAGGTCAGTACACCCGGGTCAGTGCACCCCTGGGTCAGTGCAGCCCAGGGTCAGTACACCCAAGGTCAGTACACCCCAGGGTCAGTACACCAGTACACCCTGGTCTCAGGGTCAGAAGAAGGTAGACTGTTACACCAACTGGGGTCTCTCCCTTCACGGACAAAGTCCTGAATCCACTGGAGCTTGACGCTGATTCTTTTCACAACAGGTGTGTGTGTCCCAGGGACTGAAACGGCTCACGGAGCGTACGGGAGGAGTAGGGAGGTTCAGCTCGCCGCAGTGACGCAGTACGTCACCGTGAACATCAGTGCGTAAGGCGCAGTGGTCGCAGACGCGACTTTCAGCCACGTGTTCTGTGGTCCGTCAGCTATTTTTGGGTTCACAGCGGGTGCGTCACGCGTTCCGTCTCTGCGTGCGTCACAGTGAGCAGCGACGCACTTTGACGCACACAGAGACGCCACACCTGACGCATCCAGCACAAAACTGAGCGACGCAAGGCCCAATGACGTTTCAGGTGGAAGCGTCGGACGTTGTCCCTGTGTTCCGTTTTGGGCACATGTCACGTGGTGTCCGTTCTTGTTGTGAGTGAATGTTATGTGGTTCAGGGATGAGCGAGCAGTGGGTGTTCCTGTCACGAACATGCGCAAGGGCCGCTAAAGTTTTTTTATGGACACCTGGGGCAAAATAAGGGGTGTGCACATGTGTGTGTGTGTGTGTGTATGCGTGTGTGTGTGTTTTTGTCTGGAGGACCATCCACGTATATCTGCGTCTGTGCGTGTGTGTGTGTGTGTGTGTGTGTGTGTGTGTGTGTGTGTGTGCGTGTCCGCGTGCGTGCGTGAGTGTGTTGGGTATGCGTGTGTGCGTGTGTGGTGGTTTCGCCCATCTGGCAACCACCCACGTATCTCCGCGTCTGTGCGTGTGTGTGCGTGCGTGCGTGCGTGTGCAGTGGAACAGTGGATAATGGCTGCAAACTCTCTGTTTCAGGCTGAGATGAGACTGTTGTACAAGGTGGGCGTGGTTTGGGCCACAGGGCTCATCATCGCCGCGACCATTCAATTCCACAAGTCAAAGGTTGGTCACGTGATCATACCCGTGTCACGCACATGCGCGGCAACAAGGAAATCTTGCAGCTCTGGGTTGAGTTGCGGAAGGAGGGGGGCGCTGCAAAAAAAAAACACCCGACTGAGAATCAGGGGGATCCAGGGGTGGGGTGAACCCCTCGACGAGCAGAAATGTCATATTTTTTTCCGCTGCGGCTCAATTTTTATTGATGGTCGCGTAGCGGCCATCTTGGTGCCGCTCTTGGCTTGAATGTCCACACTTTGGAATGTGTGGAATGTACAGAATGTAACCTCTATCCCACCCCTACCCCAACCTCCCACCCCCTCCAACCTATCTATGATGTTTTAGATTTAGACTTCAAGCTTTTCTAACTTTAATAGATTCACTAGCAATATATTGGAAAATACTTGCAAATTGATGATAAAACTTTTAGAACATCTCCTGTAGCAATGGCGACTGTCCAGACCGACGCGTGACCATCAGGTCCGATTACCGGACTTCCTTGTTAAAATTCTATTTCGCACATTTGCTTTTCAAAATTGGTAACTCCCCTTCGCGGGGGGGGGGTCGGGCACCCCTCTGGAAACACGAGAGCTCCCTTGACGAGCGTTCCAATGACAGGAATCGTGATCTTCTTGTGATTTTCAGCAGCTTCAGTCTTCGCAATCCGACTCTCACACCTTCCACTTGCCTGCACCAATTGCTCGTGTACAAACGACAGCTGCGAACTTCATGACCTTGGCTTCTACAGTGCTTTCTGCAGAAGATACTGACTACTTGAATGAGAATCCAGTTTTTCCAATTCAAAACCTTGAAGCACTCAAAAAGACCTATTCGCAACTATGTCTCCAGTCTAGGCTGGACAAAAACACTCAGAACTTTGACTTTGGCCGCCCCTGGGTGCAGGACCCCAATATTCTACTCATTGTAGTTTTCAACAAACCTCACACAGAAGTCATTCCCCTGATTGAGATCATGTACAGACCTTTCTTTCCCAGGAATATTTTGTATTGTGCACATGGGTCTCTCAGTCTCAAAGCAAATCCCTGGAGAAAAGACTTCAATGTGACCTTCATTACAAGAAAGCATTATTATACTTCTAAGCCAGAGGGTTACTTGAACTATGAATGTGTGATAAATGCCATCAGACTGTACCCTTCAGTAGATGGGTACCTGGTCATCGGAGATGATACATTGTTTCATGCCAGCATTGTGAACCTACAGCACAACAAGACTTGGTATGTCCCCTTCAATGAAACTATGTTGGGAGATGTACAGCCTGAGAAAGTGATAAGGAAGACTGTGATGAAAGTTGACCCTGGCTGGGTCTTTGGAAGTTTTGGGAAAGAAGTATTAAATGCCTGGAAGGCAGTGCCCAAACTCAGCAAGTCTTCAGTGGTGACACAGTGCTACAGGAAGCTCCAGGAGCTGGAAGGAGGTGAGCACAGGATGATTGCAGCTTTCTCAGACATCTACTACATTCCCCAGAGGATGGCTGCAGACTTTGCCACTGTCTGCTCCCACTTCCTCCCCCACAAAGTATTCCTGGAGATGGCAGTGCCAACAGCCATCCACTGCCTGGAGAATCTGCAAAATGTTGAACAATTAAGAGGAACATATGAGTGGGCTAAACCAATAAGATTCCAGACTTGGGAGACCTTCAGGATGGACACTCTGAAAGGAAAAGTCTACCTCCACCCTGTGAAGTGGAGTGGCCTTCTCAAGCGGAAACCTGACAAGCGACTGGTGGATGTGTACTGCGATACTGTTCTTCCCTGGCTTCATGACAAGGATAGGAGATTCAGACACTAGGTGGAGGCAGTGAAGACAGACAGACAGTGACGGGAGATGCTCCTGCGCATACATGTGTTTGGTGGGGCCAAAGACCCTTGAGACCCGCCCCCCTTCCTTTTCTTTTTCTGGTGGTGGTTTCGTGCCACAAACCGTATCCTTAGCTGTCGCTAGCTCGGGGCTTGGACCTCCTCAACCGCTACACCAACAGATCTTTCTCCGTTTAGATCTAAGTTGTGCCGCAGGTGCAAAAGGTTCAGCTTTTAACGTGGTGAAGTTTCCAAGCTTGCTGTTCCGTCCCCGGGCTCACCCCCCCCCCCCTGATCTCAACCGGGGATATGCTTCAGGATCGAATCCAGGATCTGGTTGGAGGGCGTGTGTGCCAAAAGGGTGATTTTTTTTCCTTTTCCGGTGAATTCCTTTGACGTTGCAGTCGGGCTCTCCTTGACTTGTGGCGCCTCCTCTGGACCAAATCATGGTACTCCCTGAGAAATAGACACTCTTCAGACAGGTCCACGCATGCTTCTTCTGCCAAGAATTATTTTGGGATTTGTTGTGCTTTTTCAGTTCACTTCGCGCCCCGCCTCTCAAATGTTCCAGACATCAACAGCAGTGGCGCATGCGCAAAGTACAGCTGTCCTCTCTCTGAACTTGGGTGCTGAGAATGCATTGAACAAGGATCAAGTGATTCCAATACAAAACCTTGAAGCACTAAAAAAGACCTATTCACAACTATGTCTCCAGTCCAGGCCAGACAAAACCATTGACTTTGGCCACCCCTGGATGCAGGAGCCCAACATACTACTCATTGTAGTTTTCAACAAACCTCACACAGAAGTCATTCCCCTTCTTGAGGTCATGTACAGACCTTTCTTTCCCAGGAATATTTTGTATTGTGCACCTGGATCTCTGAGTTCCAAGACAAATCCCTGGAGAAAAGACTTCAATGTGACCTTCATTACAAGAAAACATTACCAAAAAATCAAGAATGAAGAGGGCTTTTTCAACTATGAATGTGTGATAAATGCCATTACAATGTACCCTTCAGTAGATGGATATCTGGTCATTGGAGATGATACACTGTTTCATGCCAGTATTGTGAACCTTGATCACAGCAAAACTTGGTATGTCCCCTTCAATGAAACCATGCTGGGAGATGTGGAGCCAAAAAAAGTGATCAGGAATACCATCACAAAGCGAACAGCTGGCTGGACCTTCAGGCGCTTCAAAAAGGAAGTGTTGGGTGCCTGGAAGGCAATGCCCAAACTCAGCAAGTCATCAGTGGTGACACAGTGCTATAAAAAGCTCCAGGAACTTGAAGGAGGTCAACATAGGATGATTGCAGCTTTTGCAGACATCTACTACATTCCCCAGAGGATTGCACCAGATTTCTCTGCTGTCAGCACCTATTTTCTCTCACACAAAATTTTCCTTGAGATGGTGGTGCCAACAGCCATTCATTGCCTTGAGAATCTACACAGTGTTAAACAGCTCATTGGGATATACGAATGGAATGAACCACGGAGAGACAGGGCCTGGGTGACCTTCACCAAACATACCATGAGAGGCAAGGTCTACTTACACCCAGCCAAGTGGAGTGGACTTCTGAAGCCGAAACCAGACAAGCGACTGGTGGACGTGTACTGCGACACGGTTCTTCCTTGGCTGCATGACAAGGATAGGAGATTCAGATACTAGGAGGCAGACAGACAGACAGACAGACAGACAGACAGACAGACAGACGGGGGAATGCACTCAGCTGATTCAGGATTGAAGTCACGAACACTGAGAAGGGTGCAGTGCAAACTTCAGTCTTGACGACAAACCAACTACCTACCGTATTCACCCGTGTAAAAGTCGCTTCCAAGCATAAGACGCACCCCAACTTTTGCCTTGATTTTCTATTAGGTCATATCTCCTACCCATGTACAAGGTGCACCCCTACTTTTGGTGTACTCAAATTTGTGACAGAAAGGTGTGTCCAATACACGGGTGGATACGGTGAGTTTCAAAAGATTTGCACCAACGGCACTGAACAGAGGGATTACTATTTTCCCAAGAATCAGGGGGCCGCTGGACCTCCCGGGTACACTGGAACCCTGATACCTGATACCTGAGAGTGTGAAGGGACGACAAAATTGTAATAATTCAAGCGGTTTTCACATTGGTGAGGAAGTCAAAGTTGTTGACGTCGTGAGGGCTGACGTCAGGAATGGACTGTGCCCAAAGAGTGTTTTGACGACCTCCATTGGGTCCCATTTGACGTCAACGTCAAAATTTTGACGTCAGCGTAAATATTTTTTGACGCTGACAGCGCCTATGTGAACCCCCCAGCCCCAATCGTCTGAGAAAACCAGTTCTTCCCGGGTGCAACAGGACCAGACAACGACCATGACCAGACAACGACCACACTCCGAGGTCGTTGTGTGGTCCTAAAATTTCAGGACCAGGCTCCGACCAGCCAGAACTGCCAGGCAGGTTAGAACCTGGTCCTGAAAATTTTTTAAGGACCAGACAACGACGCCGGAGAAATGTTGCGGTCGGGGTCTGGTCCTGAGACACCGGGACGAGTGTCTCCCCCGTCTCGGCTGCTCTTCTTCCCCTCAATGATGGTCCGCTGTGGGCGCGATTCAAGCGCATGCGCTGAGCCGCCTACAACCAAAAAACATTTTCAACAGTCAAATCAACAGAACGTTTGCTCTGGCAGCGGACTTTTGACGAACTTTGTGTCCCGGGGGTGGGGGGCTGGCAGGGGCGGGGGCTGGCAGGGGCGGGGGGCTGGCAGGGGCGGGGGCTGGCAGGGGCGGGGGGCTGGCAGGGGCGGGGGCTGGCAGGGG
>JAAUXT010017516.1_pt1 | contig 10416 bp, 16 predicted proteins | sample 7278171 | NCBI WGS metagenome assembly JAAUXT01 (sample SAMN14350112, study PRJNA611818) | marine sediment metagenome | isolation source: surface marine sediment (1.8m) | place: French Polynesia: Moorea | collected 2018-08 | reverse complement strand
TTTTGGTAGGATGTGCAAGTTGTTTTCGTAGGACGTGCGGCACGTCCGTTCCCGCGGTATGCAAATGAGGCATACTCTCCTCTCCACTCTCCTCTCCAAAAAAACACACATGCCCAAATGCCTGACTTCGCCCACTTCGCCCCATCTCTAAGCCAGTGGCGCCACTTCCCCGGTGGCTAGCCGAAGGCATTTTCAAATAGTTTGGGAGAAGGCCTGAGACAGGCATTTTGCCTGCAAGGAAGTCCACCTGATGGAAACTTTGGACTGGCGGTGGTTACTGCGGCATAGGCGGGTTGCGTTGCTCGTATAATGTCTAAGGTTCACAATGCTCTTTTGTTAGAATGACATCGACGAAGATGAAGACATAAAGAAATCTTACAGACTGTTCTCTGACTTGAAGAAGAGGAAGACTGAAGCTGACAAAGTGAGTTTGCAGTTGTCAAACTGTTCAATTGTCATGCATTCGGACATTGTGTGAAAAGTGCTCCAGATTTGTGTGTTTGACGTGAAACAGAACTGTTCGAAATGCCTCAGCTTCGTTTTCCACGGTGGAAACACGATCCGAAAGAGCATGTAGAGTTGACATGCCTCCCAGAATTGTTGGTGTCAAAAGCCCAGCGTAATGAGACAGTTGAAGGAGTAACGACGGTTGGCGTTGCTTTAAATGCGCCAAAACATCCGTGTAGCGCATCCGTTCTGCCGCGCGCAGGATTTGTCACAAGGTTTTTGCAGATGGGATCGGCCATTGTCGTTGACGCTGAAATTCGGACACTGCATTGTTACAGTTTCTCGGCTACCTTTAGCCTTCGAGGAGATTGTTTGCCCCGCGCGACGCTCTCGTACGGTCGCTGCACCACCTGCAGACTCGTACTGCGGGGGCTGTGAGTTCCAAGCAAAAATTGGTCGTGTATGCACGCACATTGTCAAGGACAGAGAGTCAGCCATGAACTCTGTGGCGTTGCCGTGATTGGAACGACCATTCGCTCGCAACGAAAGTTGAGACCGTACGGCTTCACCACTTAGCGTTCTGGATGAAAACTGCAAATCGGAAAAGAATCAACCACAGGGGCATTGGAGGCTTTTTCTTTCGATCATAACATTGATCTTGGATGAACAAGGTCTGCAGCGTGAACCCTGTGGGTAGTGTGGGTTGTGTTTCTGTCCCGGAGGTTTGTTTTTCGTCTTTGCATGTGTCGTACTGTCTTGAACAGATGCTGGAAAAGGCAGAAGTGTGGGGAGCAGCATTGAACAGGACCCCACGAAACAAAACCTGCAGCGACCAGGCCACACCTGCAGATAACGGGAAGCCACCACCCAAGCAGATTTCCGGCGCAATGAAGGGTATTGCGGTCAAACTGAGGAATAACGCCTCAAGCCTGAAGGTAACAAACAACGTTGGTGTTGCAGTTTCCACAGCATTGACATCAAGTTGCGGATTCATCTGAATTTCCCATGTTTCAGTCCGGTGCAGCGCGTCCTACTATCAACAGGAGTCGCGATGACGTGTTTGGTCCGTGTAGAATTGTGCAACCATCGAAGGAAAATTTTGAACCACTCGAAGAGGCTGAAGCCTTGAAAGGTGACAAACTACCTTTTCAGCAGTCATTCACTGGATCTGAGATTAGCACGGTGAAAATGCTGCGTACTTTCCCAAACTTCAGATCTTCCTTTTCTTTCAGCCGCTTTTCAGTTTCAGACCAACGTCGTGGTTTTTGTTTGTTTTTTTCAGTGGGATCAACTGAGCCTTTTACAGAGCCTGACAGTGTCAAAGACAAACTGTCACCGATTCTGCCAAACAAAATTGCTTCTCTCGCAACAAAATTTCTTCACAACAAACATCGTGGCTTCAAATTTGATGCATCAACAGAAAGTGAAAATCAGCCGTCGGGCAAAAAGGAACAAGGTCATCAGGCAACTTTGCCGTCAAGTTTAGCCATTTCAAAGTCAGGAATAAAAAGTAAATTTGCGACCAGAACACCTCCCACCGTGACAGACATGGACAGTGCTGAGGTTTCTTCATTGGATTGGACCGATGAAAACCTTGGCGTGGACACAGCGAAACGTGACTCAATCACGGATGAAAGTTCACCACAGCGAGATGTTGCGTGTACGGCGACTCTCCAAACCGACAAAGCAACATTCGAAGACGCTGCTGAAGCAAGTGGTGTTGTACGGAAGTCAAGTGACCCCGTTGGCGGAAGTAGTCGCAAAGTCAAAGACATTGGTAAGTTGGTGTGACTCATTTGATTTCTTTCTTGGTATTTCACTTGGTGGAGTCTCGACCAGCCAACGAGCTTGTGTTTCAGGCAGCGCGCGTCGTGTTGGGTGCAAGCGACGACGAGTGACGTCCGACAGTGACAGTGACGATCCATCTGCTTCGCACTCTTCACCAGGTCTCTCAAACCGAAACGCGAACAATTGAACAAACTTGGTCAGGCATGACCAATTCAGCGACAATTTCAGTTTTCGTGTTGCTTTTCTGAGACTCTCTATACGTTTCAGCAAAGGCGCAAGCGAAGACAAGTGCGAGTATAGCAGAGCCGAAGCCCGTTGACATCTACGAGATGGGTTGGACGTCAGAAGAGGTAATTCGTGAAAGTCGCGTGATTTCTCATTTCTTCTGCTTCTTTTTTTGGCAACAGAGCAGAACAAAAACAAACTTTTTTGTGCAGCAGCCGAAGAACCCAGACGACGGCACAGATGTGACAGTAGATAGCTGTGAATCGAAGCCACAGGCCAAGAAACGAGCGAAGAAAGCAACTAGTAAACCGTAAGATTCTTTGCTTGTCGGTGTTGATTGGCACAGTGTCAGCGCGTGTTGCAATCATGATGTACTCTCTGAAATCTGAGAACAGATTCGCGTGACCCTCCTTGTTGTTTGATTTTTTACCCACCGTGCCTTGCGGGAAGTCAAGATTGCTGCCTCTCAGGGCAAGCGCGTGGCTGCGTTGAAGAGGCTCCGTTCAGGGATTCCTTCAGTTGTTGCACGCGTCACAACAATTGCAATCAAACTTTGAGGTCTGGAGTGTGGACACCTCCCCCCCCCCCCCATCCCCACACCAATTACCAAGTCTGGAGACGGGAGTTTTCGAACATGAGGAAAATTCATGAATTGTTTTGCCACGGCTGTTGAGTGCGGCACGTGTCTGCACCAAAACGTGTTTTGTGAGTGCTTTCGGTCCAACAGCTTGTGGGCAGTGAAAGCAGAAGTACCGCGCATCCAGAAAAAATATTGAAGATGAAGAAGATCAGCAGTACATTGCACTGCCGGACTTGTGTCAAGTTGTGTGGTGGATGCTGACTGGTGCTTGCGACCAACAAGGCTCAGGAATCAGCAAACCGAGGTTCTTTACTGCAGTGCAAGATGGGGAGTGTGACTGCTGTAGTAAGAGACGACGGTTTGGGTTCAGGTCTCGAAAGCGAAAAAAAAAAACACACCAAAAAACAAAACAAGTGCTCTTTTCTCTTGACTTTTTTACCAGATTGAACAACGACAATTATGTGCGTCTCAACATGAAGGTGAAGACCTACAGAAGACGGGGACAGGGCATGAGGGGCGAAAGGTGAGTTGCACAAAAAAGACATTTGGATTTGAAGCTTCTGAACGCGGATTTTTCTTTTCACGAACGGGAGCAAGTTTCGATTGCAATCTGAGGGTGAACCGTTGAGCTTCTTTCAGATACAAGCGGCTGCAGTGGAAGGAGAAGATGAAGGCGCGAAGCGAGTCCTTCGGCTCCAGCAAGTGCTTCAAGTGCGGCCAAGAGGGACATTGGGCCAAAAACTGCAAAGGTGAGAGTTCTGTTTTCACAAGATTTGAAGAGGTGAACTTCAGAGCGCATTGTCTCTGTGCAACACAATGTGTTTGTCAAAACTTCGGTTGAACAGCCGGGCGTCTCAGTCCTTGTGGGTTGGTGTCACGTTTCGGTTGTGCAATCACAAAGAACTCGGGAAGAGCGTTTCCGGATCCTCAACACGCAGTCACTGCCAGGGACCCCACCAGTTTGTGCACGCCATGTCAGACGCTTCTTCTGCCTCTCCCGTCTTCGAAGACTGTTTTGCCTCGTCAACAATGGGGAGTTCTTATGTTTGTTCAAAAATTTTGTGCGTTCTCTAAGATTTCACTGTTGTGTCTGAGTGTGCTGTGGACAATTTGGCCTCAATGAAACAATATTTTGCAGGTGCAGCGAAGAAGCTGGAGGCAGACACCGCTGTGAACGAGGCGGTCGACGCCGACTTTCCGAGCCTCAGCGACGCGCTGCACATGTCGCGCGGGGTGAAACCGAAACCCAGAACCAAGCGAGACCAAGAAAAACATGGTTCGTTTTGCCAGACTCAATCAGAAGGCCAGCGAAGAACACTGCAGGATGACAGGGTTGGAAATCGGGAGGCAGTGTGAACTGTTGTGGGTTGGGTGTCAGTGATCACTGACACTCAAATATTCACGAAGATGCGTTCCTTTGGTAATCAACAGACCCAGTCCTGCGATTGTTTCAAAATTCAAATCCAGACAAAAGAACAAACTTTTCTGTGTGATTCAGCTGTAATGGCTGCATTCGAGCATCGAGAGAAGGATGTGACGGTTTCACTTGTTTATGACTTCTTTTTGCAGACTCCTCAGCGGAAGACCGTGGGAATTGCGACCTCGATGAGCCAGATGTGGAGCTGGAGCTTCAGATCATGCGCAGTTCGTTCATGACGCCGGAGGCGCCGCCCCCGATGCAGTCGCTGTATTCCCGCAACGCTGACGGGTCCCTGCCAGGTGAGGATGTCCGCGTGTGGTGTGTGTGTGCGTGTGTGTGTGTGAATGTTTCTCTTTGTGCGTGAATGTGTGTGTTCCCACATGCAAGGTGGATCGTGGATAAATTCAGCACTGTGTGACTGAGATTTCGTGTTGATTTTCAGAGCCGACCGCAGAGGTGCTTGCAGCGATGCGGCAGTTCGGCTTCAGCGGGTTCCGTGAGGGACAGCAGGAGGCCGTCATGCGAGTTCTTTGTGGTCAGTGTCTGGTTCAGGCCGAGCTTGCGTGCTTTCACACGTCACATCACGTTACGCGTGCTGTGAACTCCGGTTGTTATCTTGGAACCTGTCTCGGCTCTCTTGCAAATGGTCACCCTGCTCCGTGACTAAACTGACGGGATTGACAGTATGATGTCACTCTTTCTGCAGGGGAATCGACGCTGGTTGTGTTGTCGACGGGTTCGGGGAAGTCGCTTTGCTACCAGTTACCCGCCTACATCTACGCGCAAAGACACAAGTGCCTCACCCTCGTCATTTCGCCACTCGTCTCTCTTATGGAGGACCAGGTGCCAAAATCTCTTTCCCGAGATTTCTCCAGTGAAGTTTATGTCAATTGCAAACATTTCGGTTTGTTTGTCCGTTTGGCCACTCATTGATGACATGCTTCAGGTGACTGGTCTGCCGCCCGGTCTGAAGGGAGTGTGCCTCCACACAAACATGACGAAGGGTCAACGTGAGAATGCCATCAATGCTGTGGAAAAGGGAAAGGTACAAATGTGTGGTCGGCCATAAAAGTTCGCCGTCTGCGTACTTGTCTGTTGAGATGTGTGTTACATAGCCCGATGAACACAACACACGTCTATCACGATGAAAGATGGATCACACAAAGAGTCTGGCCGAGGACGATGTCGTCAACACTTGAAGGTGAATAACGCTGTTGCAGGTGCACTTCTTGCTGGTGTCCCCGGAGGCACTGGTCGGCGCGGGCGGCTTCCTGCGCGGTCTCTCCCGCCTCCCGCCCATCGCCTTCGCCTGTGTGGACGAGGCGCACTGCGTCTCGGAGTGGTCGCACCACTTCAGGCCCTCCTACCTGCGGGTCTGCAAGGCAAGTCAGCTTGATTTGACGCCCTCTTCTGTGACTGCTGTTGTCCCTGTCTCCGAATGGCCGGTATTCACTGGCGGCCCGTGCTGTTTCAAGAACACGCTGCGTTTTGAGACAAACACAAGAGCAACGAGATTTTGGCCTTGATCGTCAGGTGCTGCGCGAGCGGCTCGGCCTGGCGTGTTTGTTGGGTCTGACGGCGACAGCGACGGCGTCGACGGCGCTGAGCGTGGCGCAGCACCTCGGCATCGAGGCGGCGCAGGCGGAGAGCGCCACGATCCGCGGAACGCCCGTCCCAGACAACCTCCAGTTGTCCGTCTCCAAAGACGACGACAGAGACAAGGTGAGTGCATTGATTCTTTCTCAAGGTTTCTTGCCAGCATCACGTGTGGATATGCCGTGGCCATATTGTGGTGAGATGTCCAAAACAAAAAACAGAAAACAAACCTCCACAAAAGCGTGAGGTCAGAAGATCTGAATGGCAAGAGAAAATGTTTGTGAACCTGAAAAGGGGACGACGTGTTTCTTTCAGGCGTTGATGGAGCTGCTGCAGGGTGATCGGTTCACCGGGTGCGATTCTATCATCATCTACTGCACTCGGCGGCAGCAGACAGAACGCCTGGCAGCGCTTATCAGGACCAACTTGCAGAACACGGACACCGGCGGCGGCAGCGCTGCCGACAAGGCGCTCAAGAAGGGTTCGAGCTCCCTGTGTACTCAAAATGTGTTCAGCGTTTTGTGTCAGAGCAGCTTTGAAACTCGCGTCTGCGTTGTGTGTTGCTGCAGGGAAGCGAGGCGTGAGTTTCGACGCAGAGGCTTACCACGCAGGTCTCTCCGCCGCGAAGCGCCGCTCTGTGCAAAACGCCTTCATGTGCGGAAAACTGCGCATTGTGATTGCCACCGTTGCTTTTGGTGAGATTCTGATAAAATTCATTGATCTGAAGATGAATTCTTCGTATCAGGTGGACCAACGTCAATTTTGCGTTCTAAGTGTTCCGTTTGAGCATTTGTCGTTGCGTTGAAGAAAGTAAGTCGTCTTTCAAATTCCCCATGATGTGATGTGGCATGTCGACAACCAAGTGATTCGGTGATTGTGAGTGCCAAACGTCGTTGTCGTTTTCAAGCCTCCTGTCTTTAGGTATGGGGTTGGACAAAAGGGACGTCCGTGCCATCATCCACTACTCTCTGCCTGGAGGCTTCGAGAGCTACGTGCAGGAAATTGGACGAGCTGGGCGGGACGGGGAACCCGCTCATTGTCACGTGTTTCTGGATGAGAAGGTGAGCCATTCGATGTGGGCGGTGGGTGTTCTGTACGAGACAGGTATTGTCGCAGATGAATGTCGAGTTGAATTGTCGGTTCGGCTCTTCCGACAGGGTACGGACATGAACGAACTGCGTAAGCACGTGTTCGCCAACACCGTCGACAGAGTTATCATCAAGCGCCTCGTGCGGAAACTGTTCCCGCGCTGCAGGTGCCGAGACGTCAGAAGTCGTTTGCGCGCACAGGTAATGGTGGTAGTTCAAGTATCTGGAGACAGGGCCCAACCTTCAATACAAGGGAAAGTGGTGGCACTTCAGGCTCTTGCTTTGTATTTGTCGCGCCGATTTATCATCCCGAAGATTGGGGCATGTCCTTGAGGCTAACCCTTTTATTCAGTGGGCCGCCGAAGAAGCAAATTTTCACGCAATTTCCTGCTCCCACCCCCGCTTTTGTGTACAATACTTGCGTCCCGAAGCATCCACTCCTCAGCCCATCGTCCTTCTCCAGTGGATAATAATTGTGTTTCGAAAACCAGGCCACAGACAAACTCCAAGGATGCACTTGCAGTCCGACTTCAGGCTTTTCCTTATCTCTTCAAGCAAGAAGAGCTGAATAATGACAACACGCAAGACGCTGTGGACAACTGTGGTGCAGCGCATGAGAATGCTGCTGGTCAGCATGAAGCCGAGCAGACAAATAATACTCCTGAGGAAATCGCGCCCACGCCTCGGATCTGCCCGGGTCACGAGAGGGCTCTTCCGGTGGAAGCCACAGTGATGGAGCTCGACGTCAGAGAGGAAGGTGTGTGCGAATCCTCCTGAATTTACAAACGCCAGCTCAGGTCAGCTCAGATTTTCAGCTCCAGGTTGAAAAATGGGCGGACTGTAAAGGTTTCACCCAGACAAATGCCGCCTAATTTATCCTTCATGCTTCAATTTTGTTCGGTGCCGCAGTTCTCGTGAGGTGACAGACTCAATTGTTGCAGTTCTCAGCACATTGCTGTGCTACTTGGAGCTGCACCCGTCGAGCTGGATTGAGAATCTGCCCGTCACCTACGCGACATGCCGGCTGCAGTGCTACGGTGGCCCCGTGCAACTGCAGCAGATCGCCAAGAAGGTACCAGAAAAACGGGTGTCAGAACCAGACATAAACTGGGTTTCAGTGCAAAAATGTTTGTGCAATTTCAGAGTCTCACTGTTCGTGTTTTGTCACCAAACACTTGTTGGTTTGGCGCACAACAGAGATATCTTTTCAGTGTCCGCCGGTGGCTGCAGCGATCGCGCGGGAGAAGCGCAGCGGGGTGTCGCACGTTCACTGCAGCCGCCTCACCTTCCCCGTCGTCGAGCTCGCTGACGCTATGGGGTGGGAGTCTGGACCCGTCAAACGTGAACTCAAAACTCTGCAGTGGGACACTGACACCGGTGGGTTGTGCTTGGCCGCACAAACCAGAATTTTCAGCTTGTCAAGGTCTCGAATGTGAAAGATGTTTTCTTTTTCAAGGTCATACTTTCCTGTCCCATGATTTTATCTTTGTCCAGCCCTTCTTTACTTTGGCGATAACCAGACGGTAAAACCACGTTTTGATGAAGGATTTGGGTGTATGTGCACAGGAGCAACGATTTGACACTGGTGACTGTCATTCATTCAACAGAAAGCGGTCGCGCACGGAAGAGTGGGGTGCTGGTGGAGCTGGAGGATCTCTCGTTTCACTTTCGCTCACCAGGGGACCTCACAGACGAGGAACTTGATCAAGTTACGGACTTCCTCGCTGAGCGAATGGAGACGCAGGAAGCGTCGGAACTGTTCCAGCTCTGCAGGTTCTACGACACTCTCGCCAGGTGAATACAAACGAACAAACGAGAACAAAAACTGTGCGGTGTGCAGAGATGATGTGTATCGACGGAAACGGTTCAAATTCTCGCTTACTGCATTGTTTGTCACCAAAAAGTCAACCGATCAGTGAAAACAATCCCGCTGAACCAGGGCCTCATTTCCAGTCCAGCATGGCTGCATGAAAGTGAATGCCAGGTACACGCAGTTCCTGCAGTTGGGTGGTGAAAGTTTTCCGAACGGCAGATTTCCTTCTCCCCCCCCCCCTTCCACACACACTTATCGGCAAAGTGTGGCGCGTACCCACTTCGAGCGGTGTTCTTTTGCTGGTTGAAAACAGATGAGCCGTAAAATGAAGTTCACTTTAGATGCGTGGAGCCTTTCTTTCTTTCTTTCTTTCTTTCTTTCTTTCTTTCTTTCTTTCTTTCTTTCTTTCTTTCTTTGTTCCTTTCTTTCTTTCTTTCTTTCTTTCTTTTGCAGCGTCACCCACAAGAATCACTGGATGTGCAGCGACCGCGTGGATATGGATCGTTGTGTGCGCCTGCGCGGTGCAATCCGAAATTACTTCACAGAAAACCAACGCATGAGCAACACTGAAGTCACGCCCCTGACGTTTAGGGCGGAGCACAACCAGCCACAGGGGCCTGTCAAGAGTAAGGTGAGTCATGTCAGTTCATGCCGTCTGAACATAACTGCAGTTTTGTGGTTCGAAGTACGCAGGAGCGGGTCTGTTTTGCGCTGATAACAATGATGGAGTTATTACGTTCTGATTGGGATGGATTACCACCCAACTGGGTCAGGACATGTGGACCAACCTCAGAAAGCATTTGCGGGGTCCTCTCTCCTGCTCTGGTCCAAACCCCATTTCCTGCTGGCTGAGGCCCACAGCAGGAAGATAATTATCCAGTACTTACTTTGAAAATAAGGTTGATCCCCGGCGACAGGATGTGTTGTTTGTTGTGTGCTGGAGCGAGATGGTCTTCATCGAAACTTTGCGAATTGATCAAACAAGCTTCGGTCAGACGAAATGGTGATCGCATCTGACCTTTGAAAACAAAACAAATCACCGTCAATTCTGCCCCGCAGCATTCCGCCGAGCCGTGGGCTCAGTGCAATCACTGTTATGCGAGCCACGTGTAGCCGCGGACTCGTCGATCTTTGATCTTTTGTTTTGTTATTTTGCCTGTTACTTTAGTCAAAGTTGAATTCGCCCCCTTTGAGGGGTCCCCCTCGGTCATATGGGTCGGCCTCTCTTGGTGGTGACGTATTGTGACCCAATGTCTTGGGACGTGGCAATTTTTATGCCTTCTGAAACACACACCGAATTTCTCTGCAGTTGACGAGCAGTGAGGAAGCGCAGATTCTGTCCGACATTCGCGGCTTCATCAATCAGTACAGCCACGATCACAACCTTTCAGGTTTGTCAGACACGAGCAACACCAGCTGAACAAGAAGTTCCGAGGTGGGAACCCTGATGGTCGCGGAA
>JAAUXT010002997.1_pt1 | contig 10417 bp, 10 predicted proteins | sample 7278171 | NCBI WGS metagenome assembly JAAUXT01 (sample SAMN14350112, study PRJNA611818) | marine sediment metagenome | isolation source: surface marine sediment (1.8m) | place: French Polynesia: Moorea | collected 2018-08 | reverse complement strand
TGCCATATTCTGCACTACCACATGGTGCTTCGCCCTAAAGGGACTTCGCACAACAATGTCAGTGCATGTGTATTGTGCAGAAACCCAATGGATCTGGCACTGTCTTCTCACAAGCATTTCAGAAGGTCTTCCGCAATTCACGTGGAAGGAAACCAACAAAACGTTGAACCAGGTACCTGACCAAATCGCCCCATCCTCTTAAAAAGTCACAAACCCAAGTCTATTTCATCAAGATCTGAATTGGAAAAGTTTGAAAGTCGAGACACTGCTGGAGGTGCAGACCTTCTTCATCAACTGCACTCTCTGAACCCGACGGATCTTGGCAGACGCTCAGCGCTCCGTGGTATTGAGGAACGACAGACGCCTCCATCGTTTGAAGCGATCTGGAGACTGAAGGCGCATCCATCTTCCAATGCCCGGTTCACATCGGAAGCGTCACGCGTTGCGTCACTGTGCAAATCAATGGTGATTAGGTCGCTTGGTTGACGCAACGCCTGTTGTCTTGTACAGCGATGCAATTTCCTGTGAAACAACCCACGGCAAAGGCGCAGCTTTTTCAAGAAAACCTGTCTGAATTTCGTTTTCTGTCTCACCTGTCTGAGGTGCAGGCCTGGAACATGAAGGTAAAGAACGCAAACCTCCCCTGGTGTCGTTGGTACAAGTGGTCTGACCTTTCGTCAGAAGTGAAAGCTTTCATGAAATTGGTGATGAGGACAATTGAAGAAATGTCCTTGGGTGATCAGTCCAGAATTATGAGTATAGGATTCACACCACTCCAACACTGCGTACAAAGTACACCTGACGGTGCTGAGTTACAGATCACTTTCTTTCGGGGGGGAGGTTGGGCCTGAAAGGGACCCAAGATCCACAGCGCACTTGGATCCACAATCTCCTGCGATTTTCTCTTTCGCTGCTTTCAAAAGTGGAAATGCCACTTTTCTCACACACGACTTCGGGCCCTAAAATCTGTTCTTTCTTGACCTCTGGTTTCCGACTTGCGGTTCTTACCTCTGGTTCTCCACTTCCGGTTTCTGACTTCCGGTTTGTCTGTTGCAGCGAAGATCATTGGGACGGATTGCACGATGGTGCGCAACTGCTGCCACTGCGAGGACTACGTGGCCAACTCGGAGTGTCTGCACGGCGCGTGTCACTGCAGCTCGGGTTTCTACAACAACTCACTCGGCACCATCTGTACCAGACGTGAGTTCTTTCAGTTTTCACGTGTGTGTGTGTGTGTGTGTGTGTGTGTGTGTGTGTGTGTGTGTGTGTGTGGAGGGGGGGGGGCTCATGTTTTTGAGGTGTGCACCAAAAACGGGGGAAACAAAACTTTGCACCTGAAGGAATCTTTGACACTGCTAGAGTTTCGTCCTTGAAACTTGAAAGTGGAGGCTGTGTCACCAAAGCAAAACGGCATTCATTGTCTTCAACCAGGGCGTAACGCATCGTGAGTGACGCAGCACATGCCATGGATCCTTTCTGTGTTCCCAGGAATAGTCGGAGACACGTGCGCCGCTGACGCCGACTGTTCGGACGCCTTCAACGACAGCAGCTGCGTCACCGGACGCTGCGCCTGCGACGTCGGCTTCTACGCCAGCGACGACGGTGCCATCTGCGTCGCACGTAAAGCGGTTTTCACATTGGTGACGCGCAGACGATTTTTTGACGTCGGCGTCAAAATTTTACGTTGAACCCATTGGTGGGATTTTTGTCATCGCCCCAAAAAAACGACCGCGCGTCACCCAAGTGTGAGAACACCACAAGTCGCACCAGACGCCAGTGGCGTTGTAAACAAGTTAAAGTCCTTGGAGCTGTGCATCCCTTGAGGCACATGAAAGGCACACAAGAGCGCAAAATTTCAATTTGTTGGTCAGAATGGGATGATGGTGATAATTTGCCACAAGCACATTCTGGGAACCTTGCTCCAGTGAAAGGAACCTGCGATACTAGGTGCCACCATATAGACTATCCACGTCAGAACGGCCGCAGACCAAGACTTCCTGTCCCGGGGCTGGTGCAGGTCCAGGGGAAATGACACCCAGATGTTTTGCATCTGGTTTCAAAAAGAGGCTGTGAGGGGTGTGAATCTCGGGGTCAGGGGTGTCGGGCTCTTATCCCCTCCATGATTCTCCTGTGCACCCGCCGGATTCCACAGCGCTGGGTTCTTCAGCAGTCGGAGGCTGCACACGCTTGTGTGTTCTGTGCAGGAGTCGTGGGCGACGAGTGCGCGTCCGACGGAGAGTGCGACGCCGTCATCCCGCACAGCGTATGCGCCAGGGGGCGCTGCAACTGCGTTTCCGGTTTCTACAAGAACGCCGACCGAACCGCCTGCGTCAGACGTGAGTGAAACTCCAGCTTTGTGTTCGTGTAGGTGAATTCTTGCGCTCTTGTTGAAGTTTATAAGGGACGCAGCTTTCGCAAGTCGACTCAGCTTCAATTCACTTGCACAGAGACCTCTGGTGCAAAACTTGTGGGTGAATAATTCTCGCAAAAGATCAAAAGATCTATTGTCAACAACTCAAACCAAGGAGTTGAAACTTATTTTGTTATTATTTTTCAATTTTACACAATTTTTCGCATTGCTTGCTCCAGCCTGCTTTGCATCTTCATCTCAATTTAATACACCAGGGAAAGTCATGTGTAATTTACAGTTTTGTACTCCTCTGTCAGGCTCAGTTTGTCCTTTCCTTTTCCTTTTTGAACCCCGTTTCTCCTGGTGTTTGTTCGCAACCAAAGTTTCCGACTTTTCACCTTTGCGTGGTCAAGCACCAGGTCTGTAGACTTTGCTGGAATGGAATGCACAGTGTGGAGGGAAGACAACCAGACTTCGGACTTTGGAAATCCCAATTTTGACGCAAAATTCCACACGCCGACGAGGTTTGGGTTCTCTGAAGGGGAGCTTCTCTTGCTTGTAGGCAGGATAGGGGACACCACGTGTTGGGGGAACCTGGACTGTTCGGACGCTGTGCAGCACAGTCGCTGTGTGGCTGGCACCTGCTACTGTCTCCTTGGCTACAAGAGCGTCAACCAATCCACAGCGTGTTCCATGCGTCAAATCAGCGACAGCTGCTACTTCGATGAGGACTGCTCATTCGCTGTTGCGTTCAGTCACTGCAACGTCAGCTCACGTCAATGCGCGTGTGACTCCGGAAGGCACACGATCGATGAGAACCAATCAGAATGCGTCCTGCGCGAAATCGGAGACCCATGTGACTTAGACGATGACTGCGCAGACGCAGTGGAGCACAGTTTCTGTGACGTCATTTCCTTTTCCTGTCAGTGCCAATCCGGATATTACGTCACAGGAAACGGAACGTCGTGCACGCGGAGAAGGATCCTTGACGACTGTCGCGTGGATACGGATTGTTCTGACGCTGTGACTCACAGTTTCTGTTTCAAAGAAGCTTTTCCAACACAAATCGAACATCCCTTGAATTCCCAAAATTTGACAGAATTTAATTCAACAGATTTCAATCAGACAACAACTGAAAGTTTCCAATCTGCGAATCACAGCAGCATAGAAAACACAACCACAGATCTCAGCCCATTGAACAGCACACAAAACAGCAGCTTCCTCCAAGTGAATTCAACTGGTCTCATTTCTGAACTTCGTGAGAATCAAACAGCTGGTAACCACATGGGGGATTCAGGTCCCCTGAGGAAAAGAAGATCAACCAATAGCGACGGAGCTCCTGAGGCGGCCCAACAGATGCTGGACACCGCGAACACGACTGGGACGAAACATTCAGAATACCACTCACCAGACAACAACACATTTTCCACTACCAGATGGAGTGAAGTGACCCAGGAACGAACTGATTTCTTCAATGTCACCAGCAATGACACCGTTTTCAATGTCTTCAGTGATGTGGAAAATGCCACAAGAAACGATACCACTGACACGCCTGAAGATAGGACCAGTGACACGGTTGGGTTCTGTGTCTGTAGGTCTGGATTCAGGGTCGGGGTCAACGGGTCATCGTGCCTCCTTCGGGTCATTGGGGACCGGTGCTCAGTGCAGGAGGACTGCACGGACGCAGTGGACAACAGCTCGTGTTCATCCTCCCCCCATTCACCAAACATCTCACGAACCTGTCAGTGCGATACAGGATTGAGACCCGTGGAGAACGGATCTCAGTGTGTTCCACGACTCATATCAGAACCGTGTGCAGTGGGTGCAGACTGTTCTACGGTGGAACACAGCATCTGTGAACACAGGACAAGGGTGTGTGAATGCATGGAGGCATTCTACTCCAGTGTGGATCGATCTGAGTGCATTTTGAGGCAGATGGGAGATTCCTGTGATAGAGATACGCACTGCTCATCTGCTGTGGAGAACAGCGAATGTTCCGCTACGGGCTGCCATTCAGTCCCCCCGTGCTCCTCAGGGGGTGCTGGCCCTGGACGGGGCTGCTCAAGGGAACCGTGCTCCGGGGTGTGTGTCTGCACCCTGGGCTTCATGTCCCAACAGCGCGGGGCGGTCTGCGAGAAAAGTAAGTCGGATTCCATTTTTTCCTTGCTGTGCAGAAAACTTCAGCTTGTTCCCGCGGACGCCATTGTAGCCTTGTTTTGGAAGAACATTCTCCTGGAATGAAGAAGTTTGGATTCGAAACACACGGTCAACCGACCTCGGACAAACCTGTGATGCAGCCAGGACAGAAAGAACCACTGAGGAAACCCTGAATTTCTCCACGGAAGGAAATCACAAACACTCACCGGAAGTGAACGTCCCACCTGCAGAGACGAGTCGCTCAGGACTTCGCCGCACGCCAGAAATGGAGAAGCGTACATCACCGTCCACTGACCTGCATGATGCACCGCACATTGCCTTTGTCCTCGTGTGTTTCTTCTGCGAGGCACGCTTGTTTCTGTCCCTGGTTTCTTTGGAACACGTGGTGTGTCACGTGGTGTGTCTTTGTCTTTGTCACACATGTCACTGGATTCAGACCCTCCTCACACCTTCTTTGCTGGGCACGCACAAGATGTGTCACGCAAACAAAGTTTGGATGGAAGCCTTGTGATGACCAAACACAAGATGCCTCTCGATATTGCAAAGTTCATTCTCATCTGAAAGTGCTCTTGATGTTCCGGCACGAGTCCATCCACCAAAGAGAACAAAATGTGAAATGCATAGAAAAGACTGCTTGGTATTCTGTGTCTTTCTTTGTTTTTAGCATGTTGTAACGTTGTTTTGTTTCCTCTTACATTCTATCTCTCTGCGTGGCTTATTCTTGCAAACAATGGGTTTTGTTTCAACCAATTCCCGCCCCACCGAGTCCTGCAAGTCACGTGACTGATTCCTCACACACCAAGGACGGGTTTGCTCTGGGTGTACGTCTGCATGCGTGTCGGCACATGTCGACGCGAATTGCATCACGTTTCGTTGATTGTGACGGCACGCAACGCACGACGTTTTTCCAGTCTGAACCTGGCCTTGACCAGTTGGAGTGAGCATGATTGTGCCACTGACCAGTTTGGGTTGTGCTCCGTTCCAGGCCAGGTTGGCGAGAACTGCACCGTCGCTGCGGACTGCACTGACGTCATCATCCACAGCGCATGCCTGGACGCGACCTGCACGTGCCTGGGCGATACCGTCCCGTCCCCGGACAAACACGCGTGCAGGCTGCCCGTCGTCGGGGACCCGTGCACCACACCGGAAGTGTGCAAGTACATCCGGCCGCACAGCCGCTGCAGGGCCGGGTCATGTGACTGCGAGCCCGGCCTCCACACGCCACGTGACCCTTACTACTGCGTGCGCCGGAAGCTCGGGGATCCGTGCAGATGGGATGAGGACTGCTTCGCTGCGGTGAAGAACTCCCGGTGCACTCTGCAGGCTTGTGACTGTGACGCTGGCTTCAGGAGGCACCCCAACAGAACAGTCTGCGTCTGGGCCAAGGACCCGGAGAACATTGCCGCTGTGACGCTCAGTGTGTTCGTGATATGTTTGCTGTGCTTCGTGCTCATAGCGACGGTTCCTGTTTTGGTCTATTACTTTGTTCTCAAGCCGAGAGAGAAGTTACCGGAAGTTCTGCGCCAAACGCGCTGATTGGTTCCGGCAAGAAACACGGGGGATCCCTGACGCGCACGCGCGAAACTCACAAAAGACCCCCACTGATGTCTTTCCCTCACATGACAGCAAAGCTCTGTGCGCGTCTTTTTTTCCAAAAACAACAACATTCTCCTCTGAATAAAGTACTAGACGCTTGTCATTCTCAATGTCTCCTCAGCCACGGGTGCTGTCTGCTGGGGAGATCCTGGGAACCTTGGGGCCAGGCCCAGCAGCCCACCTTCTCTGACTTCGCATATTCTCATGGGCTTTCTTGTTCAAAGTCTGGACGACAGAGTTCTCACACTGAGAGCTGATCTGCTGTCATGTTGAAGAAACAGCAGCTCACACTCAGTGCTGTGTAACTGACAATCCTTTCCCACCACTTCAGACTCAAAATTTTCACTCCAATCTCGATGAAAAGCATCTTGACCTGTTGTCACAAAATTGTTTTTATCTGGCGTGGTCCGAAATGTAACTTTCACACTGCGTTGACTATGAGATGCTGTTCCCCTGAACCAAACCCTGTGCAGACTCTGCCCATTGGAGCAGTGACTGAAGTTGTTCCCAACACGTCTGTGCGCAATACGAATAAAGACCGCACAATCACACTGACCTTTTGTCGGGCTCTTGTTCTGGGACCCACTCAAGGACTCGGGAGGGAATATTCACTACATGGAGAAGTTGATGTGAGACAAGAATGGACAATCACCAATTGATTTGAAAAGCCTTGTTGTGTGTTAGAGCCCGCGGGTCACATCGGATGCCTGAGCGCATTGAGCCCCTGAATGTGGGTCGCAATGCACTGCGTGTGCCAGGACCCCGGCAGGTGAGGTGAAATCTGACGGACCCCAATGAGTTCCCAAGGTTCACGTCTTGACCTGAGACAATTGTAACTGTAGCAGATCCACGTGGCCCACTTGGGCGCAGGCCCCTTGGCCCCTTGACCACCAAGAAAATTCAGTCCCCAACACGTTTTCGTCTTTGGACAACAAGCACTATTTTCGAAGTTGCGATTTCTTCCCAAGTCTTCTACCCCAGATTCAGCATCCGCTGGACGTGTCCAATGCAAAAATCACGAAAAAAGACAGTCGACAAGGCTCTTTTCAGGCCCGTCCGTCAAATTTATGCAATCTCGGGACTCCACACACAGGAGAACAACAGAAGTTAAGAAGTCACGTGACGCTGTGTTTCAGGGCGCGTGGGGTCGCCGTGCGCGCGCGACGCTGACTGTTCCGCCGCGATGCTCAACAGCACATGCGCAAACGACACGTGTTCCTGTCACGTGGGTTTCTACCCGGGAGAAGGCAACGCCTCCTGCGTCATCAGTACGGACTAATTTCTCATTCCTTCTCCGACAGCTTTTCCTCAATTTTGAACAGTTGATTCTTGAAACCTTTCTGGTATGTTCAGAAGTGTTCCTCATCGCACTCTGGCCTCCAACGCGTGCGCCTGTGGCCCTGTGCGAAGTGTCTGATTTTCGCAGTTCCAGCGGGGGCAAGGTTCCTTGGCCGGTCTCTCACCCCGATGACAGATTCATGGACAAAGTGACGTTTGACTCGGCAGGAATCATCGGAGACGCATGCAAGGTCGAGGCTGACTGCGCGATGGCGGTGGACAACTCGACGTGCGACGCGACGACGGAGACGTGTCGCTGTGAAGAGGCGTTCATGCCCAACGAGAACGGGACGTTCTGCCTCGTCCGTGAGTGACGCGCGGGTCTCGCGGAACGTTTGACGCTGGGTGGGCAAAAGGTCAACGTCCCGTAAGGAGCGTCCAAGAGAGCACACCTTGGCTCACGTGCAGGAATGCAATGCTTGACGCATTCAGTGTGGAACAAAGCCAAAGCGACTTGAGGTTCTTTGTTGGAGCTGCGTTTGTTGCCCCTCAGACAGTTTCCAGGGTTTCAGCGTCAAAGTTCATGTATCATTCTCCCAAACCCCCTCTCCAGGGCTGATGATGGAGTGTTGTCACGCAGAACCCACCTTCGCCCCGTACGTCGAGCCGACCCTCCCCGCGGCGCCCTGGTGCAACGTGACGGCGGGAGGACCCGAGTGCCTCCCGCACAACCACACGCGCTGCGTCCCGCTGGACGAGGCGGGCTGGGCCAGTGGAGCCTGGGCGAGCGGCTCCAGCGGTGCGGGCGACGCGGACGGCGGGATCCCAGCCGAGGGGAGCGGGCGCACCCCTGCGGGCGGGGGAGCGCCTCCCGCCGCGGACGACGGGCTGTGCCTCTGCCGCAGAGGCTTTCACAGGTTCCGCGCGACCGACCCATGCCAACGTGAGTTTCTCTCCAACGCTTGTCAGTCCTGTATCATTGCGGGTCAGGTTCATGTAGAGCATGCACACACCAAACATACGAGGATCGTCCAGCTGAAAGTGAACATGCGCGTTTTTCTGCATGTTGCCCTGACTGTTTTCGACTGGAAAAAATACAAATGGTATCTTGGGTCTCTTGTCAATTTTTTAATGGTGAAAAATCCATATTGTGAACATGGTGACAAGTGACAAAATGGTACAGAACAATGCGGTCAGGTTGCTTCACAGAGTTCTTCTATCTGCATGAGCGACGCGCAACCCTTGTTCATATGCGCTGTGCGGAACTGTCACTTGCACGCTACTGGCACGCTACTGGCACCTTCTTCAATCACTTTCTGATGATGATTCTGAGTCCGGCAAGGGGAAAGGAGGGTACAGGATCGGCACATTGTCACCCTCAAAGTATTCCCCTCCTGCAGTGTAGCATTTCCTCCATCTTTCTGGGAGCTTGTGATGGATGCAATCGTAGTAATCCTTGGATGGAATGGACTGGATGACATGAAAAACCGCATCCTGCAGCTCGGGAATGGAGGTGAAGTTGTGTCCAGCCAATTCCTTCTTCACTCTGGGGAATAACCAGAAATCACAAGGAGCCAAATCTGGTGAGTAAGCGGGGTGTCACACGGAATTCATGTCAGTCTCAGCCATGGCAGTGATGGTGTGAGCTGCTTTGTGACCAGGCGCATTGTCATGGAGAAGGAGGTAGGAGTTGTCCTGCCAAAGGACTGGTCTCTTTCTCCTGATGTTCTCCTGCAACCTGGCCAGAACTCCACAGTAAAAGTTGGAAGTCACAGTCATCTTTGGAGGAACAAACTCGACGTGGACAATCCCTTGATCGTCGAAGAAAGCGATGAGCATGGTCTTCTTGTCACACTTGTTTCTGATCACCTTCTTTGGGTGTGGTGCTCCCAACTGCAACCACTGCAGTGACTGGGATTTCATTTCTGGCTCCCTCACACTAAACCAGGATTCGTCACCTGTCACAATGTTCCAAAAGAACAGGACATCTTCACACTTCTTGAGGTTTTCATGGCAAATCTCCACACGCAAATCCTTTTGTTCTTGAGACAACACTTTTGGAACAAACTTGGGTGTCTTCTTCTTCAGTTTCAGGTCAATTTTCAGGATGCGATGAGCTGTTCCACATGAAACTTGAACTCCATGTGCAATTTGTCTCACTGTGGCATGTCGATCCTTGTCCAGGAGTTGCTGCATCGCATCAATTCTCTCGGGCTGACGTGCACTCAAAGTTGGTCCTGGGCATGGTCGGTCTTCCACACTGGTTTCACCAACAAATCCACGGACATACCAGTGCCTGCATGTCAAGCATGACACACTCAAATCACCATAAACTTCTTGTAACAGTCTGAAAGTGTCACCTTGAGATTTTCCCCTTCTTGCACACACCATAATGTGTGTCCTCTGTGCGCTGCGCGTCTGCATTGTAGTGAATAGGCGAATCCCATGAAGTTCGCAGAACTCAGAAATACGTCCAACTTTGACAGAATTTTTGAGCAAGTGACAGATTTCCAATCTGCACAAAACTGACCCAATTGTGTGCAGCACATGACCAGTGAACCAGAAACTGACGCACAAGGCCATCCGTCTGCGCACTTTTGAGTAGCGAGCGCATGTTCACTTTCAGCTGGACGATCCTCGTACAAGGACGAGCAATGATCACATCGTGTAGGCCTGTGTTGAGACACGCGCGAAACCTTTGAACAAACCACACTGACTGTTACGTTCTCGGAGTGCAAAGATTGCCACCACTGAGACCTTTGCTCAATCTCCCACAGGAGCGCAGGGGGCGCTGCTGACGCTCAACTTGACGTGGATCGCGCGCAAGTACGAGCTGGAGGCGCTCCGTTTCCATGACGACCTGGCGCGACGCAACTCGTCTCTGCACCGCGACCTCTTCGCGAGACTCACGTTCTCCGGAGTGAGGAGGCCACGTCCACGTGGGACGCATCACGTCCACGTGGGACGCGTCACGTACACGTGGGATGCATCACATACATGTGGGACGTGTCACGTACACGTGGGACGCATCACGTC
>JAAUXT010057298.1_pt1 | contig 10418 bp, 10 predicted proteins | sample 7278171 | NCBI WGS metagenome assembly JAAUXT01 (sample SAMN14350112, study PRJNA611818) | marine sediment metagenome | isolation source: surface marine sediment (1.8m) | place: French Polynesia: Moorea | collected 2018-08 | reverse complement strand
GGACCCCCTGCACCCCCTGCACCCCTGGACCCCCTGCCCCTGGACCCCCTGCACCCCTGGACCCCCTGCACCCCTGGATCCCGTGCATTTGCCCATTGATGCCTGCATGTGCCCCTGGACCCCCTGCACCCCCTGCACCCCTCAGGGGATAAGATGCTCCACTCACCTGTTGCGGTCGAGATGGTCGGGCACACCGTCGTTGTTTTCGTCGTGCTTCGTCCCTGCGTGGAACAAGCAAACCGTTATGTGCGTGTGTGAGAGTGAGGTATGCGTGCGATACGTGTGAGATGGACAGGGCGTGAGTGTGAGTGAGGTGTGCGTGCAATTTGTGACAATGACCCGTGAAAATGACAGTCACAAGTTTGTAAGGTCACGTAATTTTTTTGTGAGAAACAAACGGACGCATCCAGTGTGAAACAGCGTTCACTGTGCTCACTGTTGCACCCTGGGAGAACGCCGTCAGAACGAGGACAAAACCAGAACATTTTATCCCATTGGTTCTTGCAAGTAGAGACAGGGGATGTTGCCATGGTTACCTGCGTAGTAACGTGGTCTGTTGTAGCCCCCTCCGTAGCCGCCATATCCTCCGTAGCCTCCGCCGTACCCTCCGTATCCGCGTCCTCCGTACCCTCGTCCACCGTACCCACGCCCGCCGTACCCGTAGCCTCGATTTCCGTGCGCAGCGTACCCCGAGGGTTCGGGGTCAGGGTCACAGGTCACGTAGGCGAGGGAGCATACCCCGAGGAGGCACAGCAACAGCCACGACTTCATCTGTGAGATGGAGAGAGTGCGTGTGTGTCAGGTATGCGTGCAATTTTTTTTTCAGACAGAGCGTATATACGTGTGAGAGTTGGGAGTACACCCTGAGGAGGCACAGCAACAGCCACTTCACCTGTGAGAGGGCGCGCGTGTGTGAGTCAGGTATGCGTGTGGTGCGTGTGAGATTGAGTGCGTGTGTGTGTTAGGTATGCGTGCAACCCATTCCTTGGGAGCACACGCCAAGCAGACACACCAACAGCCACGAATTCATCTGTGAGACGAAGAGTGTGCGTGTGTGTGGATGAAGTATGCGTGTGATGCGTTGCCCAACCGCCCCACATCCCCAGCAGTCACAACAACCAACAACTCACAGACAGGTGAGATACAGATCAAGCCATAACCAGTTACATCTCAGCTGATCCACCACAGCCCAGGGCCCAGGCCACCTTCCCTCTTTATGTATACATGTAATTTGGAAAGTTGCCTCCCCCAAAAAAGTGCTCCCCTCCCAAATTGTGAGCCTCCGGGGGTCGGACACCGGCTGTGACGAAGGCTCGTCCCTCACATCAACCCTGGAATCATGCAGCCCACGGGTTCAGCTCTGGTTCACACAAGGTCACAACGTACCGAAAAGGCTCACATGTGTGAAGGGAAAATGTAATGTGGGTGTGACGTGTATTCATACCAATCGACACACACACACACACCATATGCCATGATCACATGGACCCCAACCATGCGCTGGAGCATCTTTAAGGCTTGCACCACGACGCACCCGGTGTGAATCGAGGACGAGGCTCGCGCACGCATGCAGAGCGCGTGCGCACTTGACGATGCCCCGCGGCGCATGCGTTGGACATACGCGCTCGCGGTGACCATCCTATGAAGACCTTTTATGGTGACAAATAACAGGAGCGGAACATTGGCCTTGAGACCCTGATGTTGTGCTACAGGCACAAATGTTGCTTCTTTTGGTTTTTGTTGCTTTGGGTTCAAGTTGAAGTTGGAGCCTGGAACGTTCTCAAGTTTTGCAGACAGGACAAACCAAAATTTAAATGTTCTTGCTCCGTTGTTTGTCTCGTTCTCTGCGACAGACGTTCTCAGTTGAAGTCAGATTTGCTTCTCAGTCAATAGCAATCAATATCGACCGACCCAGGAAGGCAGAGCCTGGGGCCCGCCTCCACCCTGAATATGACCCCCCCCCCTCCGAAATTTGCAACGCCGTTTGCGCGTTTCTATTGGTCAAAGAACGTTGTCCTCTGGGATCACTACCCGTTGACCATCTCAGGTCCTGAAGTTTCTCTTGTCTCAGCGTACATATCACACGTGACTCAAGACGTCACGCAGCACGTGATGACGTCACGTAGCACGTGATGACGTCACATCACACGTGATGACGCAACGTCGCACGGACTAAACTTTGCTTCGGCTTCGACAGTTTTTCTGCAAAGTTTCGAAAATTTCACAGAAAACCAAAGGTTCACTCGATTGTTCGCAACACCCAGTGGCGCCGATGAAAAAGAAATAAAACTCTACAAACTCACCTTTGCTTTTGTTGAGTGGCAGAGTATCCAAACAGAGAGAAAATGCGATTCTTCCAGAGACCAACAGGAGAGGTGTGCGAAGACTGAATACTCGCCACAAGCACAGGCGACACTTTATATACGAGTGCGCCCCACCACCCCGGAGCCAAAGACGAAGTACCATCACGAGTGCGCCCTGCGGCGACAAAAGCGCGCGAAAAAATTTGCGCCATTTCCACGCTTCACATTTGACGTCATAGTTACAAGTTGAACACGGCGCCAAAGATCGTAAAAGACGCGCGAAGTTTACATTCGCTTGCATTGTTGCCAGAACAGGTGTTCTCTCGTCAACAAAACAAAGGCGACACAACCAAACAATGGAGGTCGCATTCCTGCGCAGTTACCTGTCCATCAGACACATCTCACCTCCGGTGACATTCAGACAGTGCGCGCGCGCATTTTTCTAACGGTTCCCATGACTGTGAGTTCCCCTGATGTAAATTTCAGGAGCCGAAAGTGTGAACGGAACGTTATTGGAATTTGAGGAGAACGGAAATGATATGGTTGACGTTGTGAAGGTTATGATGGAATCTTGGTGACCAGAGCACGTTTTTCTCACATACAAAGTTTGATGATTTTAATTAATTTAAATTCAATTGGCTCCTGTTTGTGAAGAAACGAACAAAGTCTGCTTCGCGTCCTTGATTCTTTCGCGCGCGCGCGCGCACGTCCGTCATCGCGACGCGCGCGAAGTTGACCTACATTTGAATTTTTTTTCGGACAAGTGGCGTGCGTGCACATACTGCCGCGAACGTGCAATTGCCGTTTGGTGGACGCCACCCTTCCCAAGGGCGGGTCAGGGGGGTTCAACTTTCAACCCCGAAAACTATTTTGTACATCTTTAGGTCTTTCTTTCACCAGACTCCCAAGGATTGAGGCCAACAAAGAAGGGTGGGGGGTATCATGAAAGTTCTGCCCTTCAACAGTTCACACACTGAAATCACTGAAAGACGTCTTCGAAAACAGATGGAAGAAAGGAGGAATGAAAGAAAAAAAGGAAGTGCATGTAAGAAAGGAAGCAAGCAAGCAACAAAGAATGAGTGAATGAATGGAAGGAACAAACCAGGAATTTAAGAAATTAAGGAATGGAGCGCCGGATACGCGTCCATCCTTTCCTGGTCAGTCGCGTGCGCTAACAACTGTCGCCTCTGTTGCCAAAATGATTTGTTGCGCTCAGGTTCCGAGTATAAATCAAATTGAGTACCGGCGCATGCAGTGACGCGGGGCATGGCGCGCGCATGCGCGTGGTGCACTACGGTGCGCGCGCTGTGCGTGTGTGGCGCGCGCGGAGGCACGTCTCTGTCCACTTGTGCTTTGTCACACACTCACCTGACATGTACGCACGCATCATACGCAGCTTTGAGAGTATTGAGAGAGAGAGAGAGAGAGAGAGAGAAGAGAGAGAGAGAGAGAGAGAGAGAGAGAGAGAAAGAGAGAGAGAGAGAGAGAGAGAGAGAGAGAGAGAGAGAGAGAGAAAAGAGAGATGGACAGAGACGTACAACATAAATACATACGAACAGAGAGACAGACAGACAGACAGACAGACAGACAGACAGACAGACAGACAGACAGACAGACAGACAGGAATCACCGCGAGCTCCAATGGTTTTTTTTTTCAAAGTTAAAGCGACCCTCCCCATCCGGCTCTGCCCTTGTGCATCGTTCCCGAGACACCACGGAGAGAAAACCAACAGACACTGAGGCAGCTGACATAAAACACGTGTTTTCCCCAGAAACTTAAAAAATGGACATTGGGGGCAACAATGGCTTAGTTTTGGCAAATTTTTCAAATGGCATCACACACCCTCCATTGTATGAGAGGCACTTTCCCACCACTTCAGACTAAACCAAGAAAGCCGCACTTGCAAAGCCCGCGCTTCTCAGCTTCACTTCACGGCCCTGTGGCTCAGATGAGTGACCCGGGGGGGGGGGTAACTCATCTGGCTCAGATGAATTGCTGCATGTGTCCTGGGCAACTCAGTTGGCTCAGATAAGTGACCCGCCCACCCCACCCCCAAGTAACTCATCTGGATTTTGCACAGACAGACACACAGACACACAGAGACCGATTGCACAAAGCCCGCGGTTTCGCCTTGCGACCGGGGGCTTAAAAATTCACTCCAGTCTCGTGAACCTCAACTGTCATAAAGTATTTTCAGCTGGCATGGTGCGAAACATTCTTCTCACAGTTTGTACTTGGTGTGTGATCCCTGCCGTCTCGCTACGTTCTCGTGAACAACTGACCCACAACTGAGCAATGTCACAGTTGGAGAACATAAATATTGGTGATCAAAGTTCAGCCCGGTGGGGGAGGTTTCTGTTGGAGATGCTGCACCTCTCTCTCGGGTACACACCACTACATGTCGGGTGCACTCGCGCTGCTTCCCTGCATGGTTGGACTTGTTTGTTCGAGGATGTACTCTGTGGCCCAAATGTTAACTGCGTTTTCCACGTGATTTGATGCACTCTGCTTCTTTGGGTGCACCCCGTAGTCCTGGGATGCACTCCGTGGCGCAAGTGTGAACTGTGTTGTCCACGTGATTTGATGCACGCCACTTCTCAGAGTGCACCCCACAGTTCCTGGGATGCACTCTGCGGTCCCTGAGTGCACTTGTCTGTAAATCCAGGTATTTGTCCAGGGAGTGCGTAAAAACCCTCGTCGGAAGCACTCCAAGGACCTCAAAATTTTATGTCTTTCTTCACAACTGTGCACCAGACCTCTGGGTTTTATGGAGAGCACTCACAGCCTGAAGAAGTCAGTTCCTGTGAGAAACAATTTCTGTCCTTCTGCAGTACAAACTGTTTTGAACTCAAAATCAACTCTGCCAACCCTGGCTGGTCAAGGTCCATGTTCAGCCAATGGCTGTTCAGTTCCTGGATCCATTGACCAATCACAGCTTCTGTGGACGTGTTTGCCTTGTCGGGCTTGGCACACGTTCAGCAGGGGCGGCTCCAGGGAGGCTGTGGGCCAGGTGACCACTGACCCCTATCAAATTAAAACCCTCCAATTTGAGCCGCAACCACAAAGACTTGTTTGATTTTCAAAATAGCAAAAATTTCAAGGCTAAAATTGAGTCCACTCCAAGGGTGTCAGCCCCTGACCAGATCCTGGATCCGCCATTGGACTGCGCAGCTGTCCCATAGTCATCACACGATGCCCCGTGGGAGCCAATCAGAGACGAGGCTCTCGCTGAGTAGCGTCTGTTTGACCCGATTCGTGATCAGACGTTCTGATTGGTTCGTAGCCAGCGAATCGGCGAGGTGCCCTGCAGATGAACTTTCCGCTCGCCCAATAGATGACCAACATGGAACCCTGCAAGTACAACAGTCGTCACAGAAAAAGTCAGTGGATTTTTTGCCTGTAAAACCCCCAAAGTTTGATCGAGCGCCTTGTGCCTGGGGTTGTTCTGTGTGTGTGTGTGTGTGTGTGTGTGTGTGTGTGTGTGTGTGTGTGTGTGTGTGTGTGTGTATGTGTGTGTGTGTGTGTGTGTGTGTGTGTGTGTCTGTCTGTCTGTCTGTCTCTCTGTCTGTCTCTCTGTCTCTGTCTGACTCTGTCTCTGTCCCTCTGTCTCTCTCTGTCTGTTGCTCCCTCCCTCACCTCTCTCTGTCTCTCTCTCCCTCTCCCTCTCTCTCTCACTCACTCACTCTGTGCCTGTCTCCCTCTCCCTCTCTAGCCTCTCTCCTCCCCCTCTCTCTCCCTCTCCCCTCTCTCTATCTCTATCTCTCTATCTCTCTCTCTCTCTCTTCCGGGGCGCATTCTGATCTCCGATCTCATGTCAAGTTCAGCAGGGTGTTTTAGTCCGCCCCCCTCCTGCAGCACTTCATCACCATTTTCTGGCTCCGCCCATGGAAACTGACCATGATGAGGTTGAAGCCGGCGCACCCTGTCATGAGCCACGCGAACCCCACGTTGTCGAAGAGCCAGCCTCCGACCGTAGGGCCCAGGAACTCTCTACAACAGAGCAAAGAGCTCTTCAGGCGCGGGTCCAGGGTCTATTTAGGGTCTGTTCAGGGTCTGTTCAGCGTCTGGTCCAGGGACCACACAGGGTCCAGGGTTGAGTTCAGGGTCCGTCCAGGGTGCAGGGTCCGTGAAGGGTCCAGGGTCTGTTCAGGGTTTGTCCAGGTCCAACCGGGGTTGAGTCAATGGTGCCTCCAGACTTGGGTCCAGGGTCCATCTGCGGTCTGTTCAGGGTTGGGTGCAGCGTCCGTCCAGGGCATCTGAGCTCCAGGGTGGGAGCAGGTTCAATTCACGATTCAACGTGAGCACGTCAAGCAACGTCTGCAACGTTAGATTTACCAAGGAGGTCTCGTCTCGAAGCGTTTATGCGTTGTGTACTCAAAGATGTGTGTTTTTTGTGCGTGTGTGCGCATGTGTGGGTGAGTGTAAGTGTGTGTGCACGGCTGTGTCCAAGTGTGTGTGCATGTCATCTGTGTGTGTGTGTACGTGCGTGAAGGGGGTTATGTGTTTGAGTGTGCGTTACTCTCTGGGAATCTGTTACACTTGCAAGCAGGACGGATGGTGTGTGTGTGTGTGTGTGTGTGTGTGCATGGCTCACCCGAAACAGTAGCAGAACCACCAGATGCCCCCGACAGCGCCCGTCGTGCTGACACCCTCCGGGAACCCCGCCCGACTACAAAGACACGAACCAAACTGCACACAGTGTGAAACAGAAACACGGAGTCATGTGCACAGGGAAACAAATGGTCGTCTTGAACATCTGTGGATCCAGGAGGCAACACGTGTTGAGACAGGCTCGTCAGTCGGCAGACCCCACCACCTCAGGTTGCATTGCAGAGCCCCCTGACCCCCTGTCAGTGCCAGGGTCCTACCCACGTCGGGGGTCCTGCCTCACCCCTGGGACACACCCACCCTCGCCTGGAACCCACCTCTGCCCTGGGGACTGACTCTACCCTGTCCCAGGAGCCCTCTCTCATTCGGATACCCTCCCAACCTCAGACACCCTTCCCACAGGGACTTGTCTCCTATCATCCCCCACCTCTGGGACCCTCCCTCTTGGGCCCTCCCCCGTGGGACCCACCCTGACCCTGGGATGCTCCTCTGTCCCCACTCCTGCCCCTGCCACCACTAGTGGCACCCACCCGACCCCTCCCCCATTCCTGGGATCCTCCCCCACCCCAAGGACCCTTCCCCCACCGGGGTTGTAAACCTCCTCACCCCGAGACCCTCCCCGCACAGGGGCTGTGACCCTCCCCTTGCCGCCGCGGGACTCACTGCGCGATGGAGAGGATCTCGTTGTAGGACGGGATGATGCAGAGGCTGTAGCCGACGCCCAGACACCCCATGATGACGAAGTTGAGCCACAGAGCCCTGCGAAACGCATGGAGAATCTTCAGTTTGAAAGGAGCCTTTTGACTTCGCGCCACTTTTCAAAGATGTGTTTGGAACCATTTCAGGACGATTGTGTGCAGCGAGAGTTGTGCACGCGTGACAGGTCTACTGACATACAGACAGACAGGGAGAGGGAGGAAGAGACAGAAGAGACGAAGGGAGGGAAAGACTCCTTCAAAGACAAATAGACTTACAGAGAGAGCGAGCAAGAGAGAGAGAGAGAGAGAGAGAGAGAGAGAGAGAGAGAGAGAGAGAGAAAGAGTGGAGGTCGGAGAGGAACAGACAGACAGACAGAAAACCACAGAGAGAAGGAGCAAGGGAGAGGGGAGAGAGAGTAACCACAAGTGACAGACAGACAGACAGACAGACAGACAGACAGACTCACTGGTAGTCCTCGAGGCCGGTGAGCGGGGACGGACCGAAGAAGAGTCCGCACACGACGAGCAGCACGTAGCCGAGCACCATGATGGGCACACAGAGCGTGGGCTGCAACGAGACACACACTTCCGGTGGAGTCAGGGTCACATCCGGTGGAGCCAGGGTCTACATCCAGTAGAGCCAGGTTTGCATCCAGTGGAGCCAGGGTCTACATCTGGTGGAGCCAGGGCCTGCATCTGGTGGAGTCAGGGTCTACATAGATCTGGTGGAGCCATGGTCTACATCCGGTGGAGCCATGGTCTACATCCGGTGGAGCCAGGTCTACATCCGGTGGAGTCAGGGTCTACATAGATCTCCATGGTCTACATCCGGTGAAGCCAGGCCTACATCTGGTGGAGCCAGGGTGTACCTCTGGTGGAGCAAGTGCCAGGTCTGGTTCTCGTCTGGTGGAGTCACGTCCACATCCGGTGGAGCCAGGTCCAGCAGGGTGGAAGCCAGGTCCCCACCCATCCCATCGAGCTGAGCTCGCACACAGGGATGCCACGGACACCCGCTGTTACCAAGGTTACACCGACTCGGAACAGCTCATCTTCGCGGGGATACCTGGATTTTGGCTCCAACCGCGGCTTGGGACGCGGTGCTTGGCGTGTCAAGTGTTTCTCCTTTTTCTGGGGCCCTGGGTGGCCAAAACACAACACAGGCACGCGTACGAAGAAAAACGCGCGCACACGCAGACACACACACACACACGCACTCAAGCATGGGTCAGTAACACAGCCGACGATGGGCACGTTGACACGCACACACACGCACGCACACACGCACGCGCGCACACTCACGAATTTGTCAGCGACGCAGCCGACGATGGGCGCGTTGATGGTGTAGACGACTGACGCGGTGAGGAAGACGAGCCCCACGACCGACGAGCTCAGGCCGAACTGAAGCACACAACAGCGCGGAGTGTAGGACGGGTCAGGGGCGGGGCAGGGGGCTCAGAGTCCTGCCCCGTCACCCAAGGAAAAATGTATCCACACCCAAATTTGTGGCTGAGATGCTCAATTGTTTTGAAGGCAGGTAGGTACAAAGGGCCAACAGGAAGTCAGTCCCAAATTAATCCGCGAGAGGTCACCACGGTTCCCCAGTTGCCTTTTCATTCAGATGCCCCTCTGAGTCCACAACAAGATCCAAATGGGATCCTAATCCGTGGGATTCAGTCGCCTGCTTCCCCTCTGTCAGGTGAGAATTTTTGGGAGTCTGGGGAAAGGTGGAGACCAGGTGGGATCAGGGATTGTGACTCCTCCAAGAACTCTTCAGGACCTGCCCAAGCTGGATCCATGCAGCTTCAGACTCTTGGAGGCACCAGGGTGGAGTAACAAGGATTGGAATCCAAAGAACAAGGATTATAATCCAGGGACCAAGGACTATGATCCAGGATTGGAACCCAGGGCCCAAGGATTGGAATCCAGAGATCAGGGATTGTTATGCAGGCCTCCACTGGCCACCCCACACGCACCTCTTCGTCCAGGTGAGGCTCCAGAATGGGATCCAGGAGGATCCAGGACGCAGCCACGCCCAGCAGGGAGACTCCCACTATGGAGATCCCGGGCACCAGCAGCAGACGCAGCATGGAGATCGGAGGAGGCGCCTTCGAACCGGAAGAACCCACGATTTCTGGAACCGGAAGTGGAAGCCATGATCTCGAACCGGAAGTTGATAAATGACTGACAGCTTGGATGCAACACGTCGCCCACACGGGTGAAGAAGGACAAAAGTTGACTTCATCAGGGACACCTTGTTTGACGCATCTTTTTCCAGTCTGGCCTTTCCTTGCTCCTGCCCTGCCCTGCCTTACCCTGCCCCACTCCAGCCCACTCCAGCCCACTCCAGCCCCGCCCACCCCAGCCCACCCCAGCCCAGCCCAGCCCAGCCCAGCCCAGCCCCACCCTGCCCCGCCCCGCCCACCCCGCCCCCGCCCATCCCGCCCTCGCACCTGCATCTGACGGGAGGACGCAGAAACTGGCCGGGACGATGAGGAGGTGGAGCCCGCCGACCAGGAGGAAGGGAAGCGCGAAGCCGCCCACCTGCGAACCAGAGAAGATCACAGTGACCCACAATTCACACCGCATACATCAGCGCATCACGCACAGCTACCCGACCCCCCCAGCCCCCCCCCCCCCCCCCCCCCCCCCCCCCCCCCCCCCCCCCCGGGGCCCCCCCCCCCCGCCCCCCCGCCCCCCCGGCCCGCCCCCCCCCCCGCCCGGGGGGGGCCCCCGCCCGGGGCTGGGGGGGGGCACCGCCTCCGTGAGAGCCGGGCGAGGGGGGGGACCCTGGTGGTGGCTGTTGTTGTT
>JAAUXT010045205.1_pt1 | contig 10418 bp, 15 predicted proteins | sample 7278171 | NCBI WGS metagenome assembly JAAUXT01 (sample SAMN14350112, study PRJNA611818) | marine sediment metagenome | isolation source: surface marine sediment (1.8m) | place: French Polynesia: Moorea | collected 2018-08 | reverse complement strand
GAATCCCACGCAATAACAGCGCACATCGTTTTTATATGTTCTCATTTCCGGACGCAAGGAAAGTTCACAACCGACTGCGATGGATCGGCAAGACACGAAAAATGGCAGGAATCAGCGGGAACTCTTTCAATGGCTCTTACCGCGTACAAAACTACAACAGACACACGGCTGCGAAGATCGGGCCTCCAAAAACGCAAACTCACTTCGCTTCAACAAATGCTGTTGCGTATGCAAAGATTGAAGTTTTGTTGGGTCTCTTCTTGGCCACCTCCGTGAAAACCTCAATGGCGTCAGTCAATATGTCTTCACCCTGGGAAAAGGATGGACGCAAGTTCATCTCGAAAAAGCAACACGTTCCAGTTCAACAACGAATCAAAAAAATGAGAAGAAGAAATGTTTTGAATACGTTCTTACCATTTTGAACCTGTTTTTGACACTGTTATCTTTCAGAACAGCATCAACGGAGAGCACTGTTGTTTGAAACCAAAACATTTCGTCTCCATCATACATTCTCTGAAAAGAGAAAGAAAGAAGAAAGTCATTCTCGGCTCATCAAATGAAAGCGCACGCGTGTAGTGAACGCCAACTACTTGCACCTGAGCCTCAGTGCAGAAACTGACGGCTTGTTTGTACTGCCCTTCAATGAACGCCAGTCTACCCAACAGATACAGCGTCCTCGCCGTCAGAGCCACGTCTCCGAGTGATTCTCCAGCCAAGTGCGCTTCTCTCAGCATTTCCCGCGCGGACTGACAGAATCCCTGCAGCACCCACAAGCAGTCGTCATCGACATCCAACACAAGCGGTCAGCAAGATTGTTGATCACAGCAAAGCGTGACGCGCGATGTATGAGTGGCACCTGTGAGATGAGCAGCTCTGCAGCGTCCGTCCACATCTCCCGCGGGTTCACTGCACCCACGACACGACCGCGCGTTTCCGTCGCGCTCGATCCCGCTTTCTATTGGACACGGGAAAAGCACAGCCCATAAAAACAGTCCAGGTGCCGCAAAATAGGCGACCAGAAAAACTCAAAATCCTTATTCCGATGACGGTACAAATTTGATGCTGGGTGTTACCTGGTCACTCTCAGGTTGTTTTCTTCTGCTCAAAGACCTCTTGCCGGATGTTTTACCACTCAGCTTGGCCATGGTTTCCTTCATGCGCCTGTTCTCTCTCGCAACCTGCAGCTGCTTCTCCGTCCAAGCTGTAAGTTCTTCTCTGGACCTGAAGGACGAGGAGTTGCTTCGACACAGTTCAGGTCATGAAGATAGTCGTGATCACACAAGAACGTGAGACAGGGAGAGAATCAGACTCACCTAGCTTGCTGGTCTTCGCTGATTTTCAGAAGAGCGAGTTTTTCATGGAAGGCGATTCCCTCCGACATGTTCAGCTCAACACAAGCCTCCAGAGATCTGAACGGAAAGAGGACTCATGCATGCAGCACTATTACATTTCAAGAACATTCACTTGACCAGTTACATCAGAACTCGAACCCATGCGTTGAGGCACCCTGCTCGAAACCGCACCGACTGCCCACCTGAGGTGCGTAAGTTTGCCGAGTTGCTCGTTCTTCAGCACGCCTCTGGCTACGACGTCGCACAGGGCGAGGACGGGCAGCGCGAGGTGCGAGTAGCCCAGCTCCCGCAGGAACCTCGACAACGTCTCCAGCGCCTCGACCGTCAACAGCTGAAGCGACAAGTCTCCATCTGACTTCCCGAACCAAAAAAATCTCCTTTTCCACCCGGATAAGCAGAATTTGGTGAATTTCAAGTGTTGCTGTTGGGGCCTTTCCCTCAAGTTTGTTGCATGCGATCCTCTTCGCAAGGATAACTGTGCACAAACCGGCTTGGGGATGCTGCTGGTGTTGATCGCTGTTGCTCCCGCGAACTCGTGAGAAAACGCCTCCAGGGTTTCTTCGGGCAAATCGAACACAGCCCACTCTTCCAGCGTCGAGGGAACGGAGTCCGCACCGAATCTAGTTCTTGGTTTTTCTTTCGGTGCCTGGGATAGAACAGTCTCGCACATCAGTTGTTCTTTGATATTGTCAAACAAATTTCGACTTAGATTTCAGGGCGAGGAATCTGGTGTTGAGGATCGATTCGCAGGTAGACACAGGACGAAGCTTCGAATGAATCACGATCAGTTTCCCCGAATTAAAGCAGGGCATCGGTTCCAGATGAGGTCTATGCTCAGCAAAAAGTGTCCCCAGGCGAATTTATCAAACTGACCTCCTTGTCTTTCTTCGCTTTTCCTTTAGCGGAGGCTCCTCTGGTGGTTTCAGCTCCTGCTTGCTGTTTTGTCAATTCTTTGGCCAGTTGTGCACTTTCAACGAGTGAAATCTGAAATGCGTGTGATAAGTTGTGCAACGTCCTGGACATGTAAGGTGACGACATTCAGCACAATTTCATCGCACGGAAATTGTTGGTTCCCACTCACCTTCCACAATGCAACGCAGCAGCGATGTGCCAGAAGGCAGAGCGGCAAGAATTCCGGAGATGTTTGTCCTGAGACTCGCCCCATGAGCACAAAAGCCCTGGCAAGGGCATCCAGTTGCCGAACGTCTTTCAGATCTTCAATTTTCAGCTCCATATTTTTTGGTTGCAAACCTGCGTTGACAAAATCAGATTTAAAATTCGTCTCCCACACAATCGTTTTCAGGGAAATCAAATCAGGTCAACATTCAGAAATTCCACCAACCTATCTCAATTTCTTTTTTGACAGGTATGAATTCTGCAGGGTTGATTTCATCAGAGTCGGTGAGAATGTCGACTTGGTTATCCTTCAACTGAACCAGGTTGTCTAAATCTACTCAAACAAAACATGCAAGGCAAGAAAGTGTGCATGCATTGCAACCGAAGTACGACGACGTGGTGGAATCCGAAAAAAAATATCAGCAAAACAGGGGCTCGTCTGAACAAAGCAGTGATATATAAGCAGAAACGAAATGTGAACGCCAAACGTTTTTCGGTCGAGAAACGTCATTGTCAAACGCAAGCAAGCTCTGACGACAACAACGATAAAGAACCCAAACCTTTGTCCTCCATCGATGATTTGAGAATTCCTTTCCTCATCTTGTCCATCTCTGTATCAGACTTTGAATCAGACTTCGTTTTTGTTTTGCTTTTCTTCCATTGCACACAAACTGAATCCACGAACAAAGGAGTGCAAAAAACATACCGGTACGAGTACACAAGTGCTCACGCGCATGAATGGGAAAGGAATGAGAAAACAATTCATCTTGTTTCACTGAATGACGTTTCACACGTGAGTGCCGTGTTCACGCCAAACCACAACTACGTGTAACGTTCACGTCACAATTGATACCTTCAGACGGGTGTTCGTCTTCCTTGTGCATGTTCAGCACGATGTCAATCGCCCACTCGACCTGGTTCAGAACGTCCTGAACCGGGAAGTCATTGCAATACAACCACTGCGCAAACTCCAACAAGTAATCGAACTTCTGCCACTGACTTTCTTCTCCCTGTCAACGACAAAGGCTGAAGTCGAATACGATTTGTCCGAAGGTCCCTGGCTCTTTCGGATCAGACACAACGCAATCAAGTGGGCATTTGTACCTGATGACACACATGTCTGGCTGTACGAATGTTTTGAACCACCCAAATCAGTCATTCTGATAGTCTACTTACAGCGAGCGCCTCAATGGCATTTTGAAAAGCCTGCAGCTGCTCGCACCGGTCAATCGAACTGAACGCGATTCTTTTCCACATGCCGGCCAGGTCCTCTTCACTTCCGTCCTGGAAATCCAATGAACGCGAATCACACACGATCATGCGCGCTCCAAACACAACTGTTTCGTGTTCCGGTTTCACTGTTGGATTCTGTCTCGAGCATCACCTTGAATTTCTGAATGGTCATTTGTACATTCTGACCCAGCTTCGCTTTGGTCATGACCATGTGCTTGAAAATTTGCCTGCAAGAGAATGTGCATTTTATGACACAAATTTTCATGTCAGCCAGGAATGCTTTCAGTCCACTTGAAAAATGCAAGGTTCAGCAAGAGGCACTCACAGCCTGTGATTTGTCCGGGGCATGTCCCTCACCGCCTGATCTATCGCCTTCAAACACTGCTCCCATTGACCCTGCAGGGGACAGAGACGAGAGAAATTGAAACTCACGCAGGACGCCAAGCTACAGGTATTTGTTGCTTGTCAACCTTTGGAGTTCAGCGTTACCTTGTCTGCATAAGACTGGAATAGGACACCGTACAATGATGCTCTGACGCTGAGATCATCATCTGGCTTGACCACATCATGTGCTGCACCCAAGCGCGGACTGCCAGGTGGACTCTCTGCGTTCCCAGGATTCACTCCCATACCCTTCGTGTCATCTGTAATTTCCTGGAGGCGAACAGGCACACACTTGCTGACAATGCTTCGGACAAAAAGACCCTGCAATGACTTGATGTCCACAACAAAAAACAGCAGCACCAAGTCGCACACGCTCTGCGCTTGTTGTGTTGAGCTTGCAAAGTCCTCAAACAGACTCGTGACAAAACAGACCGACCCTTCGTGAGTAAGTTGCTACTCAGAATTGAAACCATGCACACATGCGTACATTGTCCTTCTTTTCGTACTGCGCCTTGTCGGTCGTCTCGCTGAGGCATTCGAGCAGCAGTATGATCGGCTCCCGCAGCAGGTCACGTTCCAGCGGCTGCGACACGAGAGGCAGCACCGCGTTCCAGAAGTGACGCGCCGCCGCCACCACCATCTGAGCGTTCCCGGCTTCACTCCCGCAACTGCACGTGAAACCAACAAAGATCAGGAAACGAAGCCACTTCTGGAGGACGTCGCATCCATGCACAGTGCATCGGTGCGGTGATAAGAAAAAGCATTAGAATGGCAAGACTCAAGAACACTGACCTGGCGCTGCTGACAAACTGTTCAATTGCCTGCCTGCGCATGGCGTTGTTTCCCTTTGAGTTTTCCATGAGACTCTGTCCATACAAGACTGATGTGTAGCCCAGCATTTCTTGCTCCACAATATAGAAATGCCTGCAATCAGAAACATACCTGCAACTGCCAAGCCTCTTCCAAAAGACAATGACCCGGCTGCCCCCAACAACGCACAAGACAGGACTCTCACCCGTCTCCTTTTCTTCCCTTGGTCTGGGTTCCCGTGGCTCCAATCTCGGCGGCTCTGTGCGCGCACCGCGCCACCGTCTCGTGATGTTTCAGACTGAAGGCGAGGTGCGCCAGCCGCGCCCACAACTTCAGCTCCACAAACGTATCCGGCCACTCGCACTTTCCGATCAAATGAGCGACCTGAAAAAGAAACATCCAGCACCACTCATCAATTTCCTCAAGTTATCACAGAAGCCCCATCAAGGAAAATCCAAAAACACAACTTTACGTTTTGGGGTGATGGCGCGTCCTTGAAATCAGACATTCCGCGAGTGTTCATGGACAACATTTCCAACGCAACAATCGCGCGAGTGTGCGGCTGCTGACCATCCACGGTACTCTGCAAACAGCCACAATTTAGTTCACAATGACCTCAGCTGTGGTACCTTTGTGCTTGTTGATTATCTGCACAGGAATTGTCTTTGTCACTCTTACACAAAAGCACGGCACTTTTCAAGAAAATAATGACAATACCTCGTCGTCAGTACCAAAAGATTTCGAAATCTGCAGCTGAAGGATCTGTCTCGTTCGAACCCATGTTTGCAAAAACTCCATCCTGGTTGCCAATGGTACATCAGCAGGTACATCTCCATTCGTCAACTTCATGATGTATTCACAAACCTGCCAACAGACGAGGCACAGGTAACTTGGTTCAAAAATTTCCCATTGGCGCCTGACCAAGTTCGCCAGGCCGAACCTGACACAGGACTTTGCGTGATTCATAATGTATTTTTCACTGAAATTTATACCTCTTGCGCCTTCTTTCCGTGCGGCGTAGCCTCGGCGCTGATCACGAACGGTGAGCCAGGTTTGTGCTTCGCTGCAGCTGCAGCTTGTCTGCGCGATGGAGTCGCTCTGGGGCTCTTGGTGACCGGAGGTGGCGTCGGTACCAGAGGGTTCACTTGTGTCTCCGGAATCCAAGGCTGGATCAACCCCAGCGCAAGCGCGTTGCAAATATTCGCAAACAACACAGCGTCTCTGAGAAATCAATGCAAGAAAATGTGGCAATATTTGTCCCTGCGAATGACCTGGAAGGCCTCAACAGGTGTAATTTGTTCTGCACAGACTTAATTTCTGTGCCTCGCATCTTGCTTACCCTGCGTGACCAACTTGCTTGAAGGCGTCTAGCAAGGCCTGCATGGTGTTAACGAGCTCGGCGTGGCGGTTCTCTTGCAGCGCATGGTTGTAATAGTTCCACACGTACGCGGCGGCGCAACACACGATCCAAGCCTCCCGCAGCTCGACGCCCAGCGCAGCGCCGCGCAGGAACGCCGCCACAGCGTCGTGAGTCAAACTCTGGACCCATGCTCTGCAAGGCAGAAGTGGCGTTGCACAAATCTCCGGCAACTTCGTGTCCCCGGTGTTTACAATTGATGTGCAGGGAAAATCCATTCGTCACACAGAGCTAAAATACACACTTGTAAGACAACCAGTCTTCATCTTCCTCCGGTTTTCTGGCAACGTAGCCTTTGGGTTTCTTGCTCTTGTCCACAGGTGGCACAGGATCGTTGCCCAGCTCCACGCCTTCCGACCTCAGCAGGTGAATCAAGGCCTGCAACAACCAAAGCAAACAATGACACACTTTTCACAGTGCCAGCCAGAACCGCAAGTGTCAAGGTCAAGACAGAAAGCAACAAAATACATTTCTCACCTCCCCGTTGACAAAGTGTACATCGGAGAGAAGTCTGATCAGGTCCTTTTCATACAGCCCTGTGCCATCTTGTTCTGAAGACGCAGACTCCTCGGTATCTTCACGTGGGCTGCTTTGCTCTGATTGAACACTGAAATGTGGTGCGCAGAACAACTGAGTGTCAACTCGAAGAATCGTCTTTCCTTTCCGCACGTACCGGCAAGTGACACGAAGGTTCAAATTGCCGACCTGTCGTTCTTCCATCGTCCGTCATCGTACAAGAGACAGAACCTGGCTGCCACGCGACACACGTCCCAAACTTCCTGTTTTCTTGCTGTTTTGGCCAATTCTGCCCACAGTCGTACCCTGCAAAAGAAAGATCCCACTTGCTCAATGCAAACAATGGACTTCAAAGAGGGAAATCGTTTCAAGACTCAGGAGGATTCTTTACCTTTCCTTGTCATTTTCAGTTCCCAATCTCTCCAGATGGCCTGAAGCCTTTTGCACACACGTTGTGAACTGGTGTGCTTTTCCTGACAAAGCGACAAACGGGCGCGTCAGTCCCTTTCCGCCGCTCACCTCTGAAGAGAATAGACAGCGCTCATCAGCTGTTTCCTCCAGTCCGGAACATTGGCTGTCTTTTTGAATTTATATTTTCACCTTTGGTGTCAGTTTCACTTTCCAGCACCAGATGGAAAGCGTCGGGTGCGAGGGCCTGCCCTGCCTGAACGAGCAGCGATCGCTTCATCAACATGGTGCCCGAGTTCGTCTTCCGAGCCTGAAACCGATACCGGATGTTCAACAGCAAATGATATTTCCAGTGACAACTCGCCACTCACAGGTACCAACACCCTGATCGGAATGACTTCATCCACTGAAAGCTTACACAATTTCAATAGCCCCCCACATGTTCTGACCTGCTCGATGATCATCGCCGCCTGGTCCTCAGCGCGGCCGGGCTGCGAGTACAGCGTCGCTCCGAGTTCGAGTCTGCGCAGCGCCACCTCCAAGCGCTCCCGGTACACACCGCCGTCATCCAGCGACAGCGCCTGAAAACCACCAACGCCACGAGTGAAAGCGAACAAGTTCGAAATTCCCCCTTGACACTGGCAGAACACATTGCCCTCTCGTGTACCTTGCGCAGGTGTTTGATAGCTTTGTTGCCCTGTCCTTGATCTTCCTCACACTTGGACAGTTCAATGTGAACCTGACAACGTAGCTGCACCAACAAACTGTGAAAAAAGAGACGCTCTAGGTATTTTTTCATGAAACACGAAAAAGCAACAACACACTTTGGACGCTCTTCTCGTCATCTCACCTGTCAATGTCCTCCAGGGCCTCTGCGATCTGGGTGCATGGTTTGCGCACATGTTTGCGCAGATTGGGTTGCAGCAGTGGGAGGCAGAGGTTCCACAGCGTGACGCAGCCGGTCTGGATGAGCGGAGCGCTGCCCGAACGCGAGGCGCTCTGCAACGCCTCTTGGCAGCGCCTGACCGCCTCAAGCCGAACCTGAGCAAAGAGGCGAAATATCAGCAGCGAAGCGATGCACACGCTGCTTGGTGCGCAGGTTCATTTCCATTGTAAACGAGGTGATAAACTTACATCAACAACAGCTTTCTGGTAGGATTCTTGCCTGTTGCCCAAAAGCTTTATCATGAGTTCGCATTGAAAGAATTCAAGTTCATGCGCGAGGCCCGCATTCTGCAAAACAGAAGTGCAGTATTTGTTTGAAAATGTGGAATTTTGTATTTGTGCTTTTTGAAGTTCCATGTGGGCTTCAGCACAAGGCAAGCGTGCATATCTGCATACATCTCCGAAATCTGACCAACCGGTTTCAGATGAGTATTTTCTTTCATCATGTTCACGCAAGACTGAGCAGTCTCCGTGTCATTGTGATCCAGGGCGAGTCTTCCAAGTTCCATGAGCAGATGCTGCCTGCAAATGGTGTGCAACAAATTCCACGAAACAAGAAGAGGGGAATTCCAATTCTGCTTTTCTCGACCTCATCGTGATGCCGTTGAAATTCGATGCAGGACAAGAAGCAAGAATTCTGGAGCAGCAACCCACCTGTCTCTTGACGGAGCGCGCGCATCGGCAGTGTTCTTCTTCTTTGATTCCTTCTGCTCACTTGTCTGCAGTAACTTCAGTATCTTGCGCATCTCGTTCGAGGCGTCCTTTTCGTTTGGGTTTTGCTCCATTGTTCTGCAATTGCGAAGCAAGAGCCGAAAATCTTCAGTCGTTCGGTGTTGTTCTTGGTTCGTGTAGATGTGTGACAAACGGAACATTGCAACACATGGATCAAGTCAACTCGCAACATCTGATTTCCAATTGAGTCGTTCGTTCGTTCTCAGCTTCATTTTTACTGTCAGGGAGTTGGAGGCGGAGGAGGGGGAAAATAATTGTTGTTACGTGCTTGGCCCACGACAGTTCATGTATGAACACGGCAGGCAGAAACTTGCACTTTTTGACTGAAGAACTCACAAATGGGAATGTACTTACAGTTTGAGTTTGCACAGTCGGAAGAAAATGTTGAGATCAGGCGAAGACTTCATTTCTGTTTTCCAACTTTGCGAATCAAGATCAACCAGTTGATATCTAACCTGTAAAAAGTCCGTCTCGTGTGTTGGTTTCAATCATCTAGATCTACTGTGAACGTTGCAACAAAATTTGCAACTGAGAAGGAAGTAGCCACATGATTGCAATAAAATGGAATCCAACCATGTGCCCGCAGACTGTCTTGTGAAGCGCAGGAACGTGTTTCTTTGTGAACACGGAGGCAGCCTGGGCGATGTGCACCGCATCTTGTTTCCGCCCAGCTTCGACATGACATTCTATCAACGCTCTGGGAAAGAACAAGGGAACACAATGTGTGTGTTTATGAGTGGTGTGTGTGGCGTCTGTGTGTGTCGTGGATACACATTCTCTGACTTGCACTGAGACGCGGACAAAAAACATGCCAACCCAACGAGATTGCCGTTTCAACCAAATCACCGGGAACGAGGAGGGACTGAGAACTTATAATCTGAATCGAGGTCCTCACAGCATCAGTTGCGCCCTCCACTCGACGTCGTTGTCGTTTACGTCATTTAGCGCCTTCACAACCTGGTGCAGTCCCAGGGCGATGTGTTTGCGGTGTCCCCGTTTGAGAAATGGGCGACACATTTGCCAGAACAACACTGACGCATTGTACACCAGGAAATGGTATCTGAAAAGACAAAGCCACAGAGAGAATCAAAGTTTGAGCTCACTTCTGATGTGACAACACACGAGGGACGACAAGAAAGAATCAGATACCTTGAATTCTCCTTTGCGAAGTTGAGTGCTTTTGTTATGAACACAACTGCTTTTTCCAACTGGTCCTGAAAGCCACATCAGAGACATCAACAAAAAGAACAAGAAGTTCCGAGGCGGGAACCCTGATGGTCGCGGAAACGGAAGTCCCTGCTCTTCCCTGAGAAACCCCACATTTCCTTTCTAGCACATGTTGAGTTGGTGTGAATTTGACGAAGAATTGAAGAAGAACCAAGGTGAGAACCAAAGATCTAGACTATATACATGTATACAGTTGGTGTGATGAATGCTTCTGTGGATTTAGAATGTTCTCTGTGTGTTTGTGTGTATTGTGGCAGAGGGTGAGGGGAGGGGGGTCT
>JAAUXT010124554.1_pt1 | contig 10421 bp, 9 predicted proteins | sample 7278171 | NCBI WGS metagenome assembly JAAUXT01 (sample SAMN14350112, study PRJNA611818) | marine sediment metagenome | isolation source: surface marine sediment (1.8m) | place: French Polynesia: Moorea | collected 2018-08 | reverse complement strand
GGGGACATTTCATCCACCTTGCCATATACAGCACTACCACATGGTGCTTGCCCTAAAGGGACTTCGCACAACAAACAAGATGTTTTTTGTACACGTGACGGAAGGTACTTGTATCAGGATTGTGATTCGGTTCGTGAATCAGCAGTTTGTCCGTGCACCCTCGCCTCATTCAAACTTCTAATTTTTCTTGTTTGAATGATGCCAAAGAAAGAAAAAAGGGGTCAACAAATTTTGCCAACAAAAATCTGCACGGCCCTTGGTCATGTTTTTTCCTCTTCACAACTGCAACAAACTGAAAGGCAAACCCACAACATGAAGTTTGATCTCTATGCGTGCGTATGAGTCTGTCGCCAGTCTCCGTCAGTCTCACACTTTTGCAGTTGGGAAAAAGGTGCAAAACAAGGTGCAAGGACAAGCACTCTGCATTGCACCACTTGTGCTACAGGACCTGTTGCTGCACTGCGAATCACAATGGAGGAGACTTCGCAGCGCAATTCGCTTCCGCGACCCTCCTCTGCACCTCGTTGCGCTTCCACGCAGCAGTGTATAGGAAGGTTTTTATACAACACGTCGGGTCCGCACAATCTGACAGCAAACTACGCTGTCAGACTGGGTCTCCAGTCGGACACAGGTGCGATTGAGATAGAATCCGCAAAACACTCGGTCTGAGACGTGTATACATGTGTTGTCCAAAACGTCCGACAACTCTGCCGGAAGAATTTCACTGCTCGATTGTTCGAATCAAGCCTGTATCTTCCCCTTGCTGCAAAAAAGGGAGACATACGCTTGAAAGCAACAGTGCGAGAAAAGGTGACCTCGCCAGGTCACGAATGTGCAACTGAAGACAAATAAATAGAAGCACTGCGAGCGCGCAAACCACCTTCGTTGCCGAGCCTGAACTGATCAACTCCAGCCCATGTTGAACTGGAGTGTGTAAGGCTTCTTTTTCACCAGATGGGCAGTTGACTCAAGACGCTCTACGAAGCTTCACACGCGTGCACGTACACGTGTCAGAACATGGGCGCTGCATTTTTGCGTTGTAGCCGTGTCTTCTGTTTGACGCTTTGCTCAAAAATGTTCAGAAACCCAGTTTTGACGCGCTCATGTCAGTCAGAATTTCGGACGTTACAGATGACCCGGGCCGTGGCTGACCAGTTTTGCACTGACAACGCACTTTTCTGCAGTTAAAATTGTTCGCCTGCCGATCGGACGACACTGCATGAACAAAAACGGTTCCTGTGAAATCACACAATGATTTTGTGAGACCTTTGGTCGAGAAAAGAGTTGTGTGATTGAACAGGAACCCTTTTTGTCAGGTGAGAGCCCATTTCTGCCACGATGCGAGCACATACGACTGCTTTTGTGATCGCAGAGTTGTAGAAAGCTGAATCGTGCGCTCCCCTGTGATCTGGAGAATCTTGGACTTGTGCCGGACCCAGCTGCGCAACGCTTACACAGTGGGCTTCAGCAAAACCAGGCCCTCCGAACCATGTGGGGTCTTCGCGAAAACGGCGGATTCTTCCCGCAGGAGAAAGAGAAGGCGGAGCTGGAGACGGAAGACAAGAAGGTCTCTGGACAGGTAAGTTTTGCTTCTCGTTGATTTGAGCAAAAGTGTTTTTGATTGGTTTCAAGAAAAAACGAAAAGGGTTTCAGTTTTTCTTGACTTCAAACATTTCAACGTGTGAAAATTTTCAATGCTATGCACCGTCACTGGGGCTATTTGCTTGGTGCTGGAGGTCAGGGAGTCAGCGGGTTGTCTCCCTGAAATGGCATCGTCAGGGTAAACCTCGCAAACGTCCAGATTTCCAATTGAAAGCATGTGCAACGGTCGCGTTAGGTCATCATGTTGCTCAAAGGGATGTTGATTGTGACGAGCGGTTACCGGCTTGACCAGAACGACAACCAGAATCAATCCGTGTGTGTCAGTCTGCTCTGTCCCTCGAGGTTCTGAATCAAACTCTTTTCTGGAGTCGGCCCACATGCCCTCGGAGCATCCCAGATTCGTTTTACGGAGGCCCAGGCAGTCCTCCTGGTCGAGTTGATTCCAAGTAAAAGGCTGCCAAACTGAAAAGGAAATTGTGTCTGTTGTGAAAAGGTGTGCGGTACAAAACAGCCATTTTCGGGGGTGATGGAAGTCCAGGTCGCTTGCCTCTGATCCCTCTCATGGATAAGCCCGTGATCTACAGAGATTCTGAACAGCAATTTGGGCAGACTTACGAAAGAAAGCAAGAAACACTTGATCTCCTGTTTTCTGTTCTTTCACTGTAACATTCCGAATATTGTGTGCGCCCTCGAAACGTACGTACTTTATTCCCTGTTGTTCCTTGGTGAGGTCAAGCTTCTCTGACTGACCTCCTCAAGCCCAACTGATCTGAACTCGTCCTGCTGTCTACGGAGCTCAAAGAATCGACACAAAGGTGCATTTCCGTTCATGGTCTTGTTGATGTGTCCCTGTGCAAGGGAACCGTGGCTCATCAATCTCCAAAACGGTGTTTGTCGGAATTTTTGAGATCCAAACACAAAAGATCCAATGCAAACCGTTTTGGTTTCTGCAAAAGAGAGACCCTGTCTCATCATGTACGGATAAACAGGAAAAAAGGGAGAATTTATAATGCAGCGGTCAAAAGTCCTTCCTTGCGCTTGTCCATCATGGAACAATGTGGGGAAATTTGCTCGCACAGTTGACAAAACCAAACCAATCGCAAAGAAGAACGTGTAAAAACTTGCACTCTGCTGTCGAGAGTTGACAATTCCTTGCGCCAAAAAATGACCGTGGGCCTTGTGGCGTGAAGTTAAGAGGGCGAATTCTGCCAAGCGACACACAAGCAGATGCCTGAGTGCCTCGATTCGGGCAACACGTTTCTGAGCAGTTCACGGACCACACCGCGTGGTGTGTGTATGACTCCCCTGATGTTCAAAGGTGCCAGCATTGCGGCTGTAAATGCCTGTGCGAGACTTTACCACTGACAGAAAGGAAGTCAGTGTGGTGAATCTGCACACTGAGTACCCACACGTGAGAGTTTTGTGTAAACCCTGAGTTTTTGTGGGACAGACTCTAATCAGAGGCTTTTATCCGAGGCTTTGAGAAGTGGCAACCTGATTTTATGTCCAAAGCGCACAACAGTCTCACTCCGGCCCCGTAGGCGTGAGAAGTTCAGAGGAGAAATGAGAACAGCACGGGACGAATTCAGAATCAGAATTCAGAATCTGGTCAAGGTCGATCCCCTTGAGAGTCTGATCGATTTAGAAGCACGAAAGCGGTTCTTTGTGGTTTCCACCAGCGCTGTGGAGAGTTTCTCCCGGTTCGTCACTGCATCTGCAAGAACTTCCAACTTCCAATGTTCTGAGCAAGAAAGAAGCAACAAACACTGGTCCGTAACAACCCTTCGTGAATACTATTCCAAAGAGCGTGATTTTTCCAATTGATGCTCACAGCGTGTTCTGTTTGGAAACAAAACAAGCACCCTCCCCAGCTCAGTGTAGAAAAGCACACAACTGTTTTCGTGCTGTTTCTCAGCGATAAAAATGGCTTGAAACAAATTTGAATCATGTTGAGTGAAATTTTTCACGCGGGATAAACACCAAAGGGATCTGGTACCAGTCTGGTTTGCGTCCCTCGAATGTTTTTACTTGAGCAAAGCATCCCAGCAGCTGACAAAGAACAATTTCAATCGTCCGATCAATAGAAGACACGCGAGGGAACCTCTAAAACAAACGTTCGCTCGCCAATTTCAATACGAAAATGTTGCTTCTGTACAATTTGTTTTGCCAAGCAAAGATCGGCGCCTCAACATGTTGGGATCGACCAGACGCAGGCACAACCGACCTGTTCGATTGATGCCTAAGTTGGATTTGTTTTTATTTCTCTCACAATCGCGATCACTATCAAAGGAAGCGGTTTGGAGATCAAGGAGGAATAACGCTTTGCGTTTCTTTGGACTTTTCTGTCATTGGTGAGTCTCCAATGTGGACTGGAATTGAAAAGTTTGTTTTGGGGTCCCCTTGAAGCAGTTTGGAGCATCAGATAGTGTTGCAGACACAAAATTTGTGGAACCACAATCAAAGCGCAAACTTGAAACTCAAATTAGTCCTTTGTCTTTTCCAAGGGCCTTCAGAAGGGTATTTTGATCTGCGGTACAAAGCACGAGAACGGAGTGACTTGCAGATTTGAATCCGAGACGCTCGGTTGGTTCGCAGAAACGTCACCCATTAATCGTCCTTACGTTTTGATTACAATCTCGGGACAACCCTGTTTTGTAGTGCCGAATCGCCTCTGAAGTCTGGCCCTCCCTGAATGGCTGAATCACGATCGTGAAGCCAGAAACAAACAACGCTGTAAATCTTGAGGGTGGGACGCCAAATGTACATCACCTGAAATTTAGTTCAAACTGTGGCTGTAAAATAACAAACACACCCAAACACGACTTTAGGCGTCAGCTGAAATGACAAAAAGATTTATTGTGCCAATGTCTTTCTTTTGTTCCATTGCAGACCGGATCTTTCAACGGCTCGCTGAAAAGGTAAAAAGTTTTGCTGCTGTTTCCAAGGAACCCAATTGCGAACCAGGACCCAACATTCGGAGTCCTGCTGTTTTGAAAATGTGAAATTGCTGTCAACGACGCACATGTATTTTATTTCGGGAAACAAATATTTTGTTGGGGTCCCCAGGCTCAAGCCCTGGTACTCGTGTTCAGATCCATAGTCGAAGACAGGCGGGGCAAGCTTTGGAATGGGTGAGCCTTGACCAAAGCAAAGTTTTTCCGGACTTTCCGAGTCTTCCTGGCCTGTGGGTGCCTTTTCAATACATTCAGGAAACAGACGTGAGCTTCGTGACTTGTGGTGGGGGACTCCAGCTCTTCTGTTCTTTCACGGGAAAGGGAAAGGAAAAAATTTCTGGCAGGTCGCCGATGCATCTTCTGCCCCAATTTTTCTTGCGTGCTTATGTCTCTGATGTTCTTTGACATCAGGTGCTTTTCCATTGAAAACAGCATTTGCCAAATTTTAATTTTTCGCCTTGTTCAAATCAGCCGAAAACTAGATTTTCCCCTTCACAATGGTGGACAGTTTGCTCAAGAAGGACGTGCACTCGGGGCTTTCTTCAAGGCCCTGCAGCGAACGCCTCTTGTTTGATGTGGCGTTTGGCTTGCGACGACGCACTTGTCGAAATTTCCCATTGTCCGAATTCATTTTTGGAGAGAAGAGGCCCCCACTACGTAGTGTGGGCCTCTTCTCTAATGGAGCAGTGCCCCAAGGCTGAAGCTGTGTGTCTCTCTACAGAGGGCTGAGGTTCGATGCGACCCGCAACTACCACTCGAGATCGCTCTACCGGTCCGACCTCAAACCTGGCATCCTCTTCACAGGTGCGTGTGCTGTCGGATGACGTGACGTGCTGCCACAACGCGAAAATTCCAAATTGGAAAAACAAATTGCGTGAAGCAATGATTCTGTGATGCAAAACTCAGAAAAAAATGTTTATTCTCGGGGCTTCGGAGAGGGCTCCCCAGGGCCCCCGGCAGACAAATCCACTTCGTCCTTTCTAATGTTCCCCACTGTTGAGCTTGGGTCCTCTTTTGGGTCCTCTTTTGGGTCCAACCGAGGTGGACTTGACACCCACCCCAGATCAGTCTTGTCTCAAAAGTTATTGTCAAGATAAAACAACAAACGCTATCGTTTTTCGTGCCGTGCGCACACCATGCACACACTTCCGTGAGTAGCATCGCACCCAATCTCTCCAGCTGCAGTGTTATGGGGCGGACAGGCTTCAAGCGCCTGTAGAAACACAGACAATCCTGAAAGGCTCTGTCAACATACCTCAGCTTCAAGCGCCCTTCAAAAGAAAGAGAATCCTGTGAGGCATAGTGAGCACACCTCAGAGCACAAGCCCAATGTTTAGAAGTCGGTAGCGCGAAAGAAGCATTTCATGGATGATGCAGGGAGCCCACTTCTGATTTCAACAATTGGTGTGCCAGTCAAGAAAAGAAAGAACTGTATTCGCTGAAATGACATTTCTTGGCAAACAGGATATTTCGGGCGCGCGGAGTCGGACACGAGTTCGGAAATCGGAGGCAGCGACAGTCCGAGGACCCACCGGAAGCTCAGCAGAAACCGGAAGTTTCTGTCTGTGGTCGGGGTCGTCCTCTGCCTGGTTTGCGTGGGCGTGATAGTATTCACCGCAACTCTGCTCAAAGGTACCGTTGACAGCTGCCACTGGTGTGTGTGTGTGTGTGTGGGGGGGAACGCAACGCGCAGCGCGTCCTGTGTCTGTTGATGCAAAAATTCCAGGATCGGAGTGTCCGGCTGGAGAGACGGGCGACCCCTGCGCCCCGTGCCCCGCCGACACCTTCAAGCCAGCGGCGGGAACCGGGGCTTGCGAGCCGTGCCCGTCGGGGACCACAACTGACGGCGTGGACGGAGCCGCCGCCGTCGAAGTTTGCGGTGAGTCCAGCTCTCACAGTTGCGTGGCTTCAGAATCGACGCATTGCGCGTTGTGCGTTGCTTGACGCTCAACTCGACATCAGCGTTGTTTTTGTTGTGCTGGTTTCTTGGGGAGAACATCAGTCAAAGGCGCCGTTCGATTTGAGTGGTCTGGCAACCTGGGTTGCAATGGGTTGGAACACACAAAAAACTGGATCTTGGCTAACCTGGATCGTTCCACAGCAACCCATCAATGAGACAGGTTGCTGTTTGGGTTGCTCGGGATCGATCGCTGCAACCCGGGTTGGCAAATCGAACAGGCGCAACTGGTGTCTGCGTGACGCCGGCCAGACAGGCTGCCATTCATGATCCTGGGGCCCCACCGACATCCGCCAGCAGGGACCACGTTGCATGAAATTGCGTTGGGTCTCAAATCCAAGGGCCTCACCCGACTAAAACTCAAGAGAGCAGCGTCCTTCTTTCGAGGCGAAGAAATAGGGTTTGTTGGTTTTACTCAGATTGTTTGTCCAATCTCCGCTGGGTCGTGGATCTCTTTGGAGAAAATTGCAAATCCCGGGGTTCCCTCCTGGCAGCCCAGCTCCTGGGTTCACTGTGCGGTCTTTGTCCGCGTTCGCAGTTTGCAGGGCGGGTTACTTTGGACGGCTGGGGCGGTGTGTCCCGTGTCCGTCGGACTCGTACAAGCCTCTTCCCGGCGACGCACAGGTCTGTGAACGCTGCCCCGCACGTCATTCCACCAATGGAACAACTGGAAACGCCCATTGCGTGCCAGGTGAGTTGAGAAGCACAGTGTTATGATTCATCGTGCGAAAATTTTACTGTGACCACTGCCATAAATTGTTCAAGGAGACAAGGTGTTTGTCGCGCACAGCTAGCTTGGCGGCTGAGTGCACTTTCGAATGCTTGTGATGTTGTCTTCACGCGCGCGCGCGCGTGGGTGGTGTGTGTGTGTGATGTTTGCTTGTTTGTGTTCGTCACGATTGCCAAAGAAAGATTCATTTTGTGACTTACACCATTATTTTTGCGAAAAATAGCTCCATGGAGCGTTCCGGTCACTGTGCGTTCCAGTCACTATGCATTCCTGTGTATTTCAATTGCTGTCCACATGTTTCTCACCCGAGATTGGTGGCTTGTGTCCGGTTGGTCATTGTTCAGGTCGCTTTTTTGTGCAACCTGGAAGAATGGACCAACCTTAAACCACCCAAAAGGTGTGCGTATGTATGTCAAGCTGGTTGTAGGAGGGTGGGGTTTCACCAACTCTTCTTTTCAAAAACAGTGGTACCGGTATGTCATGCGCCGCTAACCCATGTCGCATCTTTTGCGTCGTGTCAGATATAAAATTACGAAAAATTTGTGTCCTTGTCAGAGCAAGCATTGAGGCAACTGAAGAAACCCAACAAGCAAAACCAAGACACAGAGGGGGACGTTATCTCTCTCAAAAAACCAAACAAAGACAAAAAACCAAACAAAGACAAAGACAAGGGAGGAACAGATACAGACGGGGACGGAATCCCAGACAAAAAGGATCCAGATGACGACAACGACGGCATTCCAGACGAAGAAGATCCAGATGCTAATGGAGACGGAATTCTAGATTCCTGGGACAAGAACGGGGATGGAATACCAGATTTTCTGGAACTGAGAAAGAAACTGGAGGACAAAGATCGCAATCAGGTCCCAGATATTTTTGAGGAAGACAACGACAATTCCACTTGCCCTGACCTGTTCGAGGTGGACCTGAACCAGGATGGCATACCTGACGTCTATGAGTATGACTTCAATGAAGATGGAATTTCTGATATCCTCCTGAGGGACGACAATGAAAATGACATTCCTGATGTTGTGGAACTTGGAGGCAACTTCTTTGTTTATCTGATTGGGTCAGGTATGTGTCGACTGATGTCGGAAACTGCAAAGGAAAGGGGTTTCAAGCAGTCCGAATTTTGACCAAGGTGCGAATGTGTGCTTGGAGCTATGGCCCGTTGCCTTTCTTTCTGAAAAAGCACCCAGAGCGATCGATTTCAAGAGCCTTGGTTTGTCTGTGCACGAAAGTTACTGCATTGTCTACAATTTCCCCTTTCTTTGCCGTTCTCTCAAGTTATTTTGTGACATTTCAGACCTCACAGCTGTGTCAGACTTGGTGACTGTGAGCTCTCAGACAGGTTTGTTCTGCTTTGAGAAGAAAGAAGCCAATACGTAATGCCAAGCCACTTTGGTGGTGCCTTCTGGTCCCTTCGGTTGGCAATGAAAAGCTTCCGATCGGCTGAGGGGCCGGACGGTTCTGCTTTTTTAATCTCACCTTTCAGGTTTGATCGAAATCACGCTGCACGCGGGAGACAGAGACATCGTGATCTCCGTGCCATTCTCGGATCCAACAGGTGAGACATGGTTTGGGTTCCATTGCTTGTGTCACCAGATCAAGTGCGTGCTGGGTGTGTCCAAGCATGGACAGAGTCAGTCAGGCCAGAGGTCACAACTTCCAGCGAGATCTTGGTGAGCCAAATCGATTCTTGGTCCCGAAGGCTCAGGCTTCACCGCGAAAAGGAGACTTGTAAGGCAGCATCCCCAAGATGAACCCTCGACCTTCGGGTGAGAACAATTGTTTGGAGGCTTCGGATGACTGACCGCCGGGCGTCTTGGATCATGTGTGTGTGTGTGTGTGTGCACAAGACAGACAGCCAGACAGACAGGCAGACAGACAGACAGACGGACAGACAGAGATTTTTACGCTGTAATAGCTGCCTGACAGAGACGGCATGTCCGGAGTCTGGTCGAATGGGAGAGGAATGACGGCCCCATTGGAGACGACATATTAAATTCAACTGCAACAAGGAACTAAAAAGGGTGTTTCAGGGCTGGGGGCACTGAGAGTCGGCCTTATCGCTGTGTTGCAGAGGAGAGTGGCGTGACGATCGTCCTGAAACAAGGTGAACGCGACAAAACGCTGTTCAAGGTGTTCGTCGGACAAGCAGACGGGCTGGCCCCGACGGTCATCGCCGTCAGACCGGGTCAGATCTTGCAGCGCCAACAGGCCTTGCCTGCGGGAAAATATAAGTTCCTCGGTGCAACAAAATACGACGCAGCGTGCACCCGTTGCCAAGCCTGTGTGAAGACACATCGCTTCACAACGTGCCCAACAAGACGCAGTGCTGTCCTCAGCACCAAACAACACCGCGTTTGACCACCTCCTGCTCTGTAAGTAAATCTGCTCTTCCACAATAGGGGCAGACGGCACCGTCCTTGCAATCTCCAGAGGAAAACAAAGAAAACTCATAAGAATTGCAGACGGACTGACTGTGCATATCAAGCCAGGTTTGAACTCCACTGAGACGAATTTGATTGTGCAACATACGACATCACAATCTTCCCACATGTTCATTGATTCATTCATCCTTTAATTTCCAACCAGTAGCTGTAGATTGTGTTGAAGTCATCTTCATCAGAGGAAGAAGTCTGATGTACTTCAAAGTATTTTTGGTTGATGGGATTCCCACAGGCACAATCATAGTGACCATAGGTGAGGGTTCATCACAGACTGAGCACTTACCACAATGGATGAAAGTGGAAAATCAAATTCAGTTTATCTGTGTACAAGGAGTTGTTTTCTTACCTTCTGCCCTTGCAGTGTTTGGCACATTCTGACTCTGCTGATGAATTCTTCTGCTCTTCAAAATGTTGTTGGCATTGATTTCAGATGGAGACTGCATTGTGCTTACTCTTACAAGGCTTGGAGGCAAAACTACTGTGTTCAAAGTATTTGATGGAGGCATCTTGATCATCACACTGGGTCAGCCAAGAGAAAACTCCATTCACAACTTTGGTCATGTCAATAATTTTAGGCTCATGTTCAAACACACAATGTGGAAACACAGAACTTCATTGCCAAAATAATAACTTTGAAGACTGCTTCATGGTTGCTTTGTTGTGCAAAGTCCCTTCAGGGAAGAGCACTTAGTGGTAGTGCCAAGTTTTTTGAGGGGTATATATGC
>JAAUXT010139066.1_pt1 | contig 10424 bp, 11 predicted proteins | sample 7278171 | NCBI WGS metagenome assembly JAAUXT01 (sample SAMN14350112, study PRJNA611818) | marine sediment metagenome | isolation source: surface marine sediment (1.8m) | place: French Polynesia: Moorea | collected 2018-08 | reverse complement strand
TAAAATTATGGAATTTTTAATGCAGATTCAAAACATCAAAATGCATGCCAACAGCAGTAAAATGTTCAAAATAACATGGAAAATATGTCTAAAATTGGAATTCAAATTGAACAAACATGCAATAGTTGGCAACAGTGGGTTATGGGGTCTGCAGGGCATCACTTCGCTTGTCATCCACATCATCCACAGAAACATCAAAACAATGTTGAACCCCATGATTGCACAACAGAAATTCCAATTGCCAACTGATGTGCACCTACTGAACTTCAGTGACAAATTTCATGCATGTCTCTGATCATCCAGACAGTTTACTCATACTCAAAGTATGCGCTGATATGTTGTCTTCTTCCCCAGATATGTCCAAGAATTTTCGAACTCCAATTAACCACAAATTTCGGGACAGAAACCGCATATTTGAGGACATCCCTCGTATCAGCCTCGTATGCTCCCACCTTCTACCGAATCATGTCATGTCACAGACAACTCCAATGAAACATTCAGGGTGCTTTTCCTGAGCATGTTCCCCCTTGCAGCTTTCACCACCACAACAAACGTTTCCCACTTCAGAGCTGTTCTGCCGTTGCATGTGCATCAATATGTGAAAATACACGTCGCGGAATTGAGAACCTTTTGCTGTAATGCGGCATCACAAAACCTGGAATGCAGAATCAGCTTCAGAACTCGAGCCCCGAACACAAACTTCCCGGTGAAAGAGCAGCAATTCGGAAATGTGCGAAATTGCTGTGAAGGAGGGAAGTGACCTCGCAGGAAGAACATTTCCGGTCAGCCGTTAAATGGCGCACGAAGCAATTGTTAGCTGTATCAGGACACTTTTGAAAACAATACGAGGGAAGTTCAAGAAGAGTGGGACCGCAACAAGACTTCGTTGACAGAAATATCCAACAAACCAACAATTCCATCGACAAGCGAAGTTTTACCGCTTTCTGGTACCAAACAGCAACACGACAGCTTCGTGAAATGTAGATGGAAGGAAAGTGCACGATTCTAAACCAATGCCGGCGAGTGACAATCAATAAAGCGCCACTTCCCCACCAACCCAGTTTTCCAACGCGACTGTTTGCATTTGGTGTGTGTGCAACAATAAGCAATCCTGTGAAAACGAATGGCTTGAGAAACCAAGAGATCGCAGATTAGAAAGCTCGCGCCGTTTGACAAAAGGAATTTTTAAAATCAAAATTCTTTTCAACATTGTTCTGAAACAAGTAAGTCCACAAACTGTTTGGCAACGGGAAAGTACACTGACTTTCAAAATACCCACCAACAAATTCCATAAATGAGCAATCATTTCTGACACCTGACACGGTATTTTTTCAGGGATCAAAATTCAAACAAACGACAATGCCCCTGGCATTGTGTCGCGCGTTGAGTTGCATCCGTATGTTCGAAGTCAAACATTCAGTTTCCATAATGCTGTGACTGGGGAGGGGGGTCACTTTGGTTTCATTCTCAGGGCAGCTCAACTTTTCCATGAGGTGACCCTCACACTTTTCCATGATATTGTGACTGGGGGAGGGGGCTGTCACACAGGTTTCATTCTCAGGGCAGGAAAACTTTTCCATGACATTGTGACCTCCCCCTCCGGTCACAATATCATGGTGTGTACAGACAGACAGACAGACAGACGGATACTGATTACTTAAGTCGCGCTCGCGCGACTAAAAAGCAGAGCTTTCAACAGAGGCGCGTTACGTCGAGCAACTGCAAAGTTTCAGGTGGGACCAGCCTCTGAAAAGGAGAAGGACCTGTCTCATATTCAGAAACAAGACAACCCCCTCTGGGTAGGACCCACCTTGAACATGAGGTAGATCCCTGTCCCCTTCCTTGGACCAACCTGGATCCCTGTCCCTTTGCATACGACCAACCTCATCTCAGGTCGGTCCACCCTCCACTCCACAGGGGCACCACCAGGTCCTACCCAGGACATAACCGTCTCCAACTTGTCAGTGCGTAACACAGGCTCGCTACTTCAGATACTCATGGCATGAGAAGGGAATATTTTCTGAGCCTACAGAATTTAGACATACACACAAGACTCATCACAGTCAGTGCAAACAAGAGCGCTCAGGCTGACAACTCGCCCCTCCCCCCCCCCCCGTTTGTTTGGCACTTTTGGCAAATGTGCGTGGAACTGCACCAACCGCATCATCGTTAATTTGGAATCGGTAAGCCCCGCAGCAATTCAATCAATGATGCAAAGCCTTACACACCCGTCTCCATCTCAATGAAACGAAATCAATCAGACATTCTGCCGAACGCCACACACACAATATCCCACACATATACAAATCTTTTGCATAAATAATGCAGATTGACGCAGTTGGCAGGCCGAGCACACACCGAAGCATGCACCACATCACAAGCAGTCATGCAGCTTCATGTCTAACCTACATACATGTTATGTCAGGGTAACATTGCAGTCTTGTTTTCAACTCAGCTGTGCCAACCCAGCAAGGTTCGCTTTTCTGAGTCTTGATGGCCAAGTTATCTCAATAGAGTCTCCTTGCTTTTCGTGTTTGCAGCATCTTTCCGCTTCAGTCCGCGGAAGAAGCGTCACACGCAAAGAACAGCGCACTCAACACACAGACCAATTCAATTCATGTTTTGGGGACTTTCAGACTCCAAATGATCAATGCTTAGCAACCAGCTGAACAGCCTCGTACCGCGACAGGTCTCGGCCGAATTCATCGGTAACAGTAAGTTCGTTCAGTGAAAATTGCACTGTCTCTCCAACGTTGGACACAAGTCAGCTGTTTCGAACTCAGCTGTTACGAACTCGACCGAAGGCAGCAAGTTTGTTCGTTGTCCATGCCGCTCAGCCCTGCATACCACGGTTGACAACACCAATAAGAACTTCCCAGCGGACAAGCTGAACAGGTCAGTGAACCTCGGCACCGTAACCTGCAACACGAACAGTGCTCTCCGGAATCGCAAGCGCCCCGTGTTCAAGAGAATTAATCATCGGTGAATCAACAGCTTTGCATGGCGGAGTTGCAAGGCGCACAGAAACCACCTGTGGATGATTCGAAGGGCAAACATTGGGTGTCGGGAAAACTTTCTCCTTTCAGCGAGACAGGTGCCTGGTGCATCAAGTCGACTTCAACATCCTTGGTCCGATCACGCATCCAGAATTCAAGGGTGGCTGACCAACTGGCACAGGAATGCGAAACGAACAAACAAATCCGCACGTGAAAGGGCAAGGCTCAGGCTACGGTAATCCCACAAATCACAGACCTGAATCCGATCGTCTTTTCCCCGAGCGCCTTGTGTTCGGTCCGCGCCCAGTATTATCTGCTTCACGATCCGCCCACCCCAAGATGTGCCACCCACTCTTGAAGGCACCAGCTGAGCCGACTTCAGGCTGGCTTCCGTTTTGCAACAGTAATACCGCCGCACACAGGTTTTCCCTGGCGAACATGCCTGTAGAACATGACCAGCATCAAATTCTGAGCAAACAAATTCTTGTCACCCCCCCCCCCCCCCCACCTGCGAAAGTGGTCCCAAAATTTTTTTTCAGAAAATGTTTGGAAAGTGATCAGTGATCATCCCTGACCATTTTTGCAAAAGTGGTCCCAACCCCAACCCCCTGAAAGTGGTCCTAGAAAGTGGTCCCAGAAAATTTTTCAGAAAATGGTTGGAAAGTGATCAGTGTTTTTTTCTGACCATTTTTGTAAAAGTGGTTCCAACCCCCAACCCCCCAAAAGTGGTCCTAGAAAGTGGTCCCAGAAATATTTTTCAGAAAATAGGTGAAAAATGGTCAGTGAAGGTATTTTGGTATTTATGAGCTGCGAACATTTTTATGGACCACACGCTTTTTATGCGTAGCATTCTTGTTCTGGGTCCAATGGCTGCATTTGTTGAACAAAAGCTGTCTGAGAAATAATGCAGGGCTGAGGACAAACGTGTCTGACGTCGAATGCCTTGCACCAAGTCAAACTTGGACAAACTAGTGTATTTTTTCACAAAAATGCAGCCGCATGAGTTTTGGTGTCCCCCTCACAAAACACGGGAGCCATTCCATTGCAGGTGGCGTCAGTTGTATCCAGTTTGGTTGAGACTGGAAATTAATCCTATGTCTAATGGTACCGCTAGCGGCTGCCAACAGTGGGGTCTATCTTCCGGTTCCCGGACCCGGACCCGGACCCGGACCTGGACCCGGACCCAGACCCAGACCCAGACCCAGACCCAGACCCAGACCCAGACCCAAATCTGGACCCAGACCCAGACCCAGACCCAGACCAAGACCTGAACCTGAACCTGGACCCAGACCCAGACCCAGACCTGAACCTGGACCCAGACCCAGACCCAAACCCAGACCCAGATCCAGACCCAGATCCAGATCCAGACCTGAACTTGGAGCCAGATCCAGACCCAGACCCAGACTCAGACCCTGACGTGGACCTGCACCCAGACCTAGACCTGGGCTCGGACCCAAACCTGGACCCAGCCCCAGACCTGGACCTGCAGATCCAGACCCAGGCCGGTGGAACTGGACCCAAAATCCTGGACCCAGATCTGCAGAACCAGAACAGCAGAACCAGAACAGCAGAAATGGATTTGTGGACTTGGCCAGCAGAAGTAGACTGAAGGAACCGGACCAGCGGAACCCGACCACCGGAACTGGGTCAGCTGGTCTGGTGTTCCTGGAAGATTATGTTGATGGTGCCTCGTTCCCTGCAACGAATTCCAATCCTGTTCTGCAGGCCGGCTGAAAGTGCTCTTCACCAAGCTGGTGTGACCACCTGGTGTGTACCGCGTTTGATGTCTTGGTTTCCTCGATCGATGCGGTGAGAAAGCAATCCCAAAGTTTCCTGCGATTGATTCCATGATCAAAGTTGGAAAAGAGTGAAAAGAAAAGAAATGATTCTCTACTCATATTGAATGGTGATCTGATCAAAAGTGTGAAGTGGGGAAGGTCCATCTTTGATTTCAGCAAGAACAGATAGCGACAAGACAAAAGTAATCAGGAGTTCCGAGGAAAAAGAGGAAATCGTGTTGATGCCCACGGACCAGCCTGGTGAGACTCAGTGAACACCAGTGACAAGAGTTCGGGCCGACCAAATGGACGGGATGAGCCAACGGCGCAACGTGTGGCTGTCATTCCTTTGCTCGTACTACTCCTGAATTTGGAAATTGCTGGGATGTCTTGGACAACGAATCTTTCTTTCGTTGACATGACGCTGACTTCCGTTTTCTTCAGAAAACAGCCTTGGCCTCGACATGGTGTGTTCTAGCATTTGTAAGCCTTCGTGTCCTCAAGTTGGCTGGATTGGAATCGTCTGAGCGCCAGAAAATATCACGGACAGCTCGCAAGATTTCAAAAGATGGACAGTCGTTTTATTAGATTTGCCCCTTCTTGACAAAAGTTTATTTAGCTTCTTCAGCGCATATTTTGCTTGCAGTAAAAATGAAAAAGGAATTGCAAAAGAAATCCATTTCAAATTCACAATTTTATGTACCCAGTCTCTGTGTGTATACTTGTGTATAGCGATGTGTGTGTACGAGAGAGAGAGAGAGAGAGTGAATGGGTTGATCTTTGCGTGAAAAAGCTCTTTTGAAAGAGTAAGGTCAGTTGTGAACAAAAATACTCATGAAAACGAGGTACAAAAGAAACACACATCGGTCAACAGAACAAACATTACAGAAGTGGCACTTCTGGACTCTTCACAAGGTTCGTTCAGATATTTGTGAGAAAGCGCACGCCTGGATTAGTACAAAACTTGATTACATTTGGAAAATTTCAATGAGACCCGTCACAATCGTGAAATGACTTTCGTCAAACAGATGAAAAGTCACTCTGAAGCTTTCAATTTGGGGAGTTTGTTGGTAAACCACAAAACAAAATTCACAAATTGCGAAGAATACGGCAAAAATAATGAGCTGCTCGCTGCATGAATGAATGAATCAAGGTCAATTGTGTAACAACCCCTCCAAACTGAAATTCCATGCCCCTGCTTCAGCACGATCCCGACACGGGATTGGGTCAAGGACTCAACCGTAGGTTGCAGTGGTAGACACTTCATTGGACCGCCAAATCAGCCAAAAACATCATCCCGTCTCCGAGTTGCTGGAACTTTCTCTCTAATTTCTCAACAAGTCTTGCGTATCGGTTCTGCTCTCACTGTAAAATGAGGAGGGTGCCAGAAGAAAGCAAGGACACCCTCCAGAGATGGTGGTTTGAGGGGGTCTGGGGGCCGGAACGTGAAGTTCTGCAGCAGCGCCACTGCGATGATAAAGAGTTCCGCCTTCGCCAGTTGCTCTCCAGGACAGGAGCGTCGTCCTGCAAGTGGAATTTAAAAATATGCTTTTCTCTCTCATGACAGACAATGTGTTTCAAAACAGTGTATTCTGTGGAGAGCAGGGCAGAGCATTTTGGTGGAAAACAGATGCGTTGACAACAACAAACATTGACACAACTCCTTCTCAAGAATGTGCAGGAATTCTGAGGTGGAAATCAAACGGCAGCTCACCTATGCCAAACGGCATAAACTCTGGAACGTCGCGGACTTTGCCTTCATCGTCCAGCCACCGCTCAGGTCGAAATTTGTGAACATCTGCTCCCCAGATCTGGTCAGAGACACACGTAATCTATATTGTGTGTTGAAATATTCTGTGCCGAAAATCCTGTTTGTGCTGTGTGTTTCCAACTTGCGTTCTCACCTTGGGATCGTAGTTGATTCCCCTGAGGTTCAGTCGGACCGTGGATCCAGCTGGCACCGTGTAGCCTGCGATTTTCATTGTCGTTTCGGCCACGTGAGGGACATTTCCAATGGCTGTCCAAAACACAGTACATGTAAAGCACAAATGACGTATATTGTAAACTGTGCCCTTGTTTTTTTTTCTAGATCCTGCACAAAATTTTGTTCAAAGAATCGTTTTGCGACACGTTACTTTTTCAAAGTCACCGGGAGAATGGTTTTGATGGAACATTTGGTGTTCGCTTTGTTTTGAAAGACCCTCGTGCAAGCAGATCCACCTGTTCCGTCCATCCGCTGCGACTCGTACACCGTCGCCAATGTGTAGGGCAGGTTGTGCCTCTCGCTGTAATCAGGAAGCCTGTCTTTTCCGATCACCTGAAAAATATAAAACCAATAAAAATATACAAACCATTCCTAAAAATACGGTTTCTTTACATTAGTTCTTCATGTTCTAAGAATGCCACTCTTACGGAACCTTGAAAGACATTGACAACACAGGGACACAAAGATTAATGTGCCTCGAGGGGTCCAGTCACAAACACACACCTTGCATATTTCTTGGTTACATTTGGCCTGGATATCAAGGTGGTGTATGAGTCTGTAAGGCAGCCACAACAGTGTGTCGGCAGGATTTCCCGTTGCGCCCCCAAAAAATTCAGCGATCGCACCAAATGAAATCGGCTCTGGAAGAAAAGAAGAGGGTGTAATTCAATGGAAGAGCACAAAGTGGGCCCGTTTGTTTGCTGTGGTTCTTTGGTGTGTCCTCGTACATGCTGAAGCTGGTTCGATTTGGGAATTTTTCTTGTCCCTTTCCGCAGCGTCTAATTTATTGCCTCTATGATGACTTCACAAAAATGATTTGATGTCAAATATTTCTTTATTGACGATCAAACTATAATAATTCTTTCGTCCATTCATTACCCGCTTACACACACCTGAATTATCACAATAAATATTTGTGATGGCAGTCATATGAACCTTTTGTTTTTAACGTATAATATATGACTATACTGATCTGTATTTGTATTCCCTTGGTTGTCAGAAATTGTCAACATTTTTATTTTCAATAATCATTTTATTGGCACAAACATCTTTGTACGGATGAAAACGCGCTGATGTAAAAAGGCATTGGGTGGGCTGTGGAGATCGCCAGTGATGGTGTCAATTATTCAGACGACCACAAGGGGAAGTCACTTGTTCTGTTTTTTTGTGGCTCATGATCAATTTTTTGACATGTGCGACATGTGGTGTGCACAACACCCGAACGCATGCGTCCAACGTAACCACAATGAATTTTGAGAAAAGTTTTTTTTTCTTGTTGGGGTGCCTTTGTGCAAATATCTGTTTGATACTTGGCCGAAGGTTTGACTTTTTGTTTTTTGAAGAATTGATTCTCTATTCTCTATTGTTTTTCTCTTGAGCACTCATAACCCGCACATTCATACACAATAAAAAAATGAATACATTTGCTTTGGAGGTTATGCTTACGTGAAACCACACAGACCTTTGTTGTGCCTTGTGTCATCGTTACAAGACTGGATGTAGAGGTCGACGAGGTCACGGATGTTGTCTGGATCGAAAGTTTTCCTGCGTTCACTGACTTTCCGTGCTGCGCCTTTCATCAAATCGATCAAGGGACGCCGGTAGTAGTGCGGCCCAAACTGAAAACAAGGAATACCGGTGTTTTTGTGTTCGTCGCAAGAGATTGTGTGATCAACAACAAACAGCAGATGAGGGCGCGAGGCTTGTCCAAGACAGGCGCTCAGGACCTAGTTTCCCACCGTGAAGCCTTTGCTTTCCACAACGAGTTCACTCGATACAGTGGACTTTGGCTGACCGCACCAGTTTCCGTCTGCTGGAGCCTTTGGTGCTGGGGAGAAGATGGCTGTTGGCTGCACTCAAAATGTTTGAGCCTTTGCATCCTTTTCCCATTGAGTCGTTTTTCTCAAACAAGCAACTGGAAAACCTTTCGCCATCGAAATTGAATGTCTGGCTCACACTAGGGCCAAGTGTTTGTTCGCGTATGTGGTTCAACTGTTACTTGTTATGTTGTCTGAGGTCTCAAAAGAACAAAAATACACCAAGAATGTGCTGTGGTGATTTTCGAAGGCTTTCCCGATGATGTGAAAATGTTTAGGCTTGTGCAATTTTAAACTAAAGCTCTCAGGAGCCTCTATTGCACTCTGTTTTGATGGACCCAAAGGAATGGAAAGTTATATACAAGAATGAAAAGTCTGATATTCTCATACCTAGTTGTAAACAAATGAACCTTACTCTATTCCAAATATTTATTTTGAACAGTTTCAAAAAGTCTCAAATTTCCACACCTTACTTTTCATTTTAAAAGTACTGAAATAATTACTAAACAAAACAAAAATCTTATAATTTTATGCATAATTACACACAAATGAACCCAACTCTTACACAAACAAATATTTTGAACAGAAAAAATCTGATATTTCAACTCTACCTTTGACCCCACCTAAAAACCACACAAAAATTTTAGAAAATCAAAAATCAAATGCTACCTCTCAAACCCCCATACAATATACTATATTTCAATAATATACTTCCTTCACAAAAAATTTGTACCTTCAGAGATACAGACCCATTTCTACATCAACACCCCATATTTTCTACACTTCCAAATTTGAACTTTTTGATCTCATCAACCCAAAAATTTGAACTTCACAAATTCCTTCCTCAAGCACTGTCTCCAACCCAAATTGAACCAAAATAGCTCAACAGATCCAAAATTGATCCTCATCTTGACCATGAAACTGCTGTATACATACTTTTGGTCTCGCGCAACCTCCTCAAATCACCTAAAAACTCAGAACATTTTCAAATGTTTGGTGTAAAAGTTCTGGATGGACAAGGGTTTCTGTTTCCTGCTGTTTCATGAAAATGAACACATTTGGTAAATGTGTTTGATGATTTCATTGTACGAGGGGCTTTCAGGTGAAGAAGGTATTTTGTTTTTTGTGATGACATTATTGACCAGTTTTCAAGTGGCTGAAATTGAAGATAGTCATTTGGGGGTTTGGCTAATAATGTTGAACCTCCATTGTGCACCTCTGTTTGGTGTTGAAGACAAAATTGAATGGGCTGCAAAGGGAATTGGTTGTAAAAAATGCGAGGTGTTGTGCAAAATTTTGTTATGCTCAAAAAATTTGGGGAGGGGTGGGGTACCTTCAATGAGCGACCAGAATTGGTGGCTGAATGTTCAAATTACGACCAGTCCCCGGTGCCTGTTTTGTTTTGTGTGACGTCTTATGATCATTGAATCTCTGCTAAAACTGAGAGAATTTTTGCATATTTCAGACATGAGATCTATCAATTGGCGCATTGAAGTCGATTTTCTTTCGCCTTATGCGCCACTCAAGGGGTGGCCACACAGGCCACGCGTCAATTATTGACGCGCGTCAATTTTTGATGCGTCCGAACATCTAGCACTATTTCAAATGTAGGTGGCCACACAGGACGCGTTAATTTTGACACGCGTCAATCGGATGTCTCTAGAGATGTTTTTGACGCGCGTCAATTTTTTGACGCGTCGTCTGATCTGGTTTCGCGGCCTTTTCAGCTGCTTTGCGTCAGATGTTTTGCCTTTTTTCGGCGGGAATTCGCTTCAGTTCCGTTTTGGCGGTTCATCTGTGAGCAGCTTATTTCTGTCACAGCTTCAACACCCACCTCTTGCTATGTCTG
>JAAUXT010051883.1_pt1 | contig 10424 bp, 5 predicted proteins | sample 7278171 | NCBI WGS metagenome assembly JAAUXT01 (sample SAMN14350112, study PRJNA611818) | marine sediment metagenome | isolation source: surface marine sediment (1.8m) | place: French Polynesia: Moorea | collected 2018-08 | reverse complement strand
TTGTGCCTCCACAGAGCACATGGCAGTCAAAACAAAGCAGAGGCAAGACCACACATTTGGTGCCATGTGTTTTGAGGTTTCTACTGATCTTCCCTGCAGTGTGGGGAGGAAATTGAACAGCCACTGATGAGGCTGACCGTAGCGTCACAATTTTCTCCTGGTGCAAGACAAAGCAGCTCGCATTCTTCCCCACACCCCTGGATCCACCCACGAAGTCGCTGTCATTACGTCATTACGTGACGTCACAAGAGTTTTGTGTTTGCTTTTACACTCATTAACGCATCCCTCCGCCCATTCAGAGTCGTCAGTGTTCACATACTACGGGTAACGACGCACAACTGGCTTGAAGAGGCCTGAGGCAAGGGCGAGGCACCGACACTGCGGAGAGTATCACCAAGAATACAGAGCAGTTGGGAGACAGATCAGACCGACCCGTCCTCAGCCTGTTGGTTTGGAAGAGAGAGAGAGAGAGAGAGAGAGAGAGAGAGAGAGAGAGAGAGAGAGAGAGAGAGAGAGAAAGAGAGAGAAGAATGAATGAATGTAGAGGAACAGGAGAGAAAAGAGAAATTGACAGAGCCAGAGGGTGAGCAAACTTGTGGGAGATGGAGACGAGAGAGTGAGAGAAGCTCTCCAGACAGAAAGCAATAAAAGAAACAGAGAGAAACGACAGAGAAACGACAGAGACACACAAGAGAACAGAGAGATCTGGAGCATGACGACAGATCCATTCTCACACTGTACAAAAACGGTTCACAAGAACTTTTTGAGATCTTTTGTTGAGAAAGGAGTTGTACGAGTACAATTGAACAGGAACCCTTTTGGTTGGGTGAGAGCCAATTTTGTCAAAGATGCATTCACTCACGACAGGTTTTGTGATCGCACGAGGAGAGCGTGCAGAATGTCGCGAATCGCTGGAGAAGGAAATAGCCAGGTTCAGCACTTCGCTACGTGGCGCGTGCGGCGTGGACTGTCACGGTTCTGTCCTTTTGTTGTGTTGGCAAAACAAACTGGAAACACACCCGATAGAGAAACACCCACGTGCCACACAGTCGTCCACAACAAGGTGCTAAACCTGCCTACTGAACTATAAAACCTGCGAGGCTTGCAGAGAATCGAACGTCCCCTTCCGCACGCACCCGATAAAAAGTATGTTCAGTTCGGTGGTATTGATCGTCTCTTTGTTCGCCAAGTTAAAGCCTCGAGATGAACTTACAAATCCAAAAGAGCGACGGACGCACAACTTCATATTAGGCAGGTTCGGCAAACATGGCGGGTCGACGTACGCGTACACATAGACGTAGAGTCTCACCCTGCAGGACATGGTACACCCAACAAAATGTTTTTGCAACTGTTTGTCCTCAGACCTCTTTGTCACTGATTGGAAAGAGACTCTTATTCTGATGTAAGGAAGCACAAAACTAACACTTCTTGATAGAATATCATATTCTTGCAAATCCAAGAAAGAGCACTTTGTGGGGTACTTGTCCCCAGGGGGTGAGATGGCACGTCTGCGTTCACGCGTACGTCTACGTTTCGTGTTTGCCGAACCTGCCTAATATTGCGTAGCAGGCGCGTATCTAGGATTTGGTGGACAGCGAATGGGTCCACACTGCTAGCGAATCTGGAATCGAGCTTTAGGGGCGGGGGGGGGGGGCAATCCTGAATAGTCATGTGGCCCGATCTTTGCGGCAACAAGGAAACATTTGGCAAATGCCAGATTTTCCTTGAGCAGGGCCAACCCACATTTGTTGGCAGCATTATTTTTTGGTTGGGGAAAATTTCTTCAACTATTTCTTTTTGGAATGCGAAACCGGCACACAGAAAAACCAACACAATCCCAACTCAGAGACCCAGCTCCGATTCAAACAATACAAAACGCTACACAACGGAATCACCGGATGAAACAAAGATTTCCAGGTGCGGATCCAGGAATAGGTCACGAGGGTCGCACCCCTGGACGAGGTTCAAGTTTGCTATTGAAATTGTAAAAGGAAATTTTGTTTGAGAGGACAATTTTCTCATGGGTGCCAGTAGGTGGCGTCCCTGGAGAAGTCTCTGGATCCGCCCTGCTTTTTGCGTAATAAGTTGCAGCGTTCGTGTAAGAAAATATCAGCAAAAATGTTGCTGACCATCAACGAGAGAGCGTGCACAGCAAATTTGAAAATGTCAAGAACAGAGAATCGTCACGATTCGAATTTGTCTGGTGACTTGCAATTTCACTTTTGAAATGTCCTCAGTCATAGACGCGCATTGCGTTCTCGCAGGAGAGATTCTTGCAGGAGAGAATGCAGAACCAGAACCAACCTGGTGGTGGTTGTTTGGATCACGAACAGGCACAGACAACCAGAAAACGGTGAATCACACCAGCGTACGCAGAATCTCACGCTAGGCGCATTCAGCAAAACGGATTTCAGTCTGTGACGTCATAACTTCAATGACATTTCATCTCCATGGAAACACAGTGCACGTCGGAAAATCACTCGAGTACTTATCACAATATATATTGAGAGTACTTATCACGCAGTCAAAACAATGTTCATCTTCCTATTGATCAGCTTTACAATTTTCCAATGCAAAAAGGTTCAATGTCCAAACGCGTTTCAGTGTGGTAAAATTCATAATTCCAATTCTGAAGCCTGCTCCTTATGTTGTGTGTGTCCACCTCTTGGTTCCAGTCCCTCTCTGCTCCCGCTTGTGCTTCGAGGTGGCGGCCCGGCGTCCATTTGACCCCGGACGCAACGCGTGACGCATCCAGGGGACAAAACGCTCCTATTTGCAGGCAATGGTCATTTTCTGCAGTTAATCAGTGTCAAGTTGGTGGGGTTTTCTTTGTTTGTGTCAGCTGCGCTTCAGGTATGACAGACACACGCATCCTTTGGTTCAGAGCAATTGCACATTGTCTCGTTGACGTCCAAAGCACACAGTTTTCAGGGTTCATGGTCCACACACTGTATTCCCCGCACAGTGTGTTTTATTTTGAGATGGTTCGGAACCTTGGTTCGGGCCCCGCATTTGAACCAAGTGTCCCGTCCATCCCCTCCGAGACTGAACCCTTCAGTCCCTGACTCCCCTCTGCAGGATCTGCCCAATGTATCGTCAGCCAGAGCCCCTGAACATCCTCTGGTCCCATGGTGTGAGGCATGAGGCATCAGGTTCATGCTCAGTCTACAGATGCTGCGATACTCGTAACTCTCATGGGTCAGTGTACACTTTTTGAGAATAGATCCAGTCTGTACACATGTTTGCAAGGCAACTTAGTCTCTTGACCAGCATCGCCAGATTAATTGACGTCCAGGACGTCACTTCCGAGGACGTGTTCTCAGTTTTACGAGTCACGTTTACATGTGTCAAGATTCTTTCCAGGTCACTCCAGGACCTGTAGTGTTTGAGGCAACCTTGTCTCAGTTTCTCTGCCTTTGAGCAAAGATCCAGTGTTTTCAGCGTGTAGATCCAAGCGTCCATCCGCTGCTGACGTCACAACGTCAAAACGCGTCTCGTATTTCTGACGCTCCGTCACAGCACGTTCACAACGCGGAGTCCTTGGTGCCGACGTCGTTGTAGTTGGGGAACATGATGACGTCACAGCTAGCGGTAGAAAGGCGCGGGGACAGCTTCGGGGGAACCAGGTCGGAGCGGGAGAGACGCGCGTTGTTGCGCGTCACCTGCGAATGCTGACTCGGTTCGGGGGAGTCCATCTTCTTTTTACACAGCAGTTGCACGAGGATCTGCCTGAACTTGCGGCTGCAGAAGCAATAGATGATGAAGTTCATGCTGGAGTTGGCCACCACCATGAGATCAGAGATGCGCTCGTAGAAGAAGAAGGGCTGAGGGCAGATTCGCTTGTGCCCTGACAGGAAACTGAAGAGACTCTGGGTGATAAGCGCTGGGGTCTGACAAATGACGAACACGAGCACAACCACGATCAGGATCAGCGTGATGTCGTCCTCCGACTTGTTGCTATGGTGATTGTCTCTATGGTGACTGAGCAACTGGTTCCTCTTCTTCTTAGTTTCCCTCAAGGCCTTGATAAGTTTGTAGTTGAGGATGATCAGGGTGATGAGGGGCACGAGGAACATCACCAGAAAATACAGCACGTTCGAGTAGATGATTTGGTAGTAGATGTTCTCCCCCAGGGTCGAGGGCCATGACCTGATCCCGGGCCGCCCGGTCGCGGGGTTGACGTACGGTATCACCTTGTACTCAAAGAACCTGGGCAGGTTGTACACTATGCAGAACAGCACCACCCAGCACACGTGGCGCCTCGCGTGGTAGATAGAGCAGAGATCCGAGGCCTCGTACGGCCTACACACAGAGATGTACCTATTGACCGTGACGAGCAGCGTCAGGTAGATGGTGGCGCACTCTGTGATGAGCGCGAACGGCCACACGTAGGTGCCTATGTACGGGAAGATACGCATGAGATCCTCGAGCCAGCCCGTGAAGGTGTGGATGGAGGTGAGGACGCGCAGGATGAGCACCGTCACCAGGAACAGCGTGTCCGCCACCTCGAGGGACACCAGCAGGAAGGGTGTGGCCGTCTTGGACTTGTCGCGCATCAGGCACAGCATCGAGAGCGTGTTTCCTGTAGGAGACAAGAGAAGCGCGTGTGTGTGAGGGAGGTGTGCGTGCATATTTGCTGCCTTGAACTTTACGCACGTTTCTCGGGTGCATTGGGCAAAACATGTTTCCCTCGCCCAAAAAGGAAATGTGCGTGTGTGTGAGTGAAGTATGCGTGCAACATTTTCCCAGACACCCTTGGAGATCAAGTCGCGAATCGACATCTTTCTGTGAATTGCAGGATGTTACATGCAGCTCGACTGTTCCAGGGCCTGCTTTATCGCCTCTGTATGAGCGGTGCTGTCAGTGTCACCGCTGCAGCGTCACTCACCCGTGAAGCCGAAGAGGCAGAGAATGCCCATCATGACGGCCTCGATGATGAAGTCGAACAGCAGGCAGTGCTCGTGGTGCGGGTACGGTCCGGGTCGCGACGTCTCCCCGACGCTCCCGTTACCATGGAGACCCGGGTCACTTCCGCCTGCGACATCAAAACGAGGGTCAAGGACGTCGGGCTGTGGGGAGCGTGGTCCGTGGTGGAGACTCGGCGTCAATTTCTCCAACACAACGGGGAGTTTTAGCAGCACGGTCTGTAGCCGCAAAACGTACACATGACACATAGCTTCCAGATGCAACTTCCCTTTCTGGAAAAGTCCACAGTTGAGTTGACAAGAATTTCTTGAGTCAGAAACCCAAATAATCTGTCTTTTTTCTTGAAGTTATCTACTTTCAATGGGCTCTTGAACCCAAGTTTGGTCTCAAAAAGTGTCAATTTTTTTGTCAGTTTTTACTTCTGTGAACTCTTCCAGAATAGGGGAGTTACATCTGCAAGCTATGTGTAACGTGTATGTTTTGCGGTTGTGGAGCGTGCTGCTAAAATAGTTTTCCCGTAGATTGGAGTGCAATGAACTGCGGTGTGCAGCGCAACAAACAGAGCTTTTCAACGTCAAGCGCATTTAGAAGCAAATCTTAATTTCACAGCAAGTCTTGATTGGCTTCCTCCATCTTAAATTTTCAAGACAGCTTAATTTTGGAACAGATTCCTTTTGGAACTTCAGCCCCTTGGAGAATCCCAAGCACAGAAATTCAAGAACTATTTTTGTGTCGGATGCTGACTTCATTCCGAAATAGGGATGGAAGACACTCACCGACGATGGTGGAGAAGTTTCCTGCGGGAAAGCGTGATGATGACGTCACATTAGCTGCGGCGGAAAACGCTGACGTCATGTTGAGGACGGCCCCTGGTTGTGCAATGCTTTCTGCCATCGTGTCCAGCATGTCACGACGTCACGTTACGATCACGTCACCTGAAAACAGAGGAAAACATCAACGCATAAACAACGCGTCCAATGCAACAAAAGTTCAGGCTTTTGTGCTCTTGTGTTCTGGAGACCCTCATTTGCTGACCCAGGGTTTGGTCGAAGGGGTCCGACCGACTCCCTGGTGAGTCTGACTAAAACCTAAAATTGAAACCAAGAGCACAAGACCCCAAAACCTCGAACTCAGGTTCTGCGACTGGCTACAAAAACTGTTTGAAAGGTGTTCTGCACGCAATCTTGAGGTCGAGGCTTCTTCGTGGCCCAGCCCTGGGAATTCTCTCACATCCAGGCACGGGCGAAGCTTGACAGCCAAAATTGTGCAATTGAACTTGGCTTGACAGATGGTGGAGGCAGAAGTGTTTCGGGGCTGGTTCACACCAGGTCCTCCGTGAACGTCAACAGTGACTTCAAGGGGTGTCCGCATCGGGTGACACGTGGTCGTTTTTGGGGCTGACGTCAAGATCGCACCGTTGGTACTTTTACGCTGACGTCAAAATAACGACCACGCATGTGAAACCGCTTGAATCAGCTGATGTCAAACATTACACACCAACTTGTGCAGGGCCGCAACGCACCACGTGGCCAGGCCAAATCGGGGCACGTGTCCGTCGTGCGACGTTCTTCACACCTTAAACTGCCGCTGTTCTAGACCTTTGGTCCAGTTTCACAATGACAATCGTCACGCGTCACATCGCGTCCATGCGTCTTGCGTCACAAACGACGACGCCTCTGATTTGACGGTCACAGTGACGTAACGCAGGGCGCGTTCTCTGTGAACGAGTCCCCCAGACCTCGAATTGATGTTCAGCTTCTCAAGCATCCGGCGGCCCTCCCAACTGATTTCCGGTCTGTGTCGCTGTCGGAAACAGCCGACGGCCGCCGGAAACAGCCGGAAACGGCCGAACCAATCAATTTCACGCCTCACTTCAACCTTGAACTCGATTGCTCAATTTAAGTCAGAGACTGCAGCGGCTGGTCCCAGGGACCAATAGTTCCTTTCTGCCACCCTTCCCAAATATCATTTTGTCTGTTGTTGCGCCATAAATTTCACGTGTCACGTAAATTTGTGTCTTGTGTGTGTGTGTGTGTGTGGTCTCGAAGCCGCCTGACAAAAATGGGTACTCCCCTACATTGGAGCCTGTTCATGTCAGACCTGCTGTTCCTATACTTTGCAGGGACCGAAGCGCGTGACCCAGCCAGTGTGAAAGTCGCCTGCGAGGTTCTTTTTCCCAACTCAAGGCCACCAACACAGACATCTGTGGAAGGGAGCCAGAAGCTTTTCTCTTTGGCATCAGCGGGTGACGCGGACAGCAAAAGGCTCGGACCGCTTCACAGGGAGGGCGATGCATCTACAGTTGGGCCACAACATGCTACGTACAGCGGCTTGACCCTCCTTCAGTCTCTCATCTTCAAAATTACCACAATTTTACTGCAATGACTTTTCAATTTCTCTTGACAAGTGTGGATTTTTCTTTTTACAAAACGCAGGGAAGGGCACTGTAAACGTCGGGGAGAAACCCTACGTGCGACATGCACAAATTGTGGTCACTTTGTTTCCACGTTGACTCGACGCTCGTTGTTTGACGCAACGATGGAAACGCGTCTGGCGAACGATGCAGCGCCCACTGACTTCAAGGGACGCGACATAACGCACCAGACATTCGTCAGAAGACCTCGGGCGAAGACATAACGAGACAAACAGATTGACATTCAATCTGTTGACAACCGCGTCTCCGTAGCGACGCCGCCGGGCGTAGCGATGACGACTCCATAGCAACAAGGAGACGCCACGCCGTCGGCGCGTCCAATAAAACAATATCGCAGGCCTGCACCACACTGGATGCATCAATTGAGCGTTTTGTCTCACCCCCAATTCACACCAAGCGCATCGACGCATACGCACACTAAGGTCACTGCGCACCAAAAACAGGTATCACGCATGCATGTGAAAGGCAAAGTAAATGGGCAGTGAGTAGTTGTGTTCACACTGAGTGCATGTGCGCCACCATGATCGCAGATGGGTTCCAACCCCAAACGTGTGCTGGCGCATGGTGCGGAATGTCGTAAAAGCATGCGTGATGCGCTGGCGCATGCGGTGTGAATTGGGGGTCACAAACCAACGCGGACTGCGTGGCACATGACGGGTCACGCGTCGCTGGTGACGACGCAGCGTCACACAGACTCACACAGCCACGCGTGACGCCACTCAGTACGGAGGTTCAGCAACCACATCCGCTCCTTTTTCAACGTGCCCCAATTACCAGATCGGGGACACAGATACTGTTTGGCTAGGTTGTCATTGGTTCTCACCTGCTCATGTGATGCAAATTTGGTCATCGTGCCACTGATCTGGCAATTGGGGCACCGCACGTGTGAACGGTGCTGAACCCGGTGTTCCCCGTGCGACCCGGCGCTCGTTCGCATGGACAGCGACGCAATGCGTGACGCACCCTGAGTGAAGCGGGCCTGAGGCGGAGTGACATTTGACAAATACACGAGACGCGTGGGCAGAATTGCGCGTATTAATTGCTCGGGCCTATTTCCTTTCATATGTCATTGCGGCTTCACACTAGGTGCGTGACGCGTGTGGATAGTGCACACCAAGAACCCACAGTCCAGACAGCCGCAAGACATCATCTCTCGCATGTTTCGGAGGCCCGTGGAATCAATTCGGATGAGCTCGATGATGAGGCAAAATTTCCTCATCATGACAATGGACCACACAGGTTTTGCAACAGGTATTCCAACCACCAATTCGTACTCGTGAACTCGAGAATAAGAGTTCAAAGTTGGCAGGACCAGGAGTAACGCAGACATCAAATTCCCCTGGATTCAATCCATTCAGGTCTATTCCTCTTTCTGCCAGGGAAAAATCTCCAAGTCATCCTCCTTGACATCAGGACCGAGCTTGACAAATGTTGCAGTCAAAGCATCAAGACGGACACTGGAAGCAACGCCAACACAATCTCTTCCAGCCAAAAGTACCAGCGTCTCTAGTTCCAGGCGCGTGTCGAGGGCGACAGGCTCCGATCCCTCAAATATTGAGTTCGCCTTACTCAGCACATCGTCAGGTGCCAAAATTTTTTTCCCGAGATGCCTTTTGAAGTTGGGATCGCCCTGTTCGAGGTCCCCCCTCAACCGTGGTTCCTCTCCGCGCTGAACAGTACGTAGATAGACGGAAGAAAAGCATGCATGTACAGTACCGTGTTCGTTTCTGAAGATTTTGCAGGTGTTGTGTCTGTCTCTTCCTCCAAGTCTGGTAGTGTTATGAGTAAGCACAAGTCACAAGTCGCGTTAAGTACTTGTCTCACTCCCACGACAGACACTTGACACCGAGGCTGAGCAGACGGATCTCGCGACGCATGGCGGCGGGTTCCATTGCGCATCAACACGGCCTGCGGTGTCGCCTGGTCACGTCTCCATTGTATCATGACGCTCAGAAATTTCTAAGAAGCGGAACTTGGGTCAAATAACCACTGCCACGCATACATGCTGTCCCACACACGGTGGGGTCGGGAACGTCGGTCCTGCTTCGTTTGAAGCCCCGAAAATCCCCCTCCCCAAGAGTTTCATCACTTTTTGTGCGAAGTCCCTTCAGGGCGAAGCACTATGTGGTAGTGCAGTTTATGGCAGGTTGGATGAAATGTCCCCTTCCCCCTCCCCCTAACCCCCCTCCCCCTCCCCCTCCTCCACCAGACCCTCCCTCCCCAACCAGACCCCCCCTCCCTCTGCTGCCCCCTTCCCATGGAGAACATAAGGAGGGCAAGGAAGAATCGACGACATTACCAGCCGGCAAGGGACTTCGCACTGCAGTTGCCTTGAGCACTGCTTCTCATTTTGGGAATGGGTTCAGTTTCATGTGTCCCCCGCGCACCAAGTCCCACTTCCAAGTCACCCTTCGGGTTGGCCGAAATCTTATTCAGAAGTCAATTCAGTGGATCAAGGGTCATTCGAACCTCTTCGTGATGGGCATGCTGCAGGACGACAGAATTTGGCGAGTTCGTATTGGGTGATAAAAGGTGTTTTGAAACTTCGGCTGAGCGCAACAAAAGAGCAGCTCAGACAGTAAACCCAAGCTCCCACTTCCGGTTCATGTTTGTGTCGCTTACGCAAGTCTGGGTCACACGTCTCTTTACAACGTGAGTCTCGCCTTTTTCTCACTTTGTCTGGAGGTGTCAATTTGACACTGGACAAAATGAGATAATCCTGAATCTGAGACTCGGGGTGGATTTACCCGGGAAAACAGTCGTGTCTCGCCACAAGGGGCGTGTGCGTTGTCCGCGTAGATCTCATGTGCCGCGATTACTCAGGGGTGTGCGAGGTTTTATGCTGGGGCCGTGCAACTTGCAAATTGGGGTGCCTTGACTAGGATAATTTTGAGTGGCGTACTTTGGTCCAGGTTCTGATGCTAGCATCAATGCATCAAGATTTACAAAAGGGGCGATGGAGGGAAATGCACATCAATGCAGGGTTGTTCCTTCCCTAGCGGGGCAGAATGGCCCTGACTATGTATGCTGCAGGAGCATCTGCCTCGATGGAATGAATCCTCTA
>JAAUXT010033063.1_pt1 | contig 10424 bp, 15 predicted proteins | sample 7278171 | NCBI WGS metagenome assembly JAAUXT01 (sample SAMN14350112, study PRJNA611818) | marine sediment metagenome | isolation source: surface marine sediment (1.8m) | place: French Polynesia: Moorea | collected 2018-08 | reverse complement strand
AGGCATCACAGGCTGGAATCACAGTGCATTCAGACACCCCTTGGGGTACCCTATAAGTTGCACATGGGGTCATTTCATTCTGCTCTTATGAGGTGTTTTCCACCAAAAAATTTCCTGTCTATATATACCCTTTCATTTTTGGCAAGTTGGGGTGTGACTCAGATTCTTCAATTTGCACTTGGCTACAAATCTCCTGGTCCAGAGGAACATGAAACAACAGTTGGTTCTGCAATTGAAGGCCTGGTTGAGCTCTGAGAGCAGTTCAAAATTTCAGATTTTGGGGTCTGCGACTGATGAAACATCAAAGTTTTACTCCTGTTCCAGGCATCACAGGCTGGAATCACAGTGCATAAAGACACCCCTACAAGTTGCACATGGTGTCATTTCATTCTGCTCTGACTGCGTGTTTTGCCCCTGAACACACCAAAGCTTTCGCCTTTGGTGTTTTTGCAAAACCTGATGCGACTTGAATTCTTCACCTGGCACTTGGAAACGAATGTTGAGCGCATATCGTGCCATTATGGATGCAGTCGGCTTTTTGAGCGAAGGTTTCTCTTTGCATTGCATCGCCCCTACCCTCTGAAAAAGTCCAGCACCCCACCCCCTGATAATTGTGCGAAGGTGGGTGGCGGGAGAGAGGGTTGTTTGGGGGGTGAGCGGGGGGTTGGGGGGCGTTGGTGACGGGTGGGGGTGGAGGGGTGGGGCCGCTGCAGCTCACACGACGTCTCAGTGACACGTGGGCTGAAAAAAACGCCCTGCCTTTGTGGAAAAAGAACAACAACAATAAAAAATCATTTGATTTTATTTTCATGCAGACAGATGCAGGGAAAGCCATGGTGGTGGTTAGTTTGCAAACCGCACAACCGCACGGGATGGTACCAAACTGTTGGTCCAGTGTAGCCCCAAGGGTACGGTACTTGGAAATATAACAGGGTTGTGGACGGACGCTGCGGTCGGCATAAAGAACACATGCATGGCGTGAGAAACGGACAAAAGACATGCAGCCAGGGTCAAGGTCGCCTGTGGCCCCTGGAGACACAAAATCCTGACAGTGACCCCGCATTGACTGGCAAGAGCAGCTGTGGTTCCCATGGCTGCTTGTGTCCATCATTGTCATGGTTGCAGCATTGATACTCAGTTTTGATGCGTTGCGCATGCGTCCTGCGAGTTCTGGGCGCCGTTCGTTTTTCGCACCCCTGGCTGCTGATTCTCTCCGCGTCGCTCTGCGTTTGAATGCAAAGGGTCAAAATGTACGCTGACCGTTCATGTTGGGGAGGTTTCGCAAAGCTGAGCTTAGGCGTGGACGTGGACGTGAAATTGTGAGGTTCTGCGCCATGCCATGACGTGATAACCTGCAATTTCACATCGTGATCTTACATGCACCAACTAGAGACAATAACTTTGTATATTTCTTGCAAAATACTTGCAAATTTCAGACAGTTTGTCTGTTAGAAACTTGCTGGAAGCTGACCAATATGGGGCCATGATATCACAGTTGGGGCTTTCCCCTCTGATTCCACGCTCACACCCACGCACAAAATTGGCTTTGCGGAACCTTCCTATTGTTATGGTCAATATGAACGTGAACGCCGAACAAAGACACGTACTTTGCTCACGTCCCAAAGAAATACAGCGCGCGAAAATACGTGGCGTCAAAAGACCAGCTTTGCGACACCGAGGAGCGGAACAGAACAGCCCCCTGGTGGGCGCTGACACGAAAACGAGACAGTTCCGTGGGACTAAGGACACGAAAACAAACGCAGCACGTTCACGACAAGACGCTTGCATGAACACACTCACGTCAACACGTTCACGTCAATTCTCTCACGTCCACGCCAACACGTCCACGTCAACACGTTCACGTCAATTCTCTCACGTCCACGCCAACACGTTCACGTCAACACGTTCACGTCAATTCTCTCACGTCCACGCCAACACGTTCACGTCAACACGCTCACGTCAACACGCTCACGCACGCTCCTGTCAACACATTCACGTCAACACGCTCATTGTCAACACGCTCACGCACGCTCCTGTCAACATGTTCACGTCAACACGCTCATTGTCAACACGCTCACGCACGCTCCTGTCAACACGCTCACGTCAACAGGTTCACGTCAATTCGCTCACGCCCACGTCAACATGCTCACGTCAACACGCTCACGTCAACACGCTCACGTCAACATGCTCACATCAACATGCTCACGTCAACATGCTCACGTCAACACGCTCACGTCAACATGCTCACGTCAACATGCTCACGTCAACAACATGCTCACGTCAACACGATCACGTCAACACGCTCACACACGCTTGCGTCAACACGCTCACGTGAACACGCTCACACAAACTTGCGTCAACACGCTCACGTGAACACGCTCACACACGCTTGCGTCAACACACTCACGTCAACACGCTCACACACACTTGCGTCAACATGCTCACATCAACACGCTCACGTCAACATGCTCACGTCAACATGCTCACGTCAACATGCTCACGTCAACATGCTCACGTCAACACGCTCACGTCAACACGCTCACACAAACTTGCGTCAACACGCTCACGTCAACACGCTCACACAAACTTGCGTCAACATGCTCACGTCAACACGCTAACATACGCTCACATCAACAAGTTCATGATCCTAGGTATGGCTGCAGAATCCAGCGCAACGTGAGGAAAACCAGCCCGAGCTGCAGCAGGGTGTGGAAGCGCGTCAGGGTGCAGAGGCTGCTGTGTCCTGCTGCACTGCTCACTGCAACCACACAGTGAAACGCACCATATGAACACAAAGTGGCAGCCACATAGGACGCGCCACAAATAGCCACGCGTCAAAATTATCTCCCACTATTTTGACATGCGGTTATCCATCTCCCACAGACGTGCGTCAAGAATTGCCGCGCGTCAAAAAACAAACGCGCCCTGTGTGACCACGGCTTGAGAGTGGACCGCACTGCAGGAATGGACGAGGTTTTACGAGTGAGATGCGCAAAGCACACAGCGGAGTGAGGGGGGGGGGGGGTTCAAGCAGCAAATGCTTCGCACTGGCTGCGTCGAGCACGAACGATCTGCACGTGACACGTCCACGTGCTACGGGAATCAAGCGTCGCAGGATCACGTGCACGTGCTGCACGTACAAAACGTCGTGCGTAAAATTTGACACACAACGCATCTGCAGCACCCACTGGCGCGCATGCGACGCAACCAGTGTGCACCAGCCTCAGCCCCTGCACAGTGCTGCCCCCTCACAGCGCCGCGTCTCACCCAGGGAGCAGTTTCTGGTTCCGGTGAATCCCGCCGCGCACCCGGCGGCGCCACAGTCGCCCGACGCCAGAGAACAGGGGGCGCCACCGGCGCAGTTACACGAGCGCTGACACCGCGCGCCCCATAGGCCCAGCGAACACTGCAATAGGGTAGTGTGTGTGTGTGTGTGTGTGTGTGTGTGTGTCTGTGTGTGTGCGTGTGTGTGTACGTGTGTGTGCAACAAATTATTGACGCCCAGATGGACGCTTTCGTTGCTCGGAGGCAGCGTGTTGAAGCACTCCGTCAGACAAAAGACAGCAGTGGTGCCTCAAAAACGTGGAAAATATTTGCGCTTGACAGCGCCTAAACGTGTGTGTGCGTGTGTGTGTGTATGTGTGTGTTTGTGTGCGTGTGTGTATGTGTGTGTGTGGGTGTGTTGGTGTGTGAATGCGTTGGGCATACATTCGTGTACGTGTGTGGTTGTGTGCATGTGTGTAGGTGTGTTGGTGTGTGAATGTGTGCGTGCGTGTGTTTACGTGTGTGTATGTGTATGTGGTCATGTATCTGTGTGCACTGTCGGGGTTGGTCTTCTATGACCCGTCCATCTGACGCCAGGTGTCAGCACATCCCTACCTCGAAGCACACGGTGGTGTTGCCGCTCGGGGTCGCCCACTGCAGGCACCCCGACACCGTGTGGGCGCACGTCCCCGTGCCGCGCTCACAGGGGGCGCCACCGCAGCCGCAGCGCCGCTCACACTGCGGGCCCCACCAGCCCTGCGCGCACTGAAAAGTGATACAGCGTTCCAAAATACGGCGTCCCAGCGAACTGGTAATACACAACCACACAGAGACACACAGGATAGAATCAAAAGGGAGCTTCAGCTTAGGTCTGTTTGTGGTCCGTGGTGGGGCCTGTAGGTCTCAATTCTCGTTGCTTCACGCACTGGCAACAGCTAACGCACACACACGTTTACACGCACGCACACACACGCACACACACGTACCTCTCACCAGAGTTTTGGGATCAAGCCACATGTTCAGTGGGTCTGAGCCTGGTGGATCCAACACACACACGTACTCACACACACGCCACACACACACACACACACACACAAACACACACACATGTCACTGTGCAGGGTGCACCACCACACGCACGCACACGCTCTCTCTCACACACACATACACACACACGTCACCGTGCAGGGTGCGCCACGTACACGCACAGACACACACGCACACGCACAGACACACACGTACACTTTCATTCCTTGCCCAGGTCCCCCGAGCGAGCTGGCCGGGATGTGTCAACACACATACACACGCCACTACACACACACACGCCACACACACACACACACACGCACACTTCCCTCGCATGCCCAGGTCCCCCGAGCGAGCCGGCGGGCGTCTACATGCTGAGCTCGTCCGTGACGGAGACGTCCGTCGTCGTGCAGTGGAAGGCGGCGGGAGACAACAACGTCAACATCCTGTCCTACGTCATCGAGGCACACAACGCGTGGGAAGGCTTCTGGCGCATCATGGCCACCAGTGAGTGCAGAGCTGCGTGCGAGTTTCCGCGTCAAAACATAGGTTGTTACAAACATCAGGAAACAATGGCCATCATTTCTTGATGTTAAAAATCCACAATTCGCACGTCGAAATTTTGACACCTGCAGCAAAATGTGCCTGCATGAACAGAAAGAAATTTTTGATGTTGGCGCTGCGAAACGTTGACTCAGCTCTACAAGCAAACGTTTTGAGAGCACCGGCCTGAGTACGTGAACAGACCCACACACACACACACACACACACACTCACACACACACACACACACACACACACTCACACACACACACACACACACACACACACACACACTGAAGCTGACGAAAGAGCAACAGAAGTGCGCCAGCACACACGAACAACGAATAGATGCACGTCTTCAACGACATCAGTGAGAAGCAGGTGTGCCTGTGATGTTGGGTTGTCCAGTCACAGTTGCTGCCAAACACGAGAACCACACGCTGTTGCGAGGCGTGCTGCACTGTGTGGTGCAGACAGACCCTTCCTGCAATGTATCTCTCAACTCTTGGATCAGGGTGATGGGCACAAGTCCGAAAAAATAGTACAGTACACTGGTCACAAGGAGAAAATAGATCACGTGACCATCTGACCCCGTGACACGCCCACGACCACGTGTCCCTGCGTCACGTGATCGCCTCTCGTTTGCCCGACAGACGTGCGCGTCGAGGCGGACGCCACGGAGACGCTGACGTACAACGTGACGGGGCTACGTCCCTACAGCCGCTACGCCGTGCGCGTGCGCGCAGAGAACATGATCGGCACGTCGGACCCCAGCGAACCCTCGGGTGAGATCAAACCCCAGCGAACTTTTCTCAAATCAAGGACGTTGTGTGTGGCACAGGGTTGGCGTTTGATGTTTGGTGTGCCGATTGAAGTGTGCATTTTGCATTTCAGACGAGTTTTGGACGTTGTGTGTGAAGCCGGATCTGTACCCGGCGCAGGTGGGCGGAGGCGGCGGGAAGGCGGGCGACCTCGTCATCACGTGGAAGGTGCGCGCGCATTCAGTGGGGCACGTGACCACGCGTTTTGACCAATGGTGACGCAGAATGCAGTGTCAAACTTACAGGGGTCCTGCATGTAGGTTGTGTCAACGCTTGGCGAAACAGTTGAGGCATTGTGGAAAGATATGAGAGTTTTGAGATGTACGGTTGTGAATTTTGATGCTGATTGTGTTTAATACTGTTTTGCAGCCTCTGGAGCCGTGGCAGGAGAACTGTGAGGGCATCGGCTACCGTATCTACTGGAAACCGCTCGGGGACGAGGAGTGGGGAGAGAGGGTGGGCGTCACTACAATGTGTGTGTGTGTGTGTGTGTGTGTGTGTGTGTGTGTGTGTGTGTGTCACTGGCGGTGTATATTTGACAGTTGTGTGTGTGTGTGTGTGCGTGTGTGTGTGTGCGCGTGTCACTGGCGGTGTATATTTGACAGTTGTGTGTGTGTGTGTGCGTGTGTGTGTGTGTGCGTGTGCGTGTGTCTGTGTGTCACTGGCGGTTTATGTTTGTCTGTTTTGTGTGTGTGTGTGTGTATGTGTGTGCGTGCATTTGTGTGTGTATGTATGTGTTTGACAGTTGTGTGTGTACTCTTGTTTGTGTGTGGTATGGGTGTGTGTGTGATTCGATCTCTGTGTGTTTGTGTGTGTCTGTGTATCAGTGAGTGAATGTGTGTGATTGCTTGTTTCGATGCGCGAGCGCGTGTGTGTGCCTGTGCGTGCGTGTGTGTCTGTGCGTGCGTGTGTGTGCGTGTGTGTGTTGCCGACTGCGTGTTTGTGTGCGTTGTTCAGTGCGACAGCCTTCATAACCTGCGGCGCCAATGATGACTGGTTGTTGCGCTGCAGATAGAGGAGGTGCAGGGTGTGCACGCGCGCCACGTGAAGACGGTGGGAGAAGACAACTTCTACCGGCAGTACGAGGTCGCGGTGCAGGCCTTCAACAAGGAGGGAGCGGGACCGCTGTCCCCGATCGCTGTCATCAGATCTGCCATGAAGAGTGAGTGGAGCAGGGCGGGGTGGGGCGGGGTGTTATGGGGTAGTGCAGGGTAGTGTGGGATGGGTGGGGTGAGGTGGAGTGCCACAGGGCAGGGTGGAGTAGGTGGGTGGGGTGGGGTAGGACAGGGTGGAGTGGGCAGGGTGGGGTGGTGCAGGCTGGGGTGGGGTAGGGTGGAGCAGGGTGAGGCAGAGTGAAGGTGAGGCGGGGTTCGTGTTGCAGAGTTGGGCGTGAAGGGAGGGGAAAAGAAGAGCGTTGATATGCAGCAACACAAGGCTTTTCCAATCAAACGAGTCTGACGCTGTAGCGAAGTAAATCTGAGTGTCACTCGCAGTGGTTCAGTGTCGCAAAGACCGACAGAGGTGTGTTGTGCACCTCGGGTGGTGCTCGTGCATTTCCGGTTCCTTTCCACGCAGTTCCGAACGCGCAGGCGAGCAACGTGCGCGCGCAGCCCTTCAACTCGACGGCGTGCCTCGTCACGTGGGAGCCGGTGGAGGACACGCGCGAGGCCGTCAACGGGAAGCTGGGCGGCTACAGGGTGAGCGAGGAGCGAGGCGCCGCCGTGAAGCGGGTTGTGCGCAATGATATGCGGGACTGCTGTGTGCGTGGTGGACAACACGCAAGATTCTGTTGTGCGTAACAACGTTGAGTTATTGTGTATTTGCTGTTCTGAACACGCACAGGTGAGAATCTTGGTGAACGAGGTGCCAGAAGGGTGTGTGTGTGTGTGTGTGTGTGTGTGTGTGAGAGAGAGAGAGAGAGAAAGAGAGATAAAGAGAGAGAGAGAGAGAGACAGTGAGAGTGTGTGTGTGTGTGTGTGTGTGAGAGAGAGAGAGAGAGAAAGAGAGATAAAGAGAGAGTGAGTGTGTGTGTGTGCGTGTGTGTGTATGTGTGTGTGTGTGTAACTTTGCTCAACGCACCCGAAGCATGCGCGGCACTTCAACAAAGAGACGCGCTCCTCCCTTGTTTGTGGGCTTCACGACCAAAACCAAAATTGTTGAGAATCACAGGGTTCACGACGACCCGCGTGGGAACACAACATCCGGGACGTTTCGCCCTTTCGTCGCTCCCCTGACGAACTCCACTGGGGCTTGAGAACTCGCCCAATGTAAGCGCCACCTCGGTCCAAGTTTCGACATGTGGGCTGGGTGCACACCACCACTGACAGACCAGTTGTGCAGGGGGGGGGGTTGCAGGGAGGCGTGCAGGCACTGGCTCGTGGAGTTGCACAGGCAGTGAGGTGGTCCGTTGTTGCCTGTCGCGTCGCCCATGGTTACGTGTTTTCTGGGCAGTTGGCGTACTGGCAGACGTGGCTGGGCGTGGACTACGAGCGTTCGTGGCGCGACACGATTGACGGTCAGGCGAGCGAGGGGCTCGTCATCGGGCTGCACCCCAACACGCCCTACTACTTCGCCGTCTACGTGTGGAACGAGGCGGGCAACGGGCCCAAGAGCGAGCACTTCCAGCAGAGGACGCTCAGACACGGTGCGGCACACACACACACACACACACACACGCACGAACGGACTGGCTGGCTGGCTGGCTGGCTGACTCACTCACTCACTCACTCACTCACTCACTCACTCACTCACTCACTCATACGCACGCGTGTGCGCACAGGTGAGAAAAGCTCTCACACACACACACACACACACACACACACACACACGTAGCGGTACACACAACAACTGCACACACAAAGGTTACAAAACACACGGACACGCACCCACCCATCCTCGCCCACCATAGGCGCGCGGCTGTTTCACTTGGATACAACCTGTGTGGGTGAGCACTGCGTCGTCACCAACAGGCTGCAGGGTTTCCACACAAATTTTGACAGGTAGAGTCTACCAAAGTCCAACACCGTCTTCTATATGTTGACCCGTTGACTTGCTGCTACAGAGCGTAGAGACGAACAACTCAAGACAAATCTTGTGGCTTCCTGTTTGTCACTGTGTGAGCTGCAGACCTGCCCGATTAGATCTAGATTTGGCGCGTGTCTTCACTGACAAGTGTTCTTGTTTCAGCGCCGCTGGAGCAGCCGGTGGAGATCGAGGTTCACCGCTTATCGAGCACGTCCATCAAGGCTTATTGGCGGGGCATCAGTACCACGTGGAAGGAGGAGCCGCTAGAGGGCTACAAGGTACAGCGTGCGCATGCGTCACGGCAGGGACGCGGTCACGTGTGCTGAGGGCCGCAAAATACGAAATTTAGCGCAAAAAGCTTGCACACAGACTCCAAAGTCAGGGGAATGAACCATTGACAGGAAGATGTCTTGTTCTGCGAAAACACAGATCTGTTATCACACGCTCAGGCCTTGAGGTTGTTGCGTGCTTGTCAAAAGTGACTGTTCTGGTTCCGCCAACACAAAGGGGACGTTGTCATGGTGATAACTGTGACTCCGTTGTGCTGCAGGTGCGTCTGTGGCGCGAAGGTGAGGACATCAAGAACGCGACGGACTACGACGCGGGCAAGAGCACGTCACTGCGCGTGCGCGACCTGCACCCGGACATCCTGTACAAGCTGCGCGTGTTCGGCTGGAGTCGCGGCGGCGAGGGAGCCATGAGCTTCCCCACCATGAAGTTCATGCTCGGTGAGTCTTGGGGTGTGAGATGGGGCAGGGTTCAGGGGTGTGGGATGGGGCAGGGTTCAGGGGTGTGTGTCAGGGGGGGTGGGGTGGGGTCCAGGGCTGTGTGTCGGAGGGGGTGGGGTGGGCAGGGGTGTGGGGTGGGGCAGGGTCCAGGGGTGTGGGGCAAGGTTCAGTGGTGTGGGGTGGGGTCTCGTTGCAGGGATGTGGGGTGGGCTGGGTCCAGAAGTTTGGGATGGGGTGGGGTCTGCAGGTGCAGGGTGGGGTGGGGTCTACAGTTTTGGAGAGGGGTGTGTCAATGGTGTGAGTGAGGTCGGGCCTGTTCCATGGGTGTGTACAGGAGGGGTGTGCGTTTTTGTGACATGGGTATGTAGTCAAAGGGTTGTATAAAACAGGGTTCTCACATTGTACAAAAATGATTCCTGTGACATCACACAATGACTTTTTCGACACCTTTGGTCAAGAAAAGAGTTGTGTGATTGAAAAGGAACCTTTCTTGTAAGGTGTGAACCCATTTCTACCACAATGCAAACCGCATAGTTGTACAACAGGGCTGAGACCTCAGGCTGCACGTTGGGGTCAGATTCAGGGCTGTAGCATGGTTTGGGCTCCAGGGTGTTTTGGCAGAAAGTGAAGTGACTTGAATTCTTCAACTGGCACTTGGAAATGAATCTCCCAGTCCAGTGGAACACAAAAGTCTGGAATTGAGCTCCTCATGATGATTTCAGAGGGGTGTAAAAAACACCATGTGCAACTTGTAGAGTACCCCTGGGCATGTTTGCATGCAAAAAATTTCCAGCCTCTGATACCTGTAACTGGGGTAATAGTTTGATGATTCGTCAGCTGGACCCCCGAAAAATCAGAAACTTTGAACCCCTCTGAAATCATCACGAGGAACTCAATTGCACAATGAACCACACTTCTGTGATCCACTGGACCAGGAGATTCATTTCCAAGTGCCAGTTGAAGAATTCAATTCACAACACTTATTGACAAAACTCCCTTGCTGTCTACTATTTGGGGT
>JAAUXT010028706.1_pt1 | contig 10424 bp, 8 predicted proteins | sample 7278171 | NCBI WGS metagenome assembly JAAUXT01 (sample SAMN14350112, study PRJNA611818) | marine sediment metagenome | isolation source: surface marine sediment (1.8m) | place: French Polynesia: Moorea | collected 2018-08 | reverse complement strand
GTGACGCAGACGATTATTAATATCAGATAGTGAGCAGTGAGCAGTGAGCGGTGAATAGTTCACAAGGAACAGTGACTGGTGACTAGTGAGCAGTTTTCGACGCAAGAGCGAAGTTGGCGACGCTCCTTTACCGGACCGGCAAGGGCCCATTCCGGTAATGACCAACCACTACTCGCAGATCGATATTGGATAGTCGCTAATCACTACTCACCAGTCGCTAGTCACGATTCACGAGTCACGAATCACGAGTCACGAATCACCACTCACTATTCACTACTCACTAATCACTGATCACCAACAATGGACCGAGTCCTTTACGTAGCCATGGCCGGGGCGCGGCAGACGCTGCTGGCCCAGGCGCTGAACTCACACAACCTGGCCAATGCCAGCACCGTGGGGTTTCGGGCTGATCTGTTTCAGACACGCAGCATGCCCGTGTTCGGGGACGGACATCCGACCCGGGTGTTCGCCATGACGGAACGGCCCGGCGTCTCGTTCGACGCCGGCACCATCCAGAAGACCGGGCGTGAGCTGGACATCGCCGTCAATGGCGAAGGCTGGATCGCCGTACAGGCACCCGACGGCAGCGAGGCATTCACCCGCGCCGGAGACTTACGCATCAGCGTCAACGGGCTGCTGGAAACCGGCGCGGGACACCCGGTGCTGGGCAATGCCGGCCCCATCGCCGTGCCACCGGCGGAGAAGGTGGACATCGCGGTGGACGGCACCATCAGTGTCAGGCCCGTTGGGCAGAGCGTCCGCGCACTCGCTGAAGTGGACCGAATCAAGCTGGTGAACCCCAGCTTGGAGCGTCTGGACAAGGGCGATGACGGCCTGTTTCGCCTGAAGGGCGATGAGGTGGCTGCCGCGGATGCCAACGTGCGCATTGTGCCCGGGGCGCTGGAAGGCAGTAACGTCAACCCGGTGGGCGCACTGGTGAAGATGATCGCTTTGGCGCGGCGGTTCGAGCTGGAAGTCAAGATCATGCAGGCGGCCGAAGAGAACGCCGACGCCGCGGCGACCATCGTTCGACAGACCTAGGAGGCACCCTATGAACCCGGCACTCTGGATCGCCAAGACCGGCCTGGACGCGCAGCAGATGCGCATGGCGGTGATTTCCAACAACCTGGCCAACGTGAGCACGACCGGATTCAAACGGGGTAGGGGCGTGTTCGCGGATCTGCTGTATCAGAACGTGCGTCAGCCCGGTGCGCAATCGTCGCAGAATACGCAGCTGCCTTCCGGTCTCATGCTCGGCACGGGCGTGCGGTCCGTCGCGACCGAGAAGCTATTCAACCAGGGGAATATCGCCCAGACAGAAAACCCCATGGATCTGGCCATCAACGGACGGGGCTTCTATCAGATCCTGCTGCCCGATGGCTCCCTCGCGTACACGCGGGACGGCTCTTTCCAGCTGGATGCCCAGGGCAACGTGGTCACGGCGAACGGCATGGCGCTGCAGCCCGCTATCTCCGTGCCGTCCAACACGGTCAGCGTCACTGTGGGCTCCGACGGTGTTGTGTCGGCTCTGGTGGCGGGCAACACGGCACCGACGCAGATAGGCACCCTGCAGCTGGCGGATTTCATCAACGCCACCGGCCTGCAGCCCATTGGCGGCAACCTGTTCATGGAAACCGCCTCCAGCGGCCCGCCCCAAACTGGAACACCCGGGCAGAACGGCCTGGGCCTCATGGTGCAGGGGTCTATCGAGAGCTCCAATGTAAACGTCGTTCAGGAACTGGTGGACATGATCGAAACCCAGCGCGCCTACGAGATGAACTCGAAGGCAATTTCCACCACCGACCAGATGCTGCAGTTCGTGGCCAACAATCTGTAGGCGCCATGGCTTTGAGCGGCGTACGGAGAAAGCAGTGATGACGAAGACGAGTCGAATGGCCCTCGCGATCCTGCTTCTTGGCATGCTCCTGCTTGGCGGCTGCGCTCAGCGCGGCCCCACGCGAGACCCGGCGTACGGCGTAACCTACCCGGAGGAGGGAGAGCGGCGCACACCGCTTTACGGCTCCATCTACGAGAACCACCGCTACGTTGCCCTGTTCACGGACCTCAAGGCGATCCAGGTAGGCGATACCCTGACAGTCAAACTGGTCGAGAAGACCGCCGCGTCCAAGAAAGCGGAGACGGAAATCGGCCAGGAGACGGACTTCACCGTCGAGAACCCGACCGTCTTCGGCATGACCCCGAACATGAATGCCGGACGCTTGTCCGACAACGACATCACGCTGGAAAACCAGTTCGAATCCACCAAGGAGTTCGAAGCGGACGCCGAGAGCGAGCAGAGCAACAGCCTCGAAGGTGACATCACCGTCACGGTGGCGCGGGTGTTGGCGAACGGCAACCTCGTGGTCCACGGCGAGAAGCTGATGACGCTGAATCGCGGCCACGAGCACATCCGCTTCTCCGGTATTGTCCGGCCCTACGACATAACGCCCGACAACACGGTGCTCTCCACCAAGGTTGCTAACGCCACCATCGTCTACTCCGGCGAGGGCGAGCTGGCCGATGCCAACAAAGCCGGCTGGTGGAGTCGTCTGTTCCTGAAGTACTTCCCATACTGAGCCGCGAGGCGGCAAGGCATTGCCGCCCAAGGCGCTCCACTTGCCGCTTTGCGCGGGCCGAGGATCACTCGACGACCCCGCGCTTCTTCGCAGCCGGCACTTGAAGTTGCGTCATATCCTTGATTAGAAGATGACTTTAAGCTGATGTTTTAAGTTAAAACGTTCAAGGGTTTATCCCTATGTAGAGGAGTCGATGCCATGGGCTGCAGGGGTCGGAGCGAGGCAGCCAGGGCCGGCGATCCCTGTCCCGGGCAACGCTGGCATGGCGCATGCAACTGCCCGAGCAGAACGTGAACGAGCGAGCTTTCATGAACAACAGGCAGATCATGCTGGGCAGTATTCTGGTCGTGGGGCTGTTGCTTTTCGCATCGGCCCTGCGGGCTGACCGGATCAAGGACCTGACCACGGTCGAGGGCGTGCGGGCGAACCAGCTCGTGGGTTACGGCCTGGTGGTCGGCCTGGACGGCACGGGCGATCAGACCGGGCAGACGCCGTTCACGACCCAGAGCTTGAAGAGCATGCTGAACCGCTTCGGCGTGCGTATCCCGACGGAGCAGAACCTGCAGCTCAAGAACGTTGCCGCCGTCACGGTGCACGCGAACCTGCCGCCCTTCGCCAAGCCGGGACAGACCATTGACATCACTGTCTCGACCATCGGCAATGCCAAGAGCCTGCGGGGCGGCAGTCTGTTGATGACGCCGTTGCAGGGCGTTGACGGGCAGATCTATGCGCTCGCCCAGGGCGATCTCATAGTGGGCGGCTTCGGCGCGGCAACCGACGACGGCAACAGCATCTCCGTGAATATACCCACGGTCGGACGCATTCCCAATGGCGCGACGGTGGAGCAGGCGTCCCCCACTTCTTTCGGCCGTGACGGCGTCCTGGTGTTGAACCTTCGTCGCGGCGATTTCACCACCTCGCAACGCATCGCCGAGGCCATCAACAAAGCGGTCGGCGAGGGAACGGCCCGGCCTCTGGATGCCACTTCGGTGCACGTGACCGCACCGGAGGACGCGAGCCAGCGCGTAGGCTATCTGTCGTTCATCGAAAACCTGGACGTGGAGCCGGGTGAGACTTCGGCAAAGGTCATCGTCAACGCGCGCACGGGCACCATCATCATCGGTAAGCACGTGGACGTGAGCATGGCGGCCGTAGCCCACGGCAACCTTTCGGTGACCATCACCAACACTCCCGAGATCAGCCAGCCGGGGCCGTTCTCCCTGGGGCGCACCGCGGTGGTGCCCAACTCCCGCATCGATGTCGTGGAGGAGGACATGCGGGCGTTCCTCTTCGAGCCGGGCGTGTCCCTGGAAGAAGTGGTGCGCGCCATCAACCGGGTGGGCGCGGCGCCCAGCGACCTGGTGGCCATTCTGCAGGCACTGAAGCAGGCCGGTGCCCTGCGTGCAGAGCTTATTGTGATCTGATAGCGCGGCCGGCAGAGGTACGCCCCAATGATGAATCACGCTGCCTTCTCTGACGTCTATCTGGACCTCGGCCGCATGGGGGAGCTGCGCGCCGCCGCAGCGCAGGACTCGCCGAAAGCACTCGAAGAGGTCGCGAGACAGTTCGAGGGCATCTTCGTGAAAATGGTTCTGAAGAGCATGCGCGATGCGAGCTTCGGCGACCCCCTGTTCGACACACAGTCCGCGGGGCTGTACCGGGACCTCTACGACCACCAGCTCGCCATCGAGCTCAGCAAAGGGCGCGGTCTTGGCATCGCGGAGATGATGGTCCGGCAGCTCCGGGACTTCCTGCCGGCAGCGGGCGAAGAGAGCATGGACGATGCCCAGGTCGCCGCTCCGCAAGCTCAGCCGCTGCGCCGTAATCCTGCCCTGCCAGCGGCCGTGCCGACGGAAACCGAAGGCGTGCACGAACCGGCGTTCTCCTCGAAGGAGAGCTTCCTCAACGCCTTGGGCGAGCTGGCCAAGCGGGCGGCTGGATTGCTCGGCGCGGATCCCACGCTGCTGCTGGCGCAGTCGGCTCTGGAGACGGGCTGGGGAGCACACGTCCCGCGTGCAGAGAACGGCATGAATTCCCACAATCTGTTCGGCATCAAGGCCGGCAAGGGCTGGGACGGAGACAGCGTCCCGGTGGGGACGCTGGAGTACGCGGACGGTGTGCCGGCCCGCCGCAAGGCGCTGTTCCGGTCATATGGCTCGTACGAAGAGAGCTTCCGGGACTACGTTGCTCTGCTACAGGGATCGCCGCGATACGCGGCCGCGTTATCCACGGCTGAGAACCCGGAAGCCTTCATGAACCGGCTCCAGGAAGCGGGCTACGCAACGGACCCGCAGTATGCGGAGAAAGTGCTGCGGATATGGCGGGAGGAGCTGGATGGCGCGGTGAAGTTTGCTCGGCGCTAGCCGTTACAGAACCCAGAGGTCGTCTCAATGAGTCTGTTCAACGTCGGCATCTCCGGTCTCCTCGCATCCCAGCGAGCGCTGACCACCACCGGACACAACATCTCCAACGTCAACACGCCCGGTTACAGCCGGCAGCGACTGGAGCTGGCGCCTCGCGAAGCCCAGCCCATTGGCGTTGGGTATCTCGGCAAGGGGGTGGTCGTCGAGGACATACGGCGGGTCTACGACAACTACCTCACCACCCAGGTACGCCTGGGCACCTCCAACGTTGGCCAGGACAAGGTGCTGTACGAGCTCGCGTCGCAGGTGGACAAGCTTCTCGCCGACCCTTACACAGGCCTGGCCCCCGCCGTTCAGGATTTCTTCGACGCCATGCAAGGCGTCGCCGACGACCCTTCCTCCCTGGCGTCAAGACAGGTACTGCTCACGGACGCGGAAACGCTGGTGCAGCGATTCCATTCCCTGGAGAATCGGCTCGCCGACCTGGGCCAGGGACAGAACCAGCGTTTGCGGGACACCGTAGCAGAGGTCAATTCCCTGGCCCAGGCCATCGCCGACCTCAACCAGGACATCCGACTTGCGACCGGCAGTGGCGGCGGCAGCAAGCCCAACGACCTGCTGGACCAGCGCGACGAACTTCTCAGGCAGCTCGGAGAGAAAGTGGGCATCGACGTGCTGGAGCAGGGTGATGGCAGCGTCAACGTCTTCGTCGGCACCGGCCAGGCGCTGGTGGTCGGGGTGCAGTCCAATCCGCTGGCCCTGATGGCCGACGCCTATGATCCCACCCGTCTCACCGTCGGCTATGGCACCGGCGGTGCCATGAGCGATATCTCGGGCCTCATCAACGGCGGTGAGCTGGCCGGTCTGCTGAAGTTTCGGGACCAGGTGCTCGACCCCACGCTGAATGCCCTCGGCCGCGTTGCCGTTGCGCTCTCCGCGACCGTCAACGAGCAGCACCGGGTGGGCATGGATCTTGGCGGCACGCTTGGCGGCGACTTCTTCGCCGATATCGATGTCACCAGTCCTGCCGTTCGACCGAGCTCGACGAACACGGGGGCGCCGACCCCGGTCATCACCGCCGCCGTCACCAGCGTGCAGGACTTGACTTCCAGCGACTACCGCCTGGAACGCAACGGCGGCGGCTACAGCCTGACGCGCCTCACGGATGGCAACGTCACGGCGTTGCCGGCGGCCTTCGGTACCGGCACACCCGTGGTGGTGGACGGCGTCACGCTGACGCTGACCGCCGGCACTATCGCGGTTGGCGACAGCTTCACAGTGGAGCCGACCCGCGCCGCGGCCCGCGACATGGTCCTTCAGATACGCGACGTGCAGGCTGTGGCGGCAGCAGCGCCGGTGCGCAGCGCGGCCAGTCTCGGCAACATCGGCTCCGCCACCATCGCTGCGGGCACGGTGAGCTCGCCGCCGGACCCGAACCTGCTGCAGCCGGTGACCATCACTTTCACCGCCCCCAACAGCTTCGACGTGGTGGGCGTCGGCACCGGCAATCCGGCCGGCGTCGCGTACACGCCGGGGGCTGACATCAACTACAACGGATGGACGGTGCAGATAAGCGGCACGCCGTCGCCCGGCGATCAGTTCACCATCACCGCCAATGCCGGCGGTGTGGGGGATAACCGCAACGCCCTGCTGCTGGCCGAGCTGCAGACCACCGGGACGTTGAACAACGGGCAGGCCAGCTACGAGGATGCGTATGGACAAATGGTCGCCGACGTGGGCACCGCAACCCGCCAGGCGGAAATCAACTTCAACGCGCAGGAGGTGCTTCTGGAGCAGTCCCAGGCAGCCCGTGACACCGTGGCCGGTGTCAACCTGGACGAGGAAGCGGCCAACCTGCTGCGCTTCCAGCAGAGCTATCAGGCGAGTGCGCGGATAATCGCCGCCGCAGACGCCCTGTTTCAATCCCTGTTAGACGCCGTCGGGAGCTAGCCATGCGCGTATCGACCACACAGTTTCAGCGCCAGCAGGTCAACGCCATGCTTGACCAGCAAAGCCAGCTGTCCAGGACCGAGCTTCAGCTCGCCACCGGCCGGCGCATTCTGACCCCCGCGGATGATCCCAAAGGCGCTGCCGCGGCGCTGGATCTGAACCACACGGTGGCTGTCACAAAACAGTACGACGCGAACGCAGACTTTGCCGTCAGCCGGCAGAGCCTGGAGGACAGCACGCTCGGCGCCGTGACAACCCTTCTGCAGCGGGCCAGAGACCTGGCCATCCAGAGCAATAACAGCACGCTGAGCAACAGAGACCGGGACGCGGTTGCGGCTGAGGTCAGAGAGCGCCTGGACGAGTTGCTCGGACTGGCCAATACGCGCGACGCCAACGGAGAATACCTGTTCTCCGGCTACAGCACCGATACCCAGCCTTTCGCCGCCAACAGCGCCGGGGGCTTCACCTACAGCGGTGACCAGGGACAGCGCTTCCTGCAGGTCGGCCCATCCTTCCAGGTGGCCGTGGGCGACTCCGGTTTCGAGGTGTTCACCGCCATCAGGAACGGCAACGGCCTGTTCCAGGTGCAGGATGGAGCCGGCAACACCGGCAGCGGCGTCATCGCGCCCGTTGCCGTGACCGACGTCAGCGCCTGGCAATCCGGCAACGGACCCTACGTGGTGGACATCAATGCCGCCGGGAACTACACGGTCACCGACGGCGGGGGAGCCGGCGCCGTGGTAGCCAGCGGCACCTACCAGAGCGGCGCGGCCATCAGCTTTGACGGCATCCAGGTGGGCATAACGGGAGCGCCGGCGGCGGGGGACAGCTTCACCGTGAGCGCGAGCACCCATCAGGATGTGTTCACCACGCTCCAGAATCTCGTCAATGCGCTGGAAACGGACATCGTCGATGATGCTTCCCGTGCCCGCTTCGGCAACGCGGTTGGCCGTTTTCTCACGGACGTGGACCAGGCAATGGACAACATCGCCGGGACTCGAGCCCGGGTCGGTGCCCGCCTGAACGCCATCGACAGTCAGCGGGCCGTGAACCAGGACATGGTTCTGTACGCACAGGAAAATCTGTCGGCGGTACAGGATCTGGACTACGTGGAGGCGGCGAGTCGCATGCAGCTGCAACTGGTCGGCCTGCAGGCGGCCCAACAGGCGTTCGTGAGGGTGCAAGGGCTGACCCTGTTCAACTTCCTCTGATTGCCCTGGCAACCCGCTGCTCGTGCCGCTTCGGCGCATCGCGGGGCATTCCCGACACGTCTGCCGGGCGCGCGCTGCAACGAATCCCCCTGGAAGCCATATCGTCTGCCTGCCTGGCCCGGCGACGCCTTCTAAGTGACTGATGCACATACTATTGCGAGCCAATAGTGTGACACAGGTCACACCTCTGCTCCGGTGGCGCGGGAATGGGCCCGAGCCCATCTAAAGGTCCTCCATTTCATGGTCGCTAACCGGATCGGAGGCGGTGAATACCCACCAGCTGGGTATATCCGCCATGTATCAACCTTAGGCTCTCGCGCTGCCTTATTAGCACGGGCGGGCGAGGGTACGAGGAGACAAGAATGGCTCAAGTTATTAACACCAACATCATGTCGCTGAATGCTCAGCGCAACCTGAACAGGTCGGCCAATGACCTGCAGGTGTCGCTGCAGCGGCTTTCCTCGGGCCTGCGCATCAACAGCGCGAAGGACGATGCCGCCGGATTGGCCATCTCGGACCGTTTCACGACCCAGATCCGGGGCCTCAACCAGGCTATCCGCAACGCCAATGACGGCACATCCCTGGCGCAGACCGGCGAAGGCGCTCTGGCCGAGATCACCAACAACCTGCAGCGAATTCGCGAGCTGGCCGTGCAGTCGGCGAATGCGACCAACAGCGCAAGCGACCGGGCTGCCCTGGATCAGGAAGTCCAGCAGCGACTGGCCGAGATCGAGCGCATCGCCACCCAGACTTCCTTCAACGGTCAGAAAATTCTGGACGGCACTTTCGGCAACGCCACCTTCCAGGTGGGTGCAAACGTCGGCGAGACCATCACTGTAGGTCTGTCTACCAGTATGCGCACCACCGCCATCGGCAAAACCGCCGACTACGTCAGCGGCGCGGCATACAACTCTGCGCTGGCCGTAGGACAACAGGGCGCGGGTGTGGACACCAGCGCACTGGCCAGCGGTGACGTGAAGATCGCCATCGGCACCGGCGATGTGGTCAGCGTGGGCGTATCCAGCGCCGGTACCGGCGCCGGGCAATCCGCCGCCAGCGCGTTTGCGAAGGCTGCAGCCATCAATGCCTCCGGCATTTCCGGCTTGACCGCCACGGCGGACACCACCCTAGAGGTCAGCTTCACTGCATTGGCGTCAACCGGGGCGGCGGACAGCTACGACCTGGAGATTAACGACGTGGCCGTCTACACCGGCGCGGCGACCGACATAGGTGATCTGGGTGGTCTGACCGGAGACGACGTGGCGGCAGCCATAACCGCTAATGCGTCTGCCACGGGTGTGACGGCATCGTTCAATAGCGGCGCGAACACCATCACGCTAAGCGCCATAGACGGCCGCGACATCAAGATAGAGCAGACTCGCGGCGCCCAAGCCACAGGTGGTTTCACGGCGACCACGGCTATCAACAACACGGCCAATGCCAGCGATACGATCCTCGCGGACGGCACTGCTTACACGGCGGTTGGTTCCATCCGCCTAGTGTCCACGGAGGCCATCAATCTGTCGAGCTCCACCACGCCTGCGCGCATCGGCTTCACCGCGGCGTCCTTCGCCTTGGGCAACTCGGCGATCAACTCCGCTTCGGTGACGTCCGTGGAGAACGCCAACACGGCCATTACGCGTGTGGACGCGGCGCTGACCTCCGTGAGTAGTCTGCGCAGCACTTTCGGCGCCATCCAGAACCGCTTCGAGTCGACCATAGCGAACCTGTCGGCAACCACGGAGAATCTGTCGGCATCTCGAAGCCGCATCCTGGACGCCGACTTCGCCGCCGAGACAGCGGCGCTGACACGGGCGCAGATCCTGCAGCAGGCTGGTGTGGCGATGGTCGCCCAAGCGAACGTTCTGCCCCAGACCGTGCTGGCGCTGCTTCAGTAAGGTTGGCTTTGGGCTAAGGTCCCGGGGCGCGTAGCCCCGGGACCGCTGCCCACAGACAGGTGACTATGATGATCAGCCAAGTCTCTACAGTGGTGACCGCGAACGCCACCAAGGGGACCTCGGGTGTCGGTCAGAGTCAGCCCGTGAAGGCCAGCGAGGCTGTAAAGCCCCCTCCCGGCGCAGAGGCGTCGCGCGCAGCGGAGGTTTCGACACAGAATGGGCTGAAGGCAGGGTCCTCACAGGCCGTGGACGAGCAGGCCGTAGAGGAGATAGTGGACGACCTGAACGAGTTTGCCCAACAGGTTGAGCGACAGCTCCAGTTCAGCGTCGACAAGCAGAGCGGAAAGACGGTAATCCGGGTGATCGATGCCGCCACCGACGAGTTGGTCCGGCAGATCCCGGCCGATGAGATTCTCGAGCTGCAGC
>JAAUXT010036297.1_pt1 | contig 10425 bp, 11 predicted proteins | sample 7278171 | NCBI WGS metagenome assembly JAAUXT01 (sample SAMN14350112, study PRJNA611818) | marine sediment metagenome | isolation source: surface marine sediment (1.8m) | place: French Polynesia: Moorea | collected 2018-08 | reverse complement strand
GGCAAGCTCACAGAGCTCAAGCAGAGGCTGCTTTTCCTGCTCGGGGCGCTAATTGTGTTTCGGATCGGGACCTTTATTCCGGTGCCCGGGATCAACGCGGAAGCCCTAGCGGCGCTATTCGACCAACAGCGGGGCACCATTCTGGACATGTTCAACATGTTCTCCGGTGGCGCCCTGGAACGTTTCTCCATTTTCGCTCTGGGCATAATGCCTTACATCTCAGCTTCCATCATCATGCAGCTGTTGTCAGTCGTGCACCCGAAGTTGGAGCAGTTGAAGAAGGAAGGCGAACAGGGACGGCGGAAGATAAATCAGTACACCCGCTACGGAACCGTCCTGCTGGCAAGCTTTCAGGCTATCGGTGTGGCCATTGCGCTTGAGACCCAGCAAGCCGGGGGCGGTACGGTTGTCATCGACCCGGGCATCGGCTTTCGGGTGACGGCAGCCGTGACTCTGGTTACCGGCACCATGTTCCTCATGTGGCTGGGTGAACAGGTGACAGAGCGGGGTATCGGAAACGGCATTTCCATGATTATCTTCGCCGGTATCGTAGCTGGGCTGCCCTCGGCCATCGGAGGCACCTTGGAGTTGGCCCGCACGGGCGAGCTACATATGCTGATGGTCGTTCTGCTGCTGACGATTGCGCTTGCAGTTACCGCCTTTGTGGTGTTCATGGAGCGCGGCCAACGCCGCATCACCGTGAATTACGCGAAGCGCCAGGTTGGACGCAAGATGTATGCGGGCCAGAGCAGTCATTTGCCGTTGAAGGTGAACATGGCCGGTGTTATCCCGCCGATATTCGCTTCCAGCATCATCTTGTTTCCGGCTACTCTCGGGGGGTGGTTTGGCAGTGCTGAGGGCATGAGCTGGCTCAAGGATATCGCCCAGACGTTATCCCCGGGCCAACCCCTTTATGTGTTGCTCTACGCATTCGCGATCATTTTCTTCTGCTTTTTCTACACCGCCCTGGTGTTCAACCCACGGGACACGGCGGATAATCTCAAGAGAAGCGGGGCGTTCATTCCCGGCATCCGTCCGGGCGAACAGACGGCGCGCTATATCGACGGAGTCATGACCCGCCTGACCCTAGTCGGCGCAATCTACATTACGGGCGTCTGTCTGTTGCCCGAGTTCATGATTCTGAACTGGAATGTGCCTTTCTATTTTGGGGGCACCTCACTGCTTATCGTGGTGGTGGTGATCATGGACTTCATGTCCCAGGTCCAGAGTCATCTGTTGTCTCATCAGTACGAAGGGCTGCTGAAAAAAGCGCACTTGAAGAGCCACGGGCGCAGCGGTGTGCCGCGCTAGGCAGAATTCGAATCGGAGAAAGGCATGAAAGTCAGAGGCTCGGTCAGAAAGATCTGCCGACACTGCAAAGTTATCAAGCGTAAAGGCGTCGTGCGGGTTATCTGTAAAGACCCGCGACACAAACAGCGCCAGGGCTGAGTGGCGCTCGGCCCGGGGGGCGGATTTGATCAGCTGGGTGCAGGCCGTTACCATACACGGTTTTACGCTCGTCGGCCCGAACGCGAGAGGAGAGCAGGGTACATGGCCAGAATCGCTGGCATAAACATCCCGGATCAGAAGCACGCCGTCGTCGCGCTGACTTACATTTACGGCATCGGTCGTTGTACGGCAAGGCGGCTGTGCGATGCGGCGGGCGTTAGCCCGGATCGCAAAATACGAGAGTTGAGTGAGGAAGATCTGGACAAGCTGCGCGCCGAAGTTGGCAAGGAGACCGTGGAAGGCGATCTACGCCGAGAGGTCTCCATGAGTATCAAGCGCCTGATGGACCTGGGGTGTTACCGGGGTATTCGACATCGCAGGGGGCTTCCCTTGCGTGGGCAGCGGACCCGTACGAATGCGCGGACTCGAAAGGGTCCACGCCGCCCGATCAGAAGATAGCTTCGCCGGGGTAGTTCAATGGCAAAGGTCAAGAGTGGGTCACGCAAAAAAGTCAAAAAGAACGTCGTTGATGGCGTGGCGCACGTCCATGCTTCGTTTAACAATACGATCATCACCATCACGGACCGACAGGGAAACGCCTTGGCATGGGCCACCGCAGGCGGGAGCGGATTCCGGGGCTCACGCAAGAGCACGCCTTTTGCTGCTCAGGTGGCCGCTGATCGGGTTGGCGGTGTCGCCAGGGAATTCGGCATGAAGAACCTGGAAGTACGGGTCAAGGGCCCGGGGCCGGGGCGGGATTCCGCTGTGCGCGCCCTGAACAATGCCGGCTTCAAAGTCACGAGTATCGCGGACGTTACGCCGATTCCACATAACGGCTGTCGTCCACCGAAGAAACGTCGCGTGTAAGCCAGGAGGCTGATTTGGCTAGGTACATCGGTGCGAAGTGTCGGCTTTGCCGACGGGAAGGTGAGAAGCTCTTCCTGAAAGGCGAGAAGTGTTACACGAGCAAGTGTGCGATAGAGACCCGTCCGTTTCCACCGGGTCAGCACGGACAACGTCGTTCACGCCTATCTGACTACGCGCTTCAGCTGCGCGAGAAACAGAAGCTTCGACGCATTTACGGTGTCCTGGAGAAGCAGTTTCGTTTTTACTACAAGGAAGCGGATCGCATAAAGGGCTCGACGGGTGAGAATTTGCTCAAGATTCTCGAGCGCCGCCTGGACAACGTGGTCTATCGCATGGGTTTTGCCTCATCGCGCAATGAGGCACGTCAACTCGTGCGTCACAACGGCATCCAGGTGAACGGGCGCAAGTTGAATATCCCTTCCTATCAGGTCCGTCCCGACGATGAGGTGGCGGTAGCCGACGGGGTTCGGGCGCATCTCAGAGTACAGGCATCTGTCGAGATGGCCCAGCAGCGCGGTATTCCAGACTGGCTGGATGTCGATCCCAAGGCATTTAAGGGTACTTTCAAAGCGACCCCGGAACGTAGCGAGCTGCCGGCCGAGATCAACGAGAATCTGGTGGTCGAGCTCTATTCGAAGTAGGCCGCTAACGGAGCGAGGGAAAAGGCATGCAGGCAAATGTCTCCGACTTGTTAAAGCCGCGGGTGGTAGACGTCAAGCCACTGACCGCGAACAGCGCGAAGATCACCATTGAGCCTCTGGATCGGGGATTTGGTCACACGCTCGGGAATGCCTTGCGGCGCGTATTGCTGTCATCAATGCCCGGCTCGGCCGTGACAGAGGTGGAAATTGACGGCGTACTGCACGAGTACACCACCATCGAGGGGGTTCAGGAGGACGTCACAGAGATTCTCCTTAATCTGAAGGGGCTGGCCATTCGCATGCACGCGAAAACGGAGGCCGCTCTAACCCTAAGCAAGAAGGGTCCCGGCGAAGTTATGGCCAGCGACATAGTCCTGGACCATGACGTGGAGATCCTCAACCCCGATCATGTGATCGCGCATCTGACCAAGGCAGGAGCCTTGAATATGACCATGAAGATAGCCCGCGGGCGTGGCTATCAGCCGGTGGTGAACCGAGTGGTCGAAGAGGAAGGTGAAAGGCCTATTGGAAAGCTGTTGTTGGATGCGTCGTTTAGCCCGATTCGGCGAGTTGCGTACGTGGTGGACAGCGCTCGCGTGGAGCAGCGCACGAATCTCGACAAGCTGGTCATGGAGATCGAAACCAACGGCACCATCGACCCTGAGGATTCCATCCGCCAGGCAGCGGCAGTCTTACAGGACCAGTTGTCGGTCTTCGTCGCCCTAAGCGGTGAGAAAGAGCAGGAAGGCATTGAAAAGCCCGAGGCGGAGATCGATCCCATTCTGCTGCGGCCAGTGGATGACTTGGAGCTGACGGTCCGCTCGGCTAACTGCCTCAAGGCGGAGGGCATCTACTATGTGGGGGACCTCATTCAGCGTACCGAGGTGGAGCTGCTGAAGACTCCGAATTTGGGTAAGAAGTCCCTCACCGAGATCAAGGACGTGTTGGCGTCCCGCGGTCTCTCTCTCGGCATGCGTCTTGAGAACTGGCCACCGCCAGGGCTGCACGAGCAGGACAAGGCATCCTGAGTGCTGCATGACGTGCCGTAGAAGCAACCCGAACGTAAGGAACTGACCCATGCGTCATCGCAAGAGTGGTCGTCATCTGAACCGCAACAGCTCGCACCGCCAGGCGATGCTGCGTAACATGAGTGCATCTTTATTTCGGCACGAGCTCATTCACACCACTCTGTCCAAAGCGAAGGAACTGAGGCGTATGGCTGAGCCGCTGATTACCCTGGCTAAGCAGGACAGCGTGCATCGGCGCCGCCAAGCGTTTGCCCAGCTTCGGGACGCGGAAACGGTGGGCAAATTGTTCAAGGAACTGGGTCCCCGCTATCAAGATCGGCCAGGTGGCTACCTGCGTATCCTCCGGGCAGGTTACCGTACGGGCGACGGTGCTCCGGTGGCTATCGTCGAACTGGTGGACCGACCGACGGCAGGGGAATCGAAGGCCGAGTAGCCTACAATGTCAACGGAACTTCGAATGGCCGGGCATTGCCCGGCTTTTTCGTTCCAGCCCGCATTTCTCGCAGCACGCCATTCGAGCTACGGTATCCTCTTTGCTTACCGCTAATCGCTAACCGCTAACCGCTATGCTCGTTCTGTTCACCGATTTCGGGCTTTCGGGACCCTACACGGGCCAGGTCAAGGTGGTGCTGTATCGTGACGCGCCGGGCGTGCCCGTCGTTGACTTGTTCGCCGATGCGCCGGCTTTCCGGCCGCAGGCCGCTGCGTACCTATTGGCCGCCTATGTGACGGAGTTTCCGCCGGGAACGGTTTTTCTTTGCGTGGTGGACCCCGGGGTAGGCACGGAGACACGGCAACCTGTCGTCATCGAGGCAGATGGGCGTTGGTTTATCGGACCGGATAACGGTCTGTTCAATGTGGTCGTGGCGCGCGCCCAAACAGCTCGGCGCTGGGTGATAACCTGGCGACCTGAGCGCTTGTCCCGCACTTTCCACGGCCGAGACTTGTTTGCGCCGTTCGCTGCGCGCCTGGCGCGCGGTGAGCTGCCCGAGGGTGCCGGCGAAGTTTTGAATCCGTCGACGGCCAGCGACTGGCCGGATGATCTGCCCGAGATCATTTACACGGACCACTACGGGAATGGGATGACGGGCTTACGCGCCACGATCCTGTCGCAAGGGGCCAGGCTGAAGATCCGCGAGCATCGGTTCTCCTGGGCGGAAACATTCGGTGCAGTGAAGCCGGGAGAGGGTTTTTGGTACGAGAACAGCAATGGCCTGGCGGAGATTTCGGTCAACGGGGATAGCGCAGTGGATGCCTATGGGCTGCTAATAGGCGACCGTATCGAAATACAGGACTGAGCCGTCTAGCCGGTCGGGCCCTATTCCTGCAGCTTTTTCTTCAGAATCTCGTTCAGCTGCTGAGGATTGGCCTTCCCCTTGGTGGCTTTCATGATCTGGCCGACAAAGTAGCCAAGCAGCTTCTCCTTGCCGGCGCGGTACTGCTCGACTTGTTTTGGATTTGCAGCGATTACCTCATCCACAAGCTTTTCGATTTCGCCGGTGTCAGTCATTTGCCTCAGGCCCTTTGCCTCAATGATGGCGTCGGCGTCACCTTCGCCGTTCCACATGCTCTCGAATACCTGTTTGGCAATCTTGCCGGAGATGGTCTTGTCAGTGATGCGTTTGATCATCCCGCCTAGCATGTCTGCGCTGACAGGGCTCGCGGAGATATCGATGTTATGCTTGTTGAGGGCGCCGCTGAGGTCCACCATGACCCAGTTAGCGCACAACTTGGACTCCCCGCCGGCCGAGCGCACCGTGTCCTCGTAAAACTGGGCCATCTCACGCGTCGCTGTCAGGACCCCTGCATCGTACGCGGACAGTCCGTACTCGGTCATGAAACGGGCCTTCTTTGCGTCCGGCAGCTCCGGCAGCTTCTGCCGCACCTGCTCTATGAAGACATCATCGACTTCTACGGGCAACAGGTCCGGATCCGGGAAATAGCGGTAATCGTTGGCTTCTTCCTTGGAACGCATTGGGCGCGTCTCGCCCTTGTCCACGTCGTAGAGCCGAGTCTCCTGCGTGACTTGGCCACCCCCTTCCAGCACCTCCACTTGACGCTCGATCTCATAGCTGAGGGCGCGCTCCACGAAGCGAAAGGAATTCAAGTTCTTGATCTCTGTTCGCGTACCGAAAGTCTGTTGGCCCACTGGCCGCACGGACACATTCGCATCACAACGGAAGGACCCTTCCTGCATGTTACCGTCCGAGATCTCCAGGTAGCGAACCAAGGCGTGGATCTTCTTCATGTAGGCAATCGCTTCTCTCGGAGAACGCAGATCGGGTTCCGAGACGATCTCCAGCAAAGGCGTGCCAGCCCGATTCAGGTCGATCCCGGTCATGCCGTGAAAGTCCTCGTGCAGGGATTTGCCCGCGTCTTCTTCCAAGTGGGCCCTGGTCACGCCGATGCGTTTGGTTTCTCCATCCTCCATCTCGATCGCCACGTACCCGTTGTGGACAATGGGAAGCTCATACTGGCTGATTTGGTAGCCTTTTGGCAGGTCCGGATAGAAGTAGTTTTTTCGCGCGAACACGGACCGCCGGGCGACCATCGAATGGGTGGCCAGACCAAATTTCACAGCCATCGCGACAGCTCGCTGATTCAGCACTGGAAGTACCCCCGGAAGTCCCAGGTCGACGGCGCAGGCCTGAGTGTTCGGGTCGGCGCCGAACTCGGTTGACGCGCCGGAGAAGATCTTGCTCGTGGTGGATAGCTGGGCGTGTATCTCAAGCCCGATGACCGGTTCCCATTCCATCATTCAGTCGTCAGTTGTCTATGAATAGGGCAAGACTGGCGAAGTGAGCATGACCCCCGGGTCCGTTCATTCGAACCCGGATGGTACCCGGGTGTGCCAGTCGGTAGCCTGCTGATACCTGTGCGCTACGTTCAGCAGGCGGCTTTCTGAGAAAAAATCTCCGATGATTTGCAGTCCTACCGGCCCTCCATCGGCGAAGCCGACGGGAATTGAGATCCCTGGCAATCCGGCCAGGTTGACCCCTATGGTATAGATATCCGAGAGGTACATGCTCACCGGATCATCGGTTTTTTCCCCGAGCTTGAATGCGGATGTTTGAGAAGTGGGCCCCATGATGACATCCACCTTGTTGAATGCCTGACGGAAGTCGTCTCGGATCAGCCGGCGGACTTTCTGGGCCTTAAGGTAGTAAGCATCGTAGTAGCCTGCTGACAGAGCGTACGTACCGATCATGATTCGGCGTTTCACCTCCGCCCCGAATCCCTCGCCTCGAGAGCGCTTGTACAAATCCTCCAGGTCTTGGGGTTTGTCGCAGCGATAGCCAAACCGTACCCCATCATATCGGGAGAGATTGGAGGAGCATTCGGCCGGCGCCACGACGTAATAGGCGGGCACCGCCAGCGAACTGTTTGGCAGGCTTATCTCCTCGATCTCTGCGCCCAACGCCTCGAACTGTGTGATGGCCAGTCTGACGGCTGATTCGACTTTGGCGTCTAAACCTTGCCCAAAATACTCCTTGGGAAGCCCGATCTTCAAACCCTGCAAGTTGTCTTCCAGCATAGACAGGTAATCGTCGACCGGCCGGTCCACACTAGTGGAGTCACGCTCGTCGAAGCCTGCCATGGCGCTGAGCAGCCAAGCCGCATCTTCGGCGCTACGGCTCATGGGACCTGCTTGATCCAGGCTGGATGCGAAAGCAACCATCCCGTAGCGGGAGACACGCCCGTAGGTAGGTTTAAGACCGGTTATGCCACACAGGGCGGCAGGTTGCCGGATGGACCCTCCGGTGTCCGTTCCCGTCGCCAGTGGGGTCAGGCGTGCTGCTACTGCCGCCGCGGAGCCACCCGAGGAGCCGCCGGGAACTCTCTCCAGGTCCCAGGGATTGCGGACGGGGCCGTAGTAGCTGGTCTCGCTGGACGAGCCCATGGCGAACTCGTCCATATTAGTCTTGCCAAGCATCACCATGCCGGCCTGTGCCACATGGGCCACCATAGTCGCGTCGTAGGGTGATACAAAGTTATCGAGCATGCGGGAGCCGCAAGAAGTGCGCAGTCCTCGGGTGCAGAAGATATCCTTGTGCGCCACGGGGATGCCGGTCAGAGGGCCGGCGGTGTCGCTAGCTAGCCGTTTGTCAGCCTGGCGGGCTTGGTTGATGGCCACGTCCTCGACGACGCTGATAAAGCTGTTGAGCCGCTCATCCAGCCGGGCGATGCGCTCCAAGAAGTGGCGGGTGAGCTCTTCGCTGGAAACATCCTTTCTTTGCAGCGCGGCAGAGAGTTGGGATACGGATTTGTCGTGCATAACAAGCCAGGTTTCCGATTAGCCTCGATTACGTCCCCTTTACCGGCAAGCGCTTCCAGAGCCGCTAGCCCGGTGGCGCTGCGTCGAACCGATGGTGCTACTCGATGACTTGGGGTACCAGGTAAAGGCCTGCTTCCACCTGGGGGGCGGTGGCCTGGAAAAGTTCACGCTGATCCTGCTCCGTGACGGTATCCGCGCGAAGACGCTGAATCGTATCGAGAGGATGGGCCATGGGTTCCGTATTCGTGGTGTCCAGCCGGTTCATTTGCTCAACCAGTTCAAGGATATTCGACAACTCCCGGGCGTACCGGTGAACATCCGCCTCATCGATGCTGAGGCGCGCCAAGTGAGCTATCTTGACGACGTCTTCTCTGCTAAGTGACATTCAAAGCTCCCAGGCCGCGATGAGTTCTGTTGTCTATACTTGCTCCACGCCAAGCCCACTGCTACATTAGCGGCGCGATGAGTTTAGGACAAACTCACCAAAGGGATATGGTCCGCTGAGCCGCTCAGGCTTGCCGCACTCATTATACCCATCACCTTGCTTGTTTGTAGATTCCGCCCAGGGTAAACGGTCGCGTCTATGATAATGAAACGTCTGCGGGGGTTTTTTTCCAACGATCTGTCCATTGATTTGGGTACCGCCAACACCCTTATCTATGTGCGCGGCCAGGGTATTGTGCTGAATGAGCCCTCGGTGGTAGCCATTCGTCAGGAACGAGGGCCCGGGGGGTCTAAGACCATTGCCGCGGTGGGTAACGACGCCAAGCGCATGTTGGGACGTACGCCCGGCCACATCACCGCGATTCGCCCTCTAAAGGACGGCGTGATTGCGGATTTCACGGTTACCGAGAAGATGCTTCAGCACTTCATCCACAAGGTACATGAGCACCAGTTTCTGCGTCCAAGTCCCCGAGTCTTGGTCTGCGTGCCATGTGGTTCCACTCAGGTGGAGCGGCGTGCCATTCGAGAATCGGCGGCAGGTGCCGGTGCTCGGGAGGTCTATCTGATCGAGGAACCCATGGCGGCCGCCATCGGTGCTGGCATGCCCGTAAGCGAGGCGAGCGGCTCCATGGTGCTGGACATCGGCGGCGGAACAACCGAGGTGGCGGTGATCTCCTTGAACGGGATCGTCTATGCGGCGTCGGTACGAATCGGCGGGGACCGCTTCGACGATGCGATAATTAATTACGTGCGCCGGAACTACGGCAGTCTCATCGGGGAAGCGACCGCCGAGCGCATAAAGCATGAGATAGGCTCGGCTTATCCTGGCAACGAAGTGAAGGAGATCGAAGTTCGGGGTCGAAATCTGGCCGAAGGCGTGCCGCGTAGCTTTACCCTGAACAGTAACGAGATCCTTGAAGCGTTACAGGAACCTTTGTCGGGTATCGTGAGTGCTGTTAAGACCGCTTTGGAGCAGACGCCACCGGAACTCGGTGCCGATGTGGCCGAGCGGGGGATGGTGCTGACAGGCGGAGGAGCCCTTCTCAGAGACTTGGATCGGCTGCTGATGGAGGAGACAGGATTGCCAGTCATCATCGCAGAGGACCCGCTGACCTGTGTCGCACGGGGAGGTGGACGAGCCCTGGAGATGATGGATGAGAAGGGCGTGGACGTTTTCGCTTCAGAGTGATGGCCTTGAACCAGGTTAAAGGCATCGTGAAAAAGGCCGCCATAACTCTGCGTTAATGCTCATGATGTGACAGGGCGTGCGGTCAGATCAGTAAAGCCGTTACAGGACAGCCTATATAAAGCCTCTCAAACCACTCTTCATCCGCGGACCGTCCATAAATGTGCGCCTGCTGGTGTTCGTGCTGGCGTCCGTGTTGTTTATGACCCTGGACCATCGCCAGCACCACCTGGAAACGGTGCGTGCCGCGCTCGCCGTTATTGTTTATCCTCTGCAATTCGCAGTGCATGTGCCGTTCAAGGGCGGTAAGTGGCTGTCGGAGACCCTGGCAACCCGGGAGTCCCTCAGGGAGGAGAATCAGAGGTTGCGGACTCAGCAGTTGCTGATACAAGCGAGGTTGGGCAAGTACGAGGAGCTAGCTGCCGAGAATCGGCGTCTGCGTAAGTTGCTGGAGTCTTCGGTGAAGGTGGGGGATCGCGTGCTTATTGCCGAGGTGGTGTCCGTGGACATGGATCCTTTTTCCCGGCAAATCCT
>JAAUXT010113767.1_pt1 | contig 10427 bp, 18 predicted proteins | sample 7278171 | NCBI WGS metagenome assembly JAAUXT01 (sample SAMN14350112, study PRJNA611818) | marine sediment metagenome | isolation source: surface marine sediment (1.8m) | place: French Polynesia: Moorea | collected 2018-08 | reverse complement strand
CTCGCCTTTCTCCTCCCTCACACAATTCATTGGGTGAACCCACCACCGCCTTGTCAAGACCTCTGGTGCAGACATTATGAGTGAAAACAAGAAAAGAACGATCTTTCTGTAATTAAACGTAAGACATCTCTGTTTTCTCAATGCGCAACGCCGAACTCGATGGGGAAAATATGCCATTTTGGAAGAAGAAGAAGGCAAAATTCAATTTTGGAGAGCAGCTGACATTTATTCGGAAATCCCAAACCAGTCGCAACATCGTGCATCATGCAAAAAAATGGGGTCCAGACCCAAACGCAATCGCGCCTCACGCACTTAAACATGGACCTAAACACGCGGTGTGAACAAGTGTGCGTAGTGCGCAAAAGAAATGCACAGGAAAATTCGAAAACCCCAAAAAAAAGTTGCGCGCGTACTTAAACACAGAGCCGTGTTCATGCGTTGACGCACGCAGTGTGGATTGGGGGTGAGGAAGAGCTGCTGAAACCAACAGTGTGGTCTCATGTGTTGTCGCAATTAACTTTGTTTGTAAGTCATTGAAGGGACGGTGGAGTTCTCTCAGCAACCGCTATGAGGAACCAAGTTGCTGATGTGGGAAGAGATTCCAAGTTCCGCGCCTTGTTTCCGGAATTAGAACCCAAACTTTGCCCTGAGCATGGGGTCTGAAGTTGCAGTTATCCTGTGAGCCAAACCAGGAGAGTCCAAACTGGACAGGATCCTCAGGGTCGACGGTTTAAATCCAGGTTTGACGCCAGGTTCCAGGTGGGATTGCCGAGGTTGCAGACGGCAGTGGGTTTTGTTTGTTTGTTTCCAACGGATCCGCCACTGTTGGGCAGATTTACTCCCCGGATTCACAGATATTCACGATCAGCAAAGGACCTCTCCGCGCTCTTCGATGCAGAATGCATGTAGCAACTGGAAGCGAACTGCAAAACAATGTTCCTGCAGTTACTCTGAAAGCTTTATGATGTCCAAATTGTCACTCGGGACCCCATAATTTTGAGCGATTCGATATGCTCTGGACTGGATATTGACAAAGCCACAAAATAACTCAGGAGTTATGACACAAGACGGAATCGAAACGAGAGTTCACCGGGGATGCAGCACACAGGGTTTAGCAAAACACAGAGCAAGTCCAGGCATTCTTTCTTTGCAATCAAATCTTGACACACACATATGGGGATCCCAGTTTCTATTTTCCAAGTTGGAAGCAGGAAGCAGGAAGGGCCTAATGAAACTGGACTGCTGGTGGTATCAGAAATTGTACGTTTGCGGATTTGGGAGACTTGGACTCAGATCTGCTGCCTTACTCGTCCTACCCATCCACTACACAGCAGGAGCTGAGAACCCTTACGATGGTTGGTGATGACAGAATCCGTCTCAGACTCCCTGGAGGCCGTCTTGTCAGAGGCCCGGCCCGCTGAACGGAGTTCACGGCCACAGTCTAGCCTCCAGGGCCCGACCAATCAGCGCAATTTGGCCCACGGGATGGGACGGGACGCAGTAAACAGTCTGGGGATCATGGTGATCCCTCGGCGCAGCTGGAGCCGAAAGAGGGCGCGAGCGTCTGACGACTGCTGCAGGGAGGGATTCAGCGAAGGGCCGAATTCTCGAGTGCAGTCGTCTGAGTCTTTCTCAAACAAAGTTTTCCTTCTGACAGAACAAGCATTTCAGTCTTCCTTTTGCCTCATGAGGGGTTTCTCTCAGCCCAGTCCTGCCGAGTTGGAAGCAAATTTGAAGGGACAGTTTGAACACAGCAGTTTCTGCCTTGGACTGAAAAGAACAATCAGATTCTTCGAGCCAATATCAGAAAATGATTTGACTTGACTGACACAAGATTGTTTTGGACCTCACGAAGAATCACACTTTGGGATCAACCTGTGTTGTGAAGGGTGAACTGCCACGGATACAGAATCAACCTGCAAAAAAGGGGCCTCTTTCAATCCCCAGACCAGCACTGGGTGGGCCCTGACTGAAAGCTCGAGGCCAGACTGAGAACGCTAGAACTTTGTGAATCTACATGCACTCTTGAATGCAACATGTACGGCATTCTGTGGACACCGGTCAACAAACTTCATTTTCCGTTCAACGTTTCTTTCTTTCAGTTGGGTTTTCAGCAGGTTGCGGGTCCAAAGCGTCCAGTCCACTGGTCTGGGGGTGGATTTGGGTCTGTGGTTGAAGTTCCTGAGTGTTGCCACCTTGGGTTGCTTTAATTCCCTTGGGGTTGGGCTCAGAGTTGTCCACCGCGTCTGTGTGAGGTGGACCTTTGTGTTCTGGTTGTTTCGTCTCAATCGCACGAGCATTATGTTTGAGTTTCTGTGTTCCTGTTGCAAATCCACTTGGATGCCCTTTCTCACATTGTAATTGAGACTGGAGGGGCAGTAGACAATGGAACCAGTGGTTTGTCATGTTCACCATGGTGCATGAGCCATTTCTTTCAAGAAATCTGGGAATTTCAAAGCAGGAGGGTTGATGTTGGTTTTTGTCCTGCGACAACTGGCATCGGTTGATGAGAGTGGTTCGCACGTTGAGCAAGGTAAGGTCTATATCTGAGCTGCTGTGCTTGGCATGCTGAAAACTCTGTTGCTTTTTGGACCGCGGATTCTGCAAATGCGTACAAATTTGATTCTGGGTTGGTTGGGCCAGAAGTGAGGTTGTGCAACCAAGGAGTAAGTACACATGTTTGGCAACTCCAGGGTCATGGCTGTGCATCAACAAGCATGCAAGATTGCACGGGCCCAGAGAGTCGTCACCAATCATGAATGCGTCGGACCGTTTCGGAAACTTGCGGAAAATTCTTCGCAACCATCCTCTGAAGTTGGGTCAACATCACATGACAAACACGGGGAGCAGCAGTTCACCAACAGCCTCGTCACTAAGAAACGAGATTCGTTCCATGTGACGCTCCAGGGAGTTGGAGGCTCGGACCCATTTGCACCCCTTCAAACTAATTCACCCCCAAATTTTGAGTCACCGACGGCCAGACGTCAGCTGAGAACAAGGTCGCCCCGCTACACCGGTCCTGGATCGGCCAGAGGTTCCTGGCTTCCGGGCATGAAAAACTGGTTCTTAGAAGAAACACTGTTCCGATGTCTTTGCGGAGCCATCCGACAAAAACATTGGTGTAAGAGTCTTGGACACTTGCAGCTTTATTGGTCAGACTCAACGGGAGTCTGTTCGCATTGCGTGGACGGAGTTCCCGAAACATCTGCAACTCCAAAAACGAGAGCATTCTACAAACATAGATACGAGTCATACGGTACCTCAACAACAAAGGGCTAAATTACACAGAAAATACTCCCATAAGTACAAGCATGCAAGTAATACTGAGTGGAATATACTCCACTGACATTCATTACAAATACGAAAAGTACGCAGGTCAGTTGCAGAAATTGGACGGATGTTTTCTCGGCGTTTTTCTCGACGCTGATTGTCTGCTTCGTGCGCGAAAGATGTGCAAAGACAACAGATGCGACGCTCAATACTGATTCCACTGAATTTACCTCTGTGACACGCACACAGGAAGAAAAAAAAGACAAAAGTTGGACGTTTTGCAATAACCCTTGAACAGACTTGCTCAGACACAACCAACAGGTGTCGCAAGGCAGGTTTGTACGAGCAGCAACCGCTTCCCCTGCCAGCCAGCACGATCACTGTCTGGTTGCGAACTTTACTCTCCTGCTGTTCACGATCGCTTTGTGCTTCTGGATGGCAGATATCCGGGCCCACTGTCAAAGCTCAGCTTCCCAGGAACTGACATTCGCCGACAAGGTCCACCACATCAGGTTCCATGTTCTCAGCTTCCATGTTCCCAAACATGTTCCGGGTGTCCGTGTATGTTCCACACTCTTGTTGGATTCCCAGTTCTTCTCCAGTTCCGGGCTTTCAAAAATGTTCAAGCCCAGAAACAGGCACCAGGTTCTCTTAGATCCCAGGTTCCTTGCGCTATTCCTTGCAATCCACGCCAGGCTCCTCCACGCCTCTGTTCTCCTGTTTTCGCGTTTGAAAACAACAGTTCGAGGTTTGGACGAGTCGAACCGGGCCAGATCTTTTGCTTTCAGTGTCAACGTCCTGCGTCAGTCGTTACCCAAAACCAGCGAAGAAGCAATCGGGCGGCATCGGTGCCGGCGGCGGCGGCAGCAACATGAAAACGAAGGCGTTTGTCGACGCTACGCGAAGCCGTTTCTGATGGCGTCCGCTGCGACGGGTCCGGCGCCGGGACCGTGCGGTGGCGTGCCGAGCTCCCGCGCGCGCCGCGCCGCGCCCGACGCGTCGTAGTAGCCGGTCTCAACGAGCACCGTCTCCATGAGCGCCGCCAGCTGCTCGTACGTCACGCCCACCTGTGGACGCAAGGAGTACCAAATGACGCAACTGTGAAAGTTCAGTTGGTGAATGCGTTCACTCGGGAAAATAGTTTTCCATAGCGCAAGTTGAGTGCCTACGACGGCAATGAGGTCAGTTGCACCAGATTTAACTTGGGGGTGAATGTGACCAAATTCTATAGACTGCGTTGTGGCCAAGGAAAAGTCTGCACAAATGATTCAAGAAGTGGCACTCTTTCGTCTCATCGCACGAATCATCGAAGAAGCACATTTCTTTTTTCAAGTCACGTTTTTCTGAGGAAGCGAACAGAGTCGCACGTTCACGCCAAGTGCACGCACTCATCAGTGAAGCTCTGCAAAACGATCAGCTTGCGCTGGTGCGCAGGACGCACCTCCTCGACGTCCGTGTCCAGCACGGCGGCAGACTGCCCCTGCGCGCGCGCCGCCGTCTGTTCGCCCTGCACCTGCCGCACGAGCCCCGCCCCTCCGCCAGCGCTCACTCGACCAACAACTCCCGCCGCCCCCGGACCGAAGTTGAGGTCAATCAGCTCCGGAGATCCGCGGAGTAGCTGCAAGAGACAAGTCAGAACACCCATTGCTTTGTCTCCGAGTCCATTCCCTTTCACAAACCAGACGCAAGTTTTCTGTCCACGCCCCACGACTTTAGTGCACACCTCGCTCATGAAGACTCAGACTTTTGTTCTCCACAAGACACATGTAAATGTGACAGCAACCATTGGAAGTACCCCTCTTACTTTGGAGATTTCGTCCTTGAGGTGGAAGGCGTTTGAGTGCGGAGCGAAGAGGGCTCGCTTGTAGCGGTCGACGACGCGGCGGCGCGAGTTGAGACACAGCGTCGGCGGCAGCTGCGACACGTAGATCAACTTGTGCACGACGTGCAGCATGGCGATAATGGGGTCCGACTGCAGCTCGCTCACACGTCGACGTGAAATCGTCAGCGTCGCCTTACCAGCGCTGTCTGCAAGTGAACCAACACAGGAAGACTCATTTTCTGCTCTGTGTTTTTGCAAGGGATGCCTTTTCTCCCTCAGGCATAAATTTCAATTTCGTTTCTCTTGCAGGAGGTTTCTTGGCAGGAGAAAATCGTTCAGCGACATCAAATGGCGAAGTGAAATTTACACTTGGAGGTACAACAGACAGAAGAACATCAAATAAACAGATGTTTTCGAAACTCGCTTGTCACAACAGAAAACAGAGGCTGCTACTCACTGGGTCTCTGTCTACCAGGGGAGGATTTTCGACTCATGTTGTCCATACTCGAGGAACGCTGGACCAGGGTGAAGGATTTGGGTCGGGGTCGGGAGTCCACGGGGGAGGAGAGAGCGGGTGCGTCGCCGGCGGCGGCGGCTGGACGGGAGCGAGGCTGGGAGCTGGGGTCCGTGGTGGAGGAGGTGGGAGGAACAGCGGCGTCGGTGCTGCTGGCGCCACCTGCGGCGCCGCTGGTCGACGTGGCGGTCGACGTGGCGCTCGGAGACGGGTCGGCTGAACCGAGCCCGGAGTCCCGACTCACCTTCGCTGACGCTGGAATATGCAGACAAAAGATACATCTCATTCAACAAAGAAGACATCATTGCAGGCAATCCTCACCGAACAAACCCTGTTCTTTACCACAACAGGGCGGTTTTATTCTTGCAACGTGGTGAAACAAAGTCTCCAGTTGAGGTTGATATTTTTTGTGTGAACAATGGTTTACCGGGTATGTCGAGAGAGAGTTGTGAGAACTGGTCCTGCTGCGAGGTGGCGCTGGTTGATGCGGACGCTGGAACTGGGCAGCGGAGCGGTCGCGCCGTGTGGCGACGCGTCGTCGGGGAGTTGGTCGGGGTTCCGCCGGACGGGGGCCGCGGCGCCCGCCCAGCCGCAGCCGCACTCCACCCCGCCGCGCGCCCTCGCCTGCCCGCGCCGCCCTCCCGAGAGTCGCTGCCGCTACTACAGCCGAGGTCCTCCTCATCACTGCCCCAACCTGCCGCACACAGAGGAGAAGCAGATCAATGAATGAATGCTCACGAGGTGTGTTCAAGCGTTTAGCAGCGCCTTTGATGGCAAGCAAAGGTTCAGCATTGTTTCAGTGGCAACCTTTGATTTGGACTTCTTACTGAATTCCTCCAGAAAGAAATAGACCTACCTTCGGTGTTGGACTCTGACTCGGTGCCTGTGCTGGTGTGGGAGGTGTGGCGCTGCGGCTTCACTCGGCACATGAGGTCGGGTTCGAAGCCTTCACTCTCATCCTTGATGCTCTGCGCGCCGCCGCTGCTCTGCAGATTCGCCAGTTTGTCGTATCTTTCTTGGGACACGAGGTACATGCGGTGGTAGTTCTGCATGTTTTGATTCACCTTCGTGAAGTGCCTGGAATGCATGAGTATGGTGTGAACCTGCGAAGATCAAACGACTCAAAAACCAGGGTCTATGTGCCTGACTTCCGGACTTGTCTTTTGTCAGTGATGACTGAACGACGACCTGTTGTCTTCAAACAACCCATGGCACCGAAAAATCTGAGTGGATGAGGAGGGCCATACTTCTGAGTGCGCCTGCGCTCCTGCTCCAGCTTCCGCTCGAGACGACCGTTGTCGCGGCGCGCCTCGTCCATGTGGATCAACATGACGTCCGCAATGTGCGCCGCCACCTGCAGTTGGAGAAACAGTCATACATACAGTGATTGCGTCAGACAGACCAGTGAATTTCCGCACACACACAAAGTAAACTGAAGTCCCCAGAGGGAAAATTGCTGCACACCTGGACGGCGTCGGGGCGGTCCGCTGGCGTCACCGTCAGACACGACGCCACCGTCGAGACGACTCGGTCCGAGTAGAGCCCGTCGGGGAGCGGCGGGTACTCCCCGTCCACGATCTGCGATCAACATAATCGTCAGTAAGCACCCGTCACAGATCTAACCAATACTGAAAACCGCATGATTTTCATTGAGTTCACTCCCCAAACTCACGTTTTTGACCAGTGAGAGCATGTTGTTGCTGTGGAAGGGAGGTCGCAACGCGCACATCTGGTAGAGCACGCAGCCCGCGGCCCAGATATCCGCCTTCTCTCCGTACGGCTCGTGCTGCACGATCTCGGGGCTGAAAACACACGGAGCCCTCTGACACACCCTTCAACGGGTTGTTTTACGATTGTGTCTCATTACACCAGCTGTTTATCAGTTCTTACCACGAGTAGAGGATGGTTCCGACGACGGACGTCATCTTGCTGACGTCCTGCTGCTTCTGCTTGGCGAGACCGAAGTCTGTCACCGTCACGTGGTCCGCGTCGCCCAGCATGATGTTGTTGGGCGACAGGTCCCGATGTACGATGCCCTTCTCCTGTAATGCGAGACAGCTTTCAAGAGTGATGTTGTAAGATTCCGTTTGCCTCACATTACTGTCGGACCAGTCCGGCAATGGTACTGGTGCCACCGGTTGTTCGTCGTGTGCAACTGTGACAGATGTGCCTGAACTGCCTGATGACTACGCAAACTGGATTTTGAGAGCAGGAGGGCTGGGGTTTCGTTCTGGCCCCTGGATTCAGCCCCAGTGCTACTGCTCGGGCGTGATCCCACGGGCGTGTTTCACCGCGTGTCTGTTGCACGAGAGTACGTACCTTGTGGAGGTATCTGAGCGCGAGCACGATCTGGATGAAGATGGACCAGATGCGCTGCTCGGAGAAGCGGTCACCCTTCTCCCGCAGCGACGACACGTGTTCACTGAGCGACGCGCCCTCGATCAACTCCATCACGATGTACAGCTTCGAGTCTGCAACACAACTCCCATCAGTAGTGCTGTTCACACAAGCGCACGTGTGACTCTGTCCGCCTCAATGTGTTTTGGTCTTGGATGTGTCTCAGAGGGGAACCTTCCAAAAAGGTGCTCACCACCAAACGAAATCTCGAAACAGGCAACTTTCAGTCTGTTTTGGAGTTTGTTACAGAGAAATCTGTGTCAAAATTTTCAGACTCACTCTCTTCGAACGTCTTGTAGTATCTGACGATGTTGGGATGACGCAGCTGTTCGCGGATGATGTTCAGCTCGCTGATCACGTCCCCGACGCTCTTGCTGCGTTCGCGCGCGTTCCGCCCCATCTCAGGCACCAACCCGTTGATCTGATGCGAAAGCGTGGCCTCAGTGTGTGTGTGTGTGTGTGTGTGTGTGTGTGTGTGTGTGTGTGTGTGTGCGTGTCTGTCTGTCTGTCTGTCTATCTGTCTGTCTGTCTGTCTGTCTGTCTGTCGGTGTATCTGAACAAAATACCCATTGAGAGAACAGCACGCACCTCCTTCATGGCGAGGTAGGACTGGCCGGCGGTGCGGCGCTTCACTTTGTAGACGGAGCCGAAGCCTCCGGAGCCGAGCAGCTCGAGCACGGCGTAGTCTCCGATGTGGCGCGTCGCGACGCGCTGCTGATCGGCCGCGTGCAGCGCGTCCGACATCTCATCCAACTCACACGGCTGCAGGGAGAAAACCAGAAATCTCCAAACACTGTGGCGGCGTTATTGCGGTTTCTGAGGCAACCTGGCATCGACAGCAAGACGTGCGACGAGAAGGTTCAGCGAGGGTATCTGGGAGTGCTTCAGCTCAGGAGGATTATCACCGAGGCAGCGCGTGACTTGAACCGAGATGTTGGGTGGCCGGAAATGTGCGTGGATGGAATCCGCCAGGTACCTGCCTGCCACCCTGGGGTTACTGCACAAAGAATCTAATTGGGGAATTCGGGCCCCTGGACAGGCAAGGACCTCAAGTTCTCCTCGAACCTTTCATTCCGCGTGTGTCCGATCAAAAGGCTGTGACAGCAGTTTTACCTGCAGCGCGTTGATTTTGAAGACGAGCTGGAGATACGCGTTAATGTCCCTGTTGTAGTGGCCGATGTCGATGAACTTTTCGAACACGTCCGGCGGAAACAGGCGTTTGAACAACTTCCGGTTTCTCTCTTTGCTGAACAGGAAGCGCAGGGCGCGCAGCGCGTTCGCCTGAAACAACGCGAGGAAACTACATCAGAGACAAGAAAGCAGCTTTCGCGAGCAGAATTGAAAATATCTTCTCTTTGGTTCGAGTTTGTTCGGAGCTTGTTGGCGTCAAATCGCCACGAAACTGTACTGGAGGTGGCAACGACGAAGTTAAGATTTTCAGGGGGCCACTCAGACGTGTACGCATGTCAACCGAATTGTGCTTTTTTGTGGCACAAGGTTGTGAGCAGACTCCCTCGTCACCCACCTGCAGCGTGTCGTACGCCTTCTGGCTGCCCCGCGTCCCAGTGGCGGCGTCGGGCGGCAGAGCGAGCAGCCCGATGGCGAACACACCATTGTGCGCCACCACCGCCGCCGCGTTGGCGTCGTCGACGCTCAGCTCTGCGAGGGCGGCGCACGCTGCGGCCTGCAGCGACAACGCGTGTTCGCGCAACTCGTCCGTCTGCGAAAGAAAGTGATTACACCTTCATGCAGTCCGAATCCATTGGGTTCATCACCAATCGACCTGTCTGAACCGACGTGATCAAAACTCGTCTGGCAAAAGAAGAATTTCGTGGTCCAACAAAAAATGGCTTGCGCCACAAGTAATTCGTCCATGCACTCGAGATCCTTCACACACATGTTTAACGTTCTTGAGCAGTGCATGTGGATCAAGTGACAGACTTTGCAGTGAAGGAGCACCTTTCACAGAAGGAAAACACACGTTCGTCAAATAGCAAATTTGCTGACACACACATACACACGAAGATCTCTTGCAATTGCAACGAAATTGAAAGAGACCTTTGACAAACTTAACTTTGTGACCTAAAAGGTGACCAACTGAAGCAGTTTTCTTCTGCACTAGGTGAGTTCTCAGGACTGTGTGCAAACACTTCCATTTCAAGCGAGAGCGACTCGTGGTGTGTTCAACCTTTCTCACCTGCACTGATTTGTCTGTGTCCAGATCTTTCAAGAACCAGTTACAGTGCACCACCTGAGCACAAATTCTAGTCATTCAACAGACGAAGGGCATGGTCCCCAGATTGTGCGCAAAAAAGAAGCTTCTTGCTGAGCATAGATAAATAGAGTTGGGAAATTGACACCTTGGGGGGGCGGGCCCCCCCCCCCGCCGGGGCGCGGACGCGCGGCGGGGACCCGCCGGGGGGG
>JAAUXT010052213.1_pt1 | contig 10427 bp, 8 predicted proteins | sample 7278171 | NCBI WGS metagenome assembly JAAUXT01 (sample SAMN14350112, study PRJNA611818) | marine sediment metagenome | isolation source: surface marine sediment (1.8m) | place: French Polynesia: Moorea | collected 2018-08 | reverse complement strand
CAGAACCCCAGCACAAAACCCTTTACCAAGACTCCCACCCATAAAAAGCGTGTGGTCCATCCCCACGTTCGCAGGTAACAAAACCCGCCACGTCCAGGGGGGGGGGGGTTGGACCCACTTTGGGAAAAATGGCCAGAAATGATCTGTGATGCTCACTGACCATTTTTCCAACAGTGGGTCCACCCCCCCCCTCCGGTTTACACACACGGATGGACATACAGACTGATGGTGATGACACTAAGCGTGTGGTAACACCCTTCGGGACCACACGCTTAAAAAGTGGAAATCTACATAAATTGAAATGCTTCCGCAGTTAATTTGTGGCGATTGAGCTGACGTGACGCAAAACTGTAAGAAACTGAAAAATCAACTTGGTGACTGACACGAGGGACTCACTTTCCAATTCATCAACATGCATCTTCTGTTTGTACTGAATTCTGAAGAGGAATGCTTCCAGTATGAACGCAACCACAACCGTCATGACAACCTGTCAAAAGACCAGAAAGACTTCTTGTGTAACAACACACTTGGAGGCACGCCGACAGGTATTTTCCATCGAGGCAGGAATAGGAAACGGCGCACCATGGTTGCGATGTAGAAACTCATGAAGTACAACCGACTCCATTCTGATGTCACGGCCACGTAGCCTTCCTGAAGATAGATGAGGACCACACATCAAAGTGTATTTGCCGTACCGAGAGATTGAAATTTGACGGTCAAAGATTTTGTTGATTCACTCACCATGATGATGTACCAATTGTTCACGACAGTCAACTCAAACAAGGTCACTGAAAACACACAAAAGAATTTAAGAGTTACAGTTTGTGTCAATGAGTTGCAGGCACCTGGGTGTGTGCTGGGACCAGCCCTCAGGAAAAGCTTTCCAAACAAGGGTGCCCTCTTGCAGTCAAACTTGTGGCGCAGTAGAGGCACACACTCAGACCGGTTTCTTTCAACATGATGCCTGTGTTCCATCTCGTTAAAGGTGGAGGTACAGATGCACTCACACCAGTTTCAATTGATTCATCCATCGCTGGTTGCAAGAAACTTCGACAAGATACAAAGTCAGTAACAAGAAGGCTATCGCCTAAAAAGCGCGCGGTCTTACACCGTTCATGCGAAAGATTTTTTGGCCATTTCAGAAAATTTAAAAAATTTCCACATAAAGTTAGCCAGCCAGCCTATGTTAAATTACTGGGGGGGGGGGGTGTGACTCAAAAAAATGAAAAATGCTTGAAATGGCCCAAAATGATCTTGGTTGAATTTCACCATGTTGGGCTGGCCAAGTCAATATGGGCAAAAAAATTCACACATATAGACTGATGGTGATTACACAAAGCGCGCGTCCTATCGGCCGAACCGGACCGCGCGCTTAAAAATTTACCCTGTTTCGACAGAAGCCTGTGAGAATACCAACGTACCACTGCTGCTCAGGAGATGAGAAAAGTCGTTCAAGTAGTAATAACCGCCTTCACCAGTGTCTGGGTTGTAGGCGTAGTAGGCTTCAACACTGGAGTTTCTAAGCAAGAAAAACAGGTTGCAAAGAAGTGGGAAAACAACCAGATGCAAAACAGTGTGGAGCAAAGCGGACAAGATGAAAGATCACTCACTTGCAGCAGTTTTTCATGTTGTAACGCGAGAACACTTCAATCCCAATGATGGCGTAGAAGTAGTACAGAATCACCAAGACAACTATCACACTGGAAAGCAGACGAGAATTTCTCGAATGTTTCAAACAATAGAGAGGTGAACTTGGCGTATCATCGAAAGACTGTACAACTCGTCTTTTGCGCATCACCTGACCATCCTTGACAACAGCATGAACAGTGTTCCGAGTACATCCCGAAATCTTTTTCTCGCTTTGAACAATCTGAAGGAAGAACAATTCAATTGGAAGTCACTTCCCAAGGTACCATGACGGAGTCATAATCAAAGCTACTGCCCCGGAAGCCAACCTCAGCAGCCTGAGAGGGCGAATGATGATGATGTAGTAGAAACTTTTCTGGATGAGTTCGAGAAAAATACCCAGGACGGCTGTGAAGGTCACAAGAAAGTCGAATCTGCAGACAAACGCAAAAACAAGAAAATTTGTGGAACTTCGTCGAACGAAACTTTCGTGGTGGTAAATCCACACTTCCACACTTACATGTTCCAACCGGACGCGAAGTATTCACTTGGCCCAAGTCCCAAGATTTTGATCACAGCTTCAAGCACGTACACTACGAACGCAAGTGGGCATGGAGTTTACATATGATCAACAAAAGCCAATCTTCAATCTCGTGATGACAGGTTGCAACCACATTGTTCCATGCACTTCGCAACGAAGGTTGAAGCGTCAAATTGTGTTGAGATCATTCAGCACTTACAGCAGACGAAGACAACCGACGCCGGAGTCACTTCATACTTGTCAATGCTGTCGTGGTGAGCTGCAACACAGTGTTACCAACGTGTTTGCCATGTCCTCTTGACCTGAAGGAAGCTGAGATTTTGAGAAACAGCGTCACTCACCAGATATCTGAAGAGTTTCTCCAAATATCCAACAGAAGTTGATGAAAATCGCAAAATCTGCAAAACCAGGAAGACACAAATTGTGATACGAACGGCGGTCAACCGAAAAAAAAAGAAACCAACTAACAAATCGACACGCTTTCGGGTACTTACAAATGAAATACTCAAACCATTTCCACGTGCAAAATTTGTGCAGACCTGCAACCAGGTATGCAATGTTTTTCAACTCTCATCACAACTCGTTTCAACGTTTATTGCAATTTTTGAACCAAACAATAGATCAAAGATCAACGAGCCCGCGGCTCACAACACGCATTGTTTCAGCAAACCGGCCAAGGCTGCCTGCCTACCCCAAAGAAACACAACCGGAGATTTTGTTTCCAGGAAGAAGGAATCTAGCCTTAACAATGGTTGGACACCCCCGTCCCCACCCCGCAGAACCCGACAAGTGGATTTGTGAAAACCAACCATTGGTTTTGTTTCTGGGGGTGAGGTGGAACTTGGGCAAACCAACCATTGGTTTTCTTGATCAGGAACATTTACCTGAGCAGCAAACAAGAAAACCAACAGAAAACCATTGGTTCTTACCCCCCCCCCCAACACACACAATTCCCTCCCAAAACCAATAGTCCGTGCACATACACATCTCCAGAACAACACCACGTTTGCACTTCGCCCACACGTCTCGGCGGAATGCCGTGGGCTTGTTAAAAACTGGTACGTACCTCTGAACAACACATTCCATGGATGTCCAAAATTTGCTGACCAAATTTCCTCAGATTTCTTCTCCTTCAGGAAAAATACGACATGACAACAAAAAATTTGAGTTTCTGTCATGGGAATTGGCAAAGCAGCTTCACCGAATTGGCAACACTGCAAACATACCTTCCACGATAGTTTTGAAGCGTCGTAAATTTTGTAAAACTCATCCAAGGACAAAGTACCAGTCTTCGAAGTGTTCATGTGCTTGAACATAAGATACACGTCTCGTTTGCTCTTCTTTGGAGAGTAATATTCCATCAGTCCACAAACGTGTTTCAGAGAAATTCTGGAAGGATTCTGAAATGAAAACAAAAACACAAAACTGAATTGTTCCAAGGTGAGGCGAAAAGGTTGACAACAAACAGCCTCCAAAGTCCTCATACCTGTTTGCTGACAAGAAGTTTGAACGCCAACTGACAAGCTTGTCGTTCATGTAACCAAAGCTTTTTCAGCTTCTCCTTTTCCATGCTTGAAAAAGCATCGTACACGACGGCAAGGAACTGCAATCCAACACGAAACATATTCATGATTTGTACACTGCACACAACACAAGCTGTCTCACAAATTTGTCGAATATGCTCTCACCAAATTCATGAGCAGATACAATTCAAGACCCAAGTACACAATAAAGAACAAACAGTTGAATCTGCTGTGGTTGTAAGCTGGGAGCATCACGTCAGGATAGCTGCAACGCAAGTACACAAGTGCTACATGAGAGAGAAACAAACTAGCTTCACCTGCTTGACCTTCGCAAGCAACTGACAGACACTTTTCCAAAAACTTTCCGAGCTGCAACTGTTCTGAAGGTGCCACAGTTGTGCGTGTGTGTGTGTGTGTGTGTGTGTGTGTGTGTGTGTGTGTGTGTGTGTGTGTGTAGGCCACACACTTTGGGTGACATCCCCTCACCGTTCAATGCATGTCCACTGACTCCATGCCGAGAACACAACAACCACCTTGCACGCAAAAAAAAAGCCACCAAAAATGGCCAAGATGTTCTCCAGTGGGAAAACATTTCACCAAATTTTACAAAAGGCAATCTACTCACTTGGCTGTTGTCAGCAGAATAAACAAGCTCACATAGCTGTCGCTGAACTTCTGAAAATACTGCAAAAAGACGAAGATCAGGTGAATTTTTACCGCTTGATGAGCAAACACTCAGTAGAATCAAACCTGAAAATCAAACTTACCACATCGTTTGGCACCGTGGAGAAGAGATAGAATCCTGAAAGTGACAAGAAATGTCACCACCAAATGAATAGGCCACAAATTTAGCTGAATGAGAAAGTCGGAAAGAAACGAACACATTTGAAAACATCACTCACCCAATATGGAAAATATGAGCATGAAGAAAAGCAGAAGAAGTAACATGTCCAAGATTGGTGGAAGAGACTGGATGATTTGTCTAATAAATCTGAAGAAAAATCCAAGCCAGAAATTTTGCGGGAAAAACAATCTCACCGTCAAGCAACAGAAAGAAACCACAAAGCTAAGAACTTCCGAAGCACGCGAAAAAAGATTGTACCTCCGTACACCTCTGCAATAATAGCAGTCCAGGAGGAACAGAGGGCGCAAGGCTCTTGTGACCCTGAAATGAGTCGTCTGTCTGGCCAACACGACAATCGCTTCAGCAATCATAACCGCCAAGGTGCCACCCTGTTCACGACAAGACGAGACAAGGTTTGACGTGATGGACAGGCAAGCGTTGCCATCACTCCTGTGGTGGTTTCTTTCCGCCATCCAAAAAATGATCATGATATTATGACTTCAAGTTCAGGACGGCACCCTCGTGCAATGTCAAGGGGCCTGTATCTCTCCAAGACAGGTTTTTGCAACGAGAAGGCCACGCCCAGAAAGCGCGAGGTTCCACACGGTTGGCACTGCGCACGGCCAATTTGTCTCTGACAGTCAGCACGACTCGTTGGCCAACAGGAATCTTTTTGGAGATTTTTACCTGAAAATGTTGGCCAAAAAGGACGGCTTCAGCGATCTGAGCGTTTTTAACGGCGTGTCATGGCACACCTCAAACATCACACTGCAAGATTTGTCCATGTGCCAATCTTTGCGTTCACCAAACCATCAGCGTAGACACACGCCTGGCCCAAAGCTGCGGTCATCTTACGATGTGTCCAGAAGCAGATTTTTTTTCAGAAATTTTCCGTTTCTGTGGTGGGGAACCCACATTTTTGGAAATCTGTGATGATTTCCCCATCTGTTCTCTCCCATTGTGGACAGACTGTCATGATATTATCACACGCCGACAAGCTTCAACAGTCGGTGCATAATGAAACAAGTGGTCGGTGCGCAATGAAACAAGTGTTTCGTCTTCAAAATTCACTTCTCTTGGCAGGATTCACTCGCCCCGTGTCCAACGTTTCTCAGTCAAAAGGACATATTTGCGAAAGACGCGACAGACACAATTATCTGGCGACGTTTGCAACAAACGCGGAGTGAAAAAAGTTTTTGGAAAGGTACCTTGATCATGGATCTCACGTGACGAGTGAATGACTTTACGCCCATCCACTTTAATCTCATCGCCAACTCGAGCCCTATCACCAGAAGGCACAAGAGTTCTATTGAACTGTGGATCTGCAAGAAATCTCATCTGTGTCAAGTTAAAATGTTTCAAACATCTGCGAACAAGAGACAAAATTTGCAGGATTTGACCAACTTTGACTTTCAGCACAAAAAACAAAATGTCAGAGACGTACTGCTAAATGCATGTAGAGTCTGGGCACATGAGGCGGTTCAAACAGAGCCAGGGCCAACAATGCGATGGAAGCCACCAAGTCAAGCACATAGAATGTTGTGTTGTGCGTGATCAGGTATGCTGGGAGTGCCGCTTGGCTTCCTGGATGTGTGTCAAACTTGTCATTGTTCTCTCCTTCCTGGAAAATAGAGAAGACAGCCATTTCTCATTTCTTCTCTTTGTGTCTGCCATGTGAAAGTGCTCAGGCATCATCTTAAACCAAATAATGCCGCAAATCAAAACTTCCAAGATTGTTACCTGTAGATATATGGCTGCTTCGTGGTAATTCAGCTTCCATCGTTTCAGAACTTCATCCAGGTCACTCTCTCCCGAATTTGGATTTTCGGACTCAACTTGGTCAGTGTCCGAGTTCCCGCCGACAGATACATCGTTTGACCCTTCTGCCACGTCAGGTCTTCTTGTGTGCACTTCGTCTGGGTTGTGATCAATGTCTGAAAAATCTTTTTGCACAAATATTTTTGTTTTGTTGCACAAAGCCGTTTTTATATATTCACAGAGCCATATGAATAGAACTGTTTGGACATGAGTTGCAGCCAACCATCGAAGGGCTCGTAACTGAACTGGTTCAACGGCATTTTGGCCGATCGGCAACTACATCGTTTCCAGTAGACACTGAAATGTATGAACATTTTCAGACATTTGAAGAAAAACGACGGTTCGATAGAGTGAGTTCCAGATGTCACAGCACGAAAACAAACTGTTAAACATTTCCAACTTTTTGAGTTTCAATTTGGGCGATAATACAAGTTCAATGACCGAAGTGACGTCTTCTCTTTTCGTATGTTCTGTCACAAGTGCAACGTTGCTGCAGTATGCACCGCAAGGGAATATAGAATCCCACAATATTATCAACGAGCAATTGCAGACAAAACCAGCATGTAAAACGACACATTTACCAACGGTGCTACACAAAAACGCCCAATCTCTCAGAAGGCTCGATATTCTCCGCGATTTTGCGAGATGTAAACACCATATCAGTCCGCCATATGAAGGACACGGATATTGTGTTTCCGTTGTTATAGAACAATTAATTGCAACTATAATCTTTTATGTTGCTTTTTACACCTGTTAAGATATTGAAGGAAAGTAAACCAAGAAAAATGTTTCGCTAAACTCTTTGGAGCCTTGGTACTACATGTTGCCAGGGACACGGATATCAAATAGAAAAGGAGAGAACTGGTTGGTGTGAAGAACAGACGTTGGACGTAGATTTTCTGTTTGATCAGTGCATGTACTTGTACAACCGTTTGATCATCCACGGCTGAAGCTTCAACAAATTGCAACTGATCTGGAGAAGATTTTTGGTTGGTGTGTGCTAGTTTGAAAAGCAGAGTTGTTGTGGTTTAGGGGTCGAAAGATGGCTTCCGCGGTTGCTGCTTCGTACGCTGGAAAATCGGCCATGCCGATGGCTCCACATCCTCCTTCAATGATGAAGCCAAGAGGAAGATTTAGGATAGACCCCCAGCGTGCTCTGGAACCAACTAGAAAGAAGCTGAACACGGTAGAGGCTCAGAGAATTATGGCCGCCCTTCAAGACTCTATCCGAAGAATAGAACTCCTCACTGCACTTCCTTACCTGCTGGATAATGTTGACAGGTACAAAATAGCGCTGGGCAGTGAATTGTGTGGTCTCTTAGAGTCACACAAAGTCATCATAGAAACATTTGAAGAACTGAAATTGAACGCTGAGAGACTCCTTCAAGGTGATGCAGAACAAGACGATGTTGAATACCTCTCAGATGAAATGGACGAGGATGATCAAGGAAAGAAAAGTGAGTCTGTCCATTCAGGAGGAAGTTCCAATGGGTCCCCCACAAGACCATCTTCTGCTGAAAGCATCGGCACCCAAACTGATGAGATCCTCAGAAGCCTTACGATGGTCGCCCGCCAAATGCAGTCGTCTTGCAAGAACATCACAAGAGCATTTGGTATCAATCCTGCGGCTGCCAGTGCAATTTTGAGGGATGCTGGAGTCGAAAGGGAAGAAAATTCGGAGGAACTGATTTCCGAAATGAATGCTTTGAAGGACATTTTGATGGGAAAACTGTTGACCACTCCCGTGGAAGATGACGACAGGGCACAATATTTGAGAGAAATTTCTGAGCGGGAACGTCACAACGCAGGGATCATTGGGAAACTGGATTCAGAGGTTCGCGCGGCAACTGACGACAAAGAGCAAGAGGTAACGACACATTTTTGGTCAATGTTTGAGCTGTTTCTTGTCTTCTGAAGACACCGTCAAAACTGCTGCGTGACACCTCCAACGGACTTTTTTGTTTGCTGGGCAAATACTGATCAGCTTCAGTGTTTTACATACAGATAAAAAAGAAGAATGATGTCATCAGACGACTGCAAGCAGATCTACATCAGATTCAAAAGTTCTCTGAAGAACACATCAAACGTACGAAGTCTGAAGCGGAGAAACAAGAAGTTTCAGATGTGAAGAACAGTGAGGGAAAGAAAGGCAAACTTCAACAAGACGTGACTCAACTTCGAACCCAGCTTCAGGCACTCACAACAGAACATCGAGAAAGCGAGCAAATACTGAGAAAGGTAATTGCACATTGACTTTCAGATTCACAAGCAAAGATACAACACTGTTGAATTTCAGACATGACAATGTGTTTTCAAACAAAACGTTTGCTGTTGCCGGTATGTTTTGCAGAAAAAGTTCAAAATAGAGACAGAAGTTGAAAATTGGATACAGAAATATGACCAGGATATGGGAGAACGGCAGGTATGCATATTTCTTCATCACGGACACGCACGGTTTTCAGAGTGAAAATCACGTTCGCTTGGTTGAGACTTTTGACTTCTGGCACTTGAGAGTCTGGGGGTGAAACGGTTTCTGGTTTGTTCGCCACATATATTCATTGCACATTTTTGTGCCTTTCATCATGCAAGGACGAATACGAAGAAATTGACGGCGTGTACACAGAGGAGAAGAAACAACTGAACGAGCTCGAGGAACGATTCAAATTGCTGCAAACGGAGTACGACCAAATCATGGAAGAAAGACGAATCGCGAGGGAAAAGCGAGAGGCAGCTGAACGCGAATTGCAGATGTCAGTCGGTGCTGCCACAACCATCCAGGTACAATTGACGTTTTTGACGATTGTCATTCACATGCATGTCAAAAACTGGTGTCGACCCGTTTCAGAACTTGTCTAAAGCAACTTTTGCAGCAGCATAACTTGGCATTTGTTTTATTGCAGGCATTCTGGCGGTCATACAAAGTGAGAAAGGCTCTGAAGGGAAAGAAAAAGAAGGGAAAGGGAAAGAAAGGGAAGAAGTGAGACACACAGATCAACCGCCAAGGGAAGAAGTGAGACATACACATCAACCGCCAGTCTACCGTAAAATCGCTCATCAGGCTTGTCCAGCTGCACGTCTTTTGGAAACTACCACATACCCTTGGAACGATAAATCCCAGTGAGGATTGTTGTCATCGTCGTGTCTGTCGCGGTCTTGTTCTCTTCCTTCTCTGTCAGTAAAATTCAAGTGTTTCACGCAACAGCCGAATCATTCGCCGAGCTGGGCTGCTGGGCTTTGCTCACTAAGTGTCAAAACCAATGTTTCAATTGCGAAGTGCTGCTGAATATGCTGAAGTCGAACAAGGCTTTTGCTGTCTACGGCAGACTGTGACAAAATAAAGAGAAGATATACACTGAACGACGAAACTGTTTCTGACATCAATGAGCAGACAAATGCAACTATCATGGTCAATTTGGTAGTTTATTGCGTGAAATTCTTCCGGTGCAAAAAATTCACATCACATGGGGACCTTCAAAGTTTGTTTCGTACAAAATAGCCTGCAAAGCGACTTCTACAGATCGTGTGTGTGTGTGTGTGTGTGTGTGTGTGTGTGTGCTTTTGATTTTCACACAGTCCACACACGCGAAAACCGGTGTCGAGCTGCAGAAAAGAGTTTACAAGAGCACCAGTGAAAGATAGCAACATATTTTTACAACACTGTGTCAAGTTTGCTAGTCAAGTTGCAGTGTTTGAACGCAAAGCACTGATGAGGCGAGTATTGAAGCCTTGATGCCACCGTGTTCATGGAAATTGACCTTGGATTGCTTGAAATATCAGTTTTCGTGAACACAACTCAATACTTGGCGTGAATCTATGATTGCCTCACAACTTCGTGTGACGATGCCTGAACAGCGATGTTCGACTGGCCACTCCACGTACTGGAAGGGCACAGCTGAACATGAATCATGACGTCTGGACTCGAAGCTGACACTTACGTCACAAATATTGCACGAATCAGCGTTCAATGTGTTCAGAATGAACGAGTGCACAGCACAAGTTCTTTCTTCACATATTGAACACTGATGAGTGAAATAGTTGACTTATACAACAAGTGAAATATCTGAAAACATGAAAT
>JAAUXT010092355.1_pt1 | contig 10429 bp, 10 predicted proteins | sample 7278171 | NCBI WGS metagenome assembly JAAUXT01 (sample SAMN14350112, study PRJNA611818) | marine sediment metagenome | isolation source: surface marine sediment (1.8m) | place: French Polynesia: Moorea | collected 2018-08 | reverse complement strand
TCCTCCTTGTCCTCCACCAGCCATGCTGTCTTCTGCAGGGGGGGGTCTGGCCACGGGGGGTTCTGGCCAGGGGGGTCTGGCCAGGGGGGTCTGGCCAGGGGAGGGGGTTGGGGGCAGGGGGGGGGGTTGGGGGTGGGGGAGGTCTGGGCGGGGGGGGCAGGGGACATTTTGGTCCAGCTGCCATATACTGCATTACCACATGGTGCTTCGCCCTAAAGGGACTTCGCACAATTATCAAACAAGAGCCTTCCAACGAGGAGTACTGTTCGCGGGGATGTCAGGTCGAGAAGTCACTGACTTAGTTGCGTGAATATGACATGAACAGCTTTTCTGGAAGGAGCAGTGGACTACGGTCCGAATCACGGTTTTCTCTGACTCGGTGGCGACGCGGGTCCGAACCCAAGGCATTTGTTGTGTGTCAGTCAGGGCCGAAGGCTTCCACATCGCGTCCGTTCAAGGCGTGTTGGGCCAGTTCCTAAGACATGCCTTTGACCCCGATGGTTCTGTGATGTCCTACCTTTGGAGAAACGTGCGTTGGAAGGCACATTTCAACAGCAATTTGTGCCAAGATAGTCTTACTTGGCAACATTCAGCATGTTTTTGAGGAGTGGAAAAACGCCCTTCAATATTGATATGTCAAGGAGAGTCCACCCAACAGTCGTCTGTAGGCAGTGTTCGGAAAAGTGCCACATTCTCTTTTGGTTGAAGATTTGCCATCCCAGTTGAACCAAAAATTGGTTGTTTTTTTCAGTTCACATCTCGTGTTGCTGTTCTGACGGACAACTTGGTGATGTTGAAACAACTGTGTATGCAGCGAAAGAACCAGAGCAGATTTGGACTTGGCCTCAGGTCCATGAAAACAGAACTTTGTTGAGGACAACTTCATTCTGGGTTTTGTGTGACACAGAGAGGAGATATTTCTCACAACGAGACTCTTGGTCAGACTTGTCTTTCATTAAAACCTCAGAAGATGACAAAAACACAATTACTTTGCAATTTGTTCAAACTTTGGGTTTGAGAAGTCATTTCAGCACCAGAAAGGTGCACACCTGATGCATGTATGTTTTTGTGCAAACTGACCACATACAATGAGTTTTGACAACAAATACAAGTTGGGAGGCTGTGTATATATATTTCAGCTGTCTGCAAAGCTGTTACATTGTCAGTGCCAGTGCTTCTCGCACTTGAGAAGCAAACTCATTCACAAATGTGGTTTTGACAATGATAACATTGATTGATAAAATTGTGGTCTTGTTGTTGTTGGTGCACATTTCTTCAGGTAAACAACTGCTCAATTCATGGAGTGATGGCTTTGAAGAAACTCTGATCAATCCAAAAGTGTTGAAAGAGAATGTTTTGAACTCTAAAAACAACACAAAATACTGGGCCAGTTACATCAACAAATCAGTCTCAAACAGCATGAAGCACACATTGTTTGTCAGCAAAAACAACAGCAACACATTCACTTGCATCAAGCTGGAGTCATATCAGAGAGTTTTCCTGCTGGACTGGTGGAAAATTTCTGGTCATGTCTATTACTTGGAAATGTACAGTAATGCTTCCATTGTCAAAATGCCTATTGGGCAAATTCTTGTTGGAACTGATGACTGCCAACTTTTTGAAACCAGACCTGAGAAAGTCATTGAGTGTGTGTCACTATTCCATATTTTTGGTCACATGATGGGAATAAATCTGTTTTCTCAGTCATTTCAATGGACTTTCAAGCTAGATCATCATATAAAACTCAACATAACTTTCCAGTACATCAAAATCATGGCAAAAAGTTTGCGAACTTGTTTCATTGGGTATGTTTCAGTTGAAGATCTCACTGAAAATTGTATGCAGCAGAAATATTGTGGAGTTCACTCAAATGCAGTGAACTGTCCACCTTTTGCACTGGTGGCAATTGTTTTGACAATCAAACCACTTGTGACATTTCAGATGCACACGCTTTACAGTGTCATGGACAAGAGACAAGTGGAAAGCATTTCACACCCAACAAATATGAGCTCCAAACCAGAATGGGCTGTTCTCTTCGTCGGTACCAAATTATGGTGTGAAAAATATTCCTTCCATCAAGAGAAGACACACATTCTTCACATTGTTATGGTGCTCATAAGTGGATATTGGATGGAAATATTTGACGGACCTGGAACATTGAGTCAACAACTCAGACCAACTTCTTGTTTGGGCAACCAGAGGTCATACTTGACTTCTTCATTTCAGTGCATTGTCTTTGTGTATTACACCTCAGACTTTGTTCCATCTGCGCATGCCAAATCAGGGTTTCAGTTCCAAGTAAATGAGCAACAAGAGGACCAAGAAATATTTGTGAACAAACCCACCGCACTGCCACAATGCATCACTTTTTCTGGGCATGTCTGTGCAACAAAACTGACTGCAAAAGAGCATTTTCATATCAGTGTCACAGTTAACAATCTGACAACCAGCTATAAAAGAAATGAACTGTGTACTTTTGGGGGTCTTGCAGCTTATGAAGGCAACACAAGCTCAAAAGCTCACATTGTCACATCATGCTTTCAGTTTTCGAATGTGTTCAGGGATAGAACTATTTACTCGAGCAACAACTCACTTCTGATCATTCTCTACTCTTATCAAGTGTATGGGTCTTTGAATATATCTGTGAATATATCCACAACTACATGCAGCAAAAGGACAATTGATGCTTGCACCACAGCCGGGACAACAGTCATTCCCTTGGCTGTAGACACTTGTGTGATTATTCAAATGCAAAATAAATTGGATGTGTTCACATACAACAGAACAATTAGAGAACATGAACAAGTTTCTTGTGATGCACAGGTTGTTGAGTTCAATGCAACAAGTCCAGACTGGGCTGAGATAAAACTTCTGATCACTGGCTATTTGCAAGGTAATCACAAAAATAAAACACTTCAACTAATTTAAGTTGAAAATTGTAATCAATTTGTTGTTTCTACATCCTCTTACTTGCAGGTCCTTACACAAGACTTCGTTTTGAAGGGAGGACCAGGAAATTCCTGACAAATCAGCTATATCATGGGTTTTATGAGAGCAGTCAAAAACAAGGAAAATTATCTGTATGCCCAGATGCTGAACAAACTTACTTTCATTCTGTCCACCCTTCACCTCACTACTTCCGGGATGGCTGTGAAGAATCACCTTTTCTTGATCCTCAGTTCAAAGTAGAATTGGAGTTGTGGCGCATAAAATTTGCTTATGATGACAGAATACATCTACTGCAACATCTTCAGACCTTTTCCTCTATTTCTATTCATTCCAGCAGTACTCTCCTGAATGATAATCAACGCTCTTCTGCACAGCTCACATATTCCCTCCTCAACAGAAAAGACTGGATAGATATAAGGGCAGAAAGTAACCTGATCACAGTAACAGACCTGGGTAAAGAGTTGCCCAAAGAAAGTGTGTCTCTCTCAGGGCCAGAGAAGCATGTATTCACAGAGGGACCTGCCTGGAGTGGTGAAGATCTCTTTCTCAGTGTGATGAACAGCAGCAGTGACGCAATGGGACAAATTCAACTGGATGTGGATCTCACATTTGATATGGGGGCGTCACATGAGAATTTGCTTGTCATGATCGGAAAAACTGAAGACGCCACAGCCAAAAGTACATGGCAACATTTCTGGACAGGTCAGGTGGTTTTTCAGAAGGAAAAATCAAATTTCCTCTTGTCCCTGTCTGGAAAGGTGGACAAAGTCACTCTTAGCAAGTGGGAGAAGAGTGAAAACATTTCACTGAATGTTATTTGGATCGCCACATTCAACAGACAATTCAAACACCTGATTGATGTCAGACCCCTGGAAGAAACATCCAGGGGTGACAGCTACACCAGTGCCCATAGATACACCCACATGGGTTTCATATATGATGGGTCTCTTGAACCCAGATGGAAGAGATTTAAAATTAATTGTACAGCACCATATGCCTTCATATCATACAGACAAAATCTTAGGTTGACCAGTGCAAGTGAAAGAAAAGATTATTCAAGTCTCAGGGGAACCTGGGTGGAGGCCAGGCAGTTGTGTTTGAAATTTGATGCTTTGTTACCCATTCTGAGAAGTAAAGAAGAACTTGACAATCTGATCAGCATATTCAAGTTACCATACCAGAGTCCACCCCCAATGCCTGTGATGTTCATTGGGCTCATCAAAACCAAGGTAAACATGCTTGAGAACACATTACTGGTGTCACAGCCATCTCGTTTTGCTCGTCAACTGCGCCAAAAGGTCGTCAGTGCACAGGCTGACAGCAAAACTAGTGAGAGCCTTTATGAAAAGCACCCACACAACAAGTGGTCAATTAATTTGCATTTCTACTGTTTCTGTAAGTAATTTTCTGGTTGTGAATTGTCAATGGCTTTTGAAATGTTCTGTTCTGCAGAAAAACAAGTTTATCTGGCAAACTTCTGACCCAGTGGGCTTTCAGTTATGGAAGAACAGAAACTTCAGAAATCCTCACCCACCTTCATATGTCATCAAGTTGAAGCCCAGCAATGTATTGCATTTACATGGAATAGAGCCAAAACTGTCTTTCTACACAACACTTCTGAACAGCACAAGAACAACGTTGTACCCTGAAACAGGCAATATGACCCTGTGTGGAGCAATGTTGCTCACAAACCTTGCAGACCCAGAGTGGGTGACAATTGGCTGCAACAAACCTGTCACTTTAGATGTGATCTGCTTTTTCGAAAAATCACTGAATGCTTTTGTGCTGAATGATACCACATTGAGATATGACAAGTCTTGTGTGCACAGAAACAAAAGTTGCCACATTTTTCGCGGGAGTCATTCCTCAGGTCAAAGGACCAAGCTCCAAAGAAAGTCATTGTGGAACATCAGGATTTTTCAGTTCCTGTTTGATGCTGTTGGTGCCACTTTTCCTCCAATTGAGTTGTATCCTTCTTCACTTGCAATGAAATACACAAAGCTTGGCAGCCTGTACAAGTACCATGTCAACGAAGAAACCACCTCAAGTCCAGAAAGACTTCAAGTGTTCATGCAACATCATTTGATCTTGGAGGAGGGAGAAAATATTTACAAATGTAACAACACATACTGGTCAATTCTGTTTGTGTGTGATCATCTTGAGGCTCTCAGTCTAACTGAAGGGAAATGCATGCTTGGTGAAACATCACCAACTGTTTGTAAAACTTCAAATAACGACAGCAGCACATTGAGGTGTCTGGACTTGTATGTGAAATTGGTTGACAACAAATGCAGCCCAGTTGATTGGGATAATACACATTGGATACAAGGGCCACATGCTGGAGATGAAGACGATGTTCCTGGTGTGCAACAAGCACAAAAGATCGATGATCTTCATTGTGACGATGAATCAGCTTGCCAGAATGCAAACTGTGGACATGGTACAAGAGTGGATTCTGTGATTGTTGGAAACCAAACCTCCCAGCTTTCCTGCAGGGCAGGTTTTCCTGCCTGCTACAATATTTCCAAGATATGCAGTTATCAGCTCGATGAGTTGAGTCATTTGGTTCATTGCAGGGGCGGAGAGCATCTTGAGAACTGCAAGGACTTTGAATGTAACATGATGTACAAGTGTCCAAAATATTTTTGCATTCCATGGTCATATGTTTGTGATCACAAGTGGGATTGTCCACAAGGTTTTGAAGAACAAAATTGCAGACCCACACGAACGTGTGAAGGCTTGTACAAATGCAAACAGTCCCACACTTGCATTCACTTGAATGATGTCTGCAATGGTGTCACTGATTGCCCTCTGAAGGAGGATGAATCACTGTGCTCCCTTTCAGGTATTGTGTGCCCAGTAGGTTGCAAGTGCTTGATGTTTGCACTTTTTTGTCACAATCTCAGACAAATCACTGTTTCTTGTATTCGCCTTCCATTTCATGTGGTGACTATCAAAGAAAGTAAAGCACAGCCATTCAGAATGTTGCTTGGCTGCATCACATTCTTTTCGGTTCTCGCAATTGGACACAATAATATAGATACCCTGTGTTCCCATGTCCCATCAACACAACATGCCGTCATTGTGGATGCAGGTTTCAACCAAATCAGCAAGATCAATTCAGGATGTTTCCACGAATCACCAACCCTCACCATTGTGAGACTCAACAACAACAACTTGACTCACATTGACACTTTTGCTTTCAACATGTTAAAATCATTAGCAGTCTTGGACTTGTCTTTCAACAAAATATCTGTGCTGCCTGGCTGTTGGAAGGGAACAGACAAGATCCAAGTGCTACTTCTTCATGGCAACAGAATTGAACTTTCTGAGGACAATGTCATCACAAGTGAGAAATTGAAATATCTGAAGGGTGACAAATACAGCCTGTGTTGCTCACTGAGTCCTGTTCGGTGTCTTGTGGAGAAGCCATGGTTTTTCTCTTGCACTGATCTTTTGCCTGGGCTCAACATTAAGATCAGCTTCTATCTGGAATCCTTGTTTGTGATTGTTTTCAGTGGCACAAGTCAGGTGTTACGTGTTCAGGAGCTGTACAAAAACAAGTTTCATCACTGGGCATTTGGAAGCACTGTGTTTGCTGTAAATGCAGTGGACATCACTTGTGGAGTGTACCTAACCATTATCTCAGTTCAGGATGCCATCAGTGACAACATGTTTGCCTTACATGAGTCTGAGTGGAAGTCTAGTTCACTCTGTTTTCTTGAATTTGCTGTTTTACTCAACTTCAACTTGTTGTCACCCATTCTCCTTTCTTTTTGTCATTAGAAAGGCTCATGGTCGTTCTGCACCCAATGGACACAAAGTTCAAAAACACTAATTTTGTGTTGAGGTGCATCTGCATTCTCAGCATTTTGACATTTTTGCTTTCAGTTGTTTCCACATTGACTTTAAGATTTTATTCCCATCAGGTGCCTTTCAAACTTTGTTCTCCATTCGTGGATCCTACCAATTCTGTTGTTCTGTTCCAAGTTACAATTTGGGGCATGGTTTTCCTTCAAGCAATGTCGATTTCTTTCATTGTGGTTGTGTATGGAAAGTTGGTGAAAGCCATGGAAACATCAATGGAGATCCTCAAGGGTCAAGTGTCAAAACAACATTCCCAGAGAGCCATCATTGTTCAGTTGGTGACTGTGACATTGACCAATGTTTTGTGTTGGGTTCCCAGCAGTGCTGTGCACCTGACTTCTCTTTTGCTAAAAAAATATCCAATAGACATGGTCATTTGGACAACAATAATTGTGATGCCTTTTAACTCAATAGTTAACCCCATTGTATTTACAGTGGCATCTAGAAGATCTCACAATGCCTAGAACCTGAACAGAAAAGAAACAGTATTTGTGCAAACACATCATGGTTCCCTTCACGCTGCTCTGTTCAGTTTTTTTCTTCGTTTTTCTTGAACAAACTAGCATCTCTGCACAAACGCTGCGCAAATGCAAGTTACGATGTCAGTTTGGTGGGTTACTGAGCAAGTGCGTGTCCACGCTCATGCTCAATTGAACACGAACATTTTCCGAGCGTGTCCGTTCAACAGACTGGAGAATACGCGTACTTAATCAAGTTTTATTTCCAGAAACACAGAACAACAGGTCATTTTTGTCCTTCCACTGTTTCACGCTTTCTTGTGTGAAGTGCGAGGTCTCTTTCGATTTCTTTTTTGACACTGTCTTGTTTTTTGTTTCTTCTTGAGACAGAAGCAAAATGAATCTTTTCGTGCGAATCACTCCACTCTGGCAACTGAAAACTGAGGGAATTTCCCATACAGGAATCAAAGCAATGCACCCGCGGCCACTCCCCGCCTTGGCAGCGCTTCACCAGGCACGACACAAGAAGAGCGTCTTTGATGGAAACAGAAACTCGACAGCGACACCATGTATCAAGCGTGGACGCATTATGGTTCTGTTTGGCGTTTCTGATCACGACAAAACTTGGACGTCGACAGCAGAATTTTGACGTCAACGTCAAAATTTAAAATGGTCCAGACCATTCTTTGACGTCGACAAAAATGTTGCTCGACATCAGAAAAAGCTGACGCCGTCACCCATGTGAAAACCCCTACAGTTGGCTGCGAAGTAAGGTCCTGGACAAGTCTCTGACACCAAAGGGCACAACAATGAAAACTTGAAAATGTTGCAGGCGTTTGTTATTTCTCTTGGTACCCTGGAGGGTGCTCCTGGTACATGGGAGGGGCTCCTGGCTCCAGGGACATGGGCTGTTGGTACGAGTAGGGGCTGAGAGGTGTGGGCTGGGAGTACTGCACGGCAGGGTAGGACCCGGGAGGTACGGCCCCACCAGGCGGCACCACCAGCTGCGCAGACGGCAGCACCACCACGGTGTGCGTCGGCTGCTGGTGGTCGCGGTACGCCGTGTTCTGCCCCCCGAAGAACTGGTGCTGGACGTCGCGCGCCTCGGCTTGCTGCTCGGCGAGGACCCGCATCCGGGCCCGGTACTCCCGACCCCGTCTACAAATGCAAGGTCCATTCAGCGAGTTGCAAAATTTTCAAGTCTCCGGTGTCACGAGAAGGAAGTGAAGGAGAGCTTGGACATGACTGGGCACACACCTTCCTGGACTGGATTTGCTGTGCTGAAATCTCTCTCTCTCTCTCTCTCTCTCCCTCTCTCTCACACACACACACACGCACACACACATACACACACTCACTTGAGTGCCCTGCAGGCGACGATGCTGACGACGATGAGTGTGATCAGACCAATGCCGCCCCAGATTATGCCGTGCATCATGCTGGCGATGGTAGCGTCTGTGGAAAACATGGCGACGTGTTGCGATCACAAGCGTTCTGAGTAAGTTTTGCTGAATTCAACATCGGAGAAGAGGGACTAGCCCTTGAAGACAAAAATGAGCGTGGAAAAGGTCCAGAAAAATAATTGCCACGGCATAGGGCCGGCTGCATCTGCTAAGGATGTGGGAAAAATCCCCAGATTTCTGGGCGGACAGGGCCCCTCGTACCGGTTTTCGGAGTCGTCGTGTTGCACCCGCTGCAGTCCCTGCACACGGGTATGAGCTTGTTTTTGCAGGCGTTTGTCGTGTAGAGTACAATCGTTTCGTTGACAACTTCTCTGTACAACCTGGAAGAACGACTGTGACGCTCAGTGCAGGTGAAACATTCTTCCTCTGCAGTGTTCCAAGACGTTTCGACGATGTTGCAAATGATGATGCAGAATCGTAGCTGCCTAGCATCTGCAACCTCCTTTTGCAGGCAGTTACAAAAAACCTCCCCCATGATTTGTACTCAGAAAATGTGCATGTGGGTGTGTTAGTGTGTGAGTGCGCGAGTGTGGGGCTTTATGCGTGTGTGTTTGTGCGTGTGTGGGACCCTCTGTTTCCAGTCCCTGGATCCTGCTCTGGCACAAGGAGGGTCCAACCCACCATGCGGGAGCCTGCAACCCCATTCGGACCTGCTCGTAGGCCGTCAGGCCTGACCCACAACACCGACCCTGGAAGTTCCCCTTCAACAGTCTTTGCCCCAAACCCCACGGGAGTCTGCCCCGCCTCACCAGCAGAGCCGAGTGTCGTTGCATCGCAGAGGGTTGTTCTGCAGCCGCAGTTCCAGGGGGTGGCGAGGCAGGTCCCGCAGGTCCTGCTCCATCAGCACGTCGATCCTGTTCCCCGACAGACGGAGACTGCGCAGGTTCCGAAGCCCCCTGAACACCCCCGCCGGGATCTCGGTCAGGTCGTTTCCCTCCAGACTCAAATGCTCCAGACTCGTCAGGGCCTGGAAGACTCCAGACCACAGTCCGCCTGACCCAAGCCTATTCACTCGCAGATCCAGCTCCTTCAGCTCCGGCAGCCCATCGAAGGCCCCGTGCTCCAGCACGGAGATGTTGTTCGCCCCCAGGTTGATGCTGCGGCACTGGGTGAGGGTGTAAAACGCCCCGGCTCGGACCCTGGATATGATGTTCCGCTGCAGGTCCACGCACCGCGTGTCGACGGGGATGTCCCAGGGAACCTCCGTGACCCGCGCGTCGTCGTTGACTCGGTAGACCGACCCCGCGCTGCAGGTCGGGGTCTGGGCGGCCGTGCCGGGGAGGAGCAGAGCAGAGAGACCGAGGATGATGAGAACTGCAGAGAGAAACACAAGGATGATGACGGCATTTTCACGATGTCATGAAACCTTCAGAAATATCGTCCCATCTGCCAGATTACAAGCCTTTTTAGGTGATTTGTCAAGCGGGACAAAATCACCTTAAGGCATTGTGAAGCAGATTTCTGTAGACAAGGGTTTTGGACTGAGAATGATGTTCCGCTTTTGGCTTTTTGGGCCCATTTGGTCTGTTGGTGGCCCAAGATGCGGTGCCAAAAAGGAAAATGTCCAAGTCAAACACACCCAGTTTTTGTGGGCAAAAATGCTCTTGTTTTTTTGAGTATCATGTCAGAAAATGTAAAATAGCTCAAAAAGTACAAATATTTGATGAAGGAAGTATATTGTGCAAATGTGGG
>JAAUXT010060389.1_pt1 | contig 10429 bp, 11 predicted proteins | sample 7278171 | NCBI WGS metagenome assembly JAAUXT01 (sample SAMN14350112, study PRJNA611818) | marine sediment metagenome | isolation source: surface marine sediment (1.8m) | place: French Polynesia: Moorea | collected 2018-08 | reverse complement strand
TGATTTGAAACCACAATCGATTAACGATGAGCATCCGTGTGTCGAATGTGTACGACAGAAGAAGACTAATTGTTATAATAATAGCTCAGTTGATGAATATGCAATGTGCGGTGGTTGAGTGCAAGAGCCCGGATTAAGGGAAGCAACAGCTAGCGCGGAGTGAGTACTCAAGGCGCAGAGTGCGATCTCCTCTGGTGGACCCAACAGCACGGCACAAAAACATCTGCGTTGGTTATCGGACCACCGCACCTGACTCGGTTGACTGTCACAGACGTGTGACAGCCGGACAAATCAAGAGAAGAACTGTACGAACTCAAATTGATTGAACATAACTGCAATCCGGTTTCACACTATTAAGGACAGAACATTATCAGTGTTGTGTTCTTGAAACTGGAAATGCACAAGGGGCTCACTTTAAGGGCTGAATCGGACCAGTTCGCAACGAAAAACTTGGCCAACATATGTCTCGAGGTCTGGGTTCAGACCACCATCTGGTTTAAAACTGGAACATTTGATTTGATCTCTCTGTCAGTCTCTCACTCTCACCCTCTCTCCACCTCTCTTTGTCTGGGCGCATGTGGGTATATTGTTTCCGGGTGAGTACCAGTGGGTATGACAGTGCCCAGCAGCTTCCGAATGGGGCTGCAGGAAAAATCAACTCATGTTGCACTTCCAAATGGACTGTGGATGCTTGTGGAAAAGTGTCATTTGAACTGCAGACGGGTTCAAAGTGCCAACTAGAAATCCTGTGCACTCCCGAGTTATTCGCGCAAGGCCCAAATGAAGAAATATGGCTCCCTAATTGATGAAGAGGACCTCCGTGAATTGGGCGCTTGCACTAAAAATTATTTTCCTCCATTCTGAGCAATTCAGGGGACAATGGAGAACCTGTCGAAGGCTTGAGAAGCAACTTCGTTGGCCAACACGACACGTTTGGTTGTTCACACCGCTGCAGGCGCTCATGCAGGAAGCGCACGTGAAGGAGTCGAAAAGACAAACCCCTTCTGAACAATTTCTTTTTTGAAAAGCAACCAACTTTGTTGAAAAAAATGCTAAAAACCTTGTTTGACCACGGAAATGTGGAGAGGCACGCATTGCGTGCTTTCTGATCTTTTGACCTCTTGTTCACTGGGTCCGACTTGTCTCTTCGATGAATGAAGGTTGAGCGAGTGCTTGTTGCATTTCAGTTGCCATTGCGATCAGGTTGGAAACGTGCTTGCGTGTGTAAAAATCGAGGTGTCAGAGTCAACGTCACAATCTTCTTGCCATGTACCGGGCATACCTTTTGCCAAACCTCAGTCATTTTCCCTTTTTTGGTCAATTTTTTGTTCTGCGGCATTTCGGCCAGCTGCAGGTTTGGTACAAGCGCGATGATGTTGTTCTGTATGTGTGTATGTGTGAGACCATTGGCTTTCTAGAGGAGGGTAGGGTAAACCAACAGTTTGGAGTGGTGTGATAAATGCTACTTTTCACAAAACCAATGGTTGGTTTTTTCCCTCCCAGCAAACGAAACTGTTGGTTTGTAACCAGGGGGGGGACAAACAAACAGTTTTTTCATTGTTTTGGGCCAAACCAACGAAACCAATGGTGAGTTAACCTCCTCCACCACCCCTGTTCACAAAACCAATGGTTCCTGACAGGCGGCTATGGCCTGTTTGCTGAAACAATGTGTGTTGTGAGCACAATGTCTGCTGTAAGGTGTTGCGTGCGGGCTAGTTGATCTATGATCTCTTATTGTTTCAAATTAGTTGTGCGGTTTTTGGTGCATTTTTGTCCGTATTTTGCCATCCAACAGATGCCCAGCAGACTACACAGGTCCGCGTTGCGAATATCAGGCCATCATCCGTAAGTGTCCAGTCCAAACCGACTCGCAACCACGCTGCTCTGTGTCTTGGCCTGCAGCTCGCTCTCACCGCGCTTCCTTGAGCTCCAGTGAACGCACCTTATTAACCTGTTGCATCTGTGATTTTTCTTTCAACTTTATTTACAGATGCCCCTCAGAATATATGGGTGCAAGGTGTCAATATCAAGCTATAGATCCTGATCTACGTAAGTGCACTTTTACTAACATTCTTTTCGAGCCGACGAAACTTTGTTCGTTGCATCAGAAAATCTGAGACCCTCAAAATGAAACGACACCGTGCCCCACTGCGAGTCGTGTTGGCAAGGAACACATTGTTTGTTTCAAAATGTGTTCAAGTTTCAGACAAGAGTTTGATGTTTGCAAAGCTCAAAGTTTCGACAACAATAGCTCGAAAATCGTGAATTTGAACATCAAAACTGCCGCTTGGAAATGTGAAGCTTCTGACAAACTCATGCCTTTCTTGTACGAATTTGTCTCCGAAAAATGTGTGGTTGAAAAAGACGAAGCAAAAAAGTTATTTTCAAAGCAACACATACGGGTTTCAAATTACTCGGATTTCATTGTTAACCTCCGCGCAGATTTATATTTAGCAACAGCCACCCACACCACAGCAGAAATATTGTGTTCATATTTGTTAACTCCCCAGCAAAGATTTCGTGAAACTGTGCGGTGTACTCCAGGTCGCTACAGCACTCTGATCTGCCAAGCTCTCCTCAAAGTCACCGAGCATGGCGGTTATCAACAACGATTTCTTCTAAAAATAAGGCATTCACCATTCTAAAAATAGATCCTTCCCAAGCCTGAACAAGGGCCCAATCTGTCAAGCAACTTTGGCATCAACCAAAATATTTGTTGCTGCTTACGTTGTGAAAGTTATTGATTCATCGTCCTATGCAGCCTGGTGTTTCACTCAGAAAGGCAGATAGTTTTCCACATCAATTGTTGAAAGTGGCGTAGCGACAAAAACAGAACTTTTGGTCAATACAATTGAGTGACAGCACGCCACTGCTGAAGCTCCCTCAAGAAGTCCCCATCTGGGCGGTCCTTTGTTTCAAAGCTCATTACTGACACTTTATTTTCCGCACATCCCCAATTACTTTTGGATCGAGTTGTGCTAAAAATACAAGTCCCCAGTCCTGGGGACACAAATCTCAACACGAGTCCTGGTGGCGCTGCCAGCTCCAGATTGAACAGGACGCGCAATAATTGAAAGCGCATCGGTGTTCCGCGTCAGATCAGAACTCTTTGATTATGTTTGTGGCTTCTCTCAAAATTTGCTGTTCTGGTTCTGTTGCGTGACTGCTTATCAAGCGTTTGGCCACCTGAACTTTGCGTGCATAGTTTTTCCTCTTGGAGAACGTGCAGCAATGGTTGGCGATGTGAGGGCCTTCGCAAATCTGAAACAACTTCTTTGACTTTAATTGTTCAAAACCTGTTTTCTCTCCGCCAAAACAAAACAGAATGTGGAGCTTCAGCGTTGGCTTCAACGACGGCCTGATTCAGATTCCATTAAGCCGCCTGGCCACAACCTATTAATCTGTTGAGTTATTTTAGGGGAAGTTTTTGCGTTGATGGCTTAACAAACACAGTAAGTGCATTTGGTGTGGGTGGTTGTATCAGAACAAGGCAACAGCTGGGAGTCTAACCTTTCGCACGTCACTGCCCCAAATTGACAACCGCATCATCCGAGTGTTTTGACTGTCTCGTTCGCTCACCTGTGCTCAGTCCCGTCAATGAACAAAGCGCCACAAGCGGGCAGCTCAGTCACAATGATCATAAATTTGGCACGCACAACGAAATTCCTTTCTGTTTGGCTTTGAGCATCAAGTTTTGGAATATTTTTGCTTTGGAACTCGGTTCGAACAGTTGAGCGAGCGAGAATCATGCAATTGTAACTTTTTGTTCACAACATACAGCTGCGTTAAAATCACTTTGTTGCAGAGACAATGCACTTTGACCGCACACACTTGTGGGCAAATGCATGGCACTGAATGTTTGACCATTTTGCATTGATCATTTTGCTTGTGACCCAAACCCTGACGTCTGGATCAACTTTGTGTGTCCCTGTTTGAGATGCATGGTGAAAGAAAAAGAAATCAGTTCGTCCTGATTCTAACACTGTGAAGGTCACCTGATCAAAAAGGCCACGAAAACCAAAACAAAACGGCATCTGACAAAAGACCACTTATGACACAATCACTTATTCAGTCGTCGACAGCTTTTCCGCTGGCTGCCTAAAACTCCCGATGACGTTAAACAAGGCACTGAGTTCACTCAAGCTCGAACCACCCTTGATGTTGCTTGTCCGATCAATAATGGATTAATTGACTTTTTGTCATGACCAACTGACTGCCAAGTGGTGCGCTCAATACAAATTTGGCGTGAGTTTGGGAATATCGTGTTCAGAAAGATTGAGATGTGAAGCTGTACTCAGTGCGTTTTCGCTCAGAAGTTTTTATTTCTTTGTTGTTTTTTTTTGTTTGAAAGCACAGAGGCGCACTCGCTCTCCTCACTTCCAGCGGGCACGAATGTGCCGTGGTGCATTCAGCACGTGAAATGACACCAAACCTTACCCGTGTCAGACTGGCTGGTTGGAAGCCGATGACCAGAAAGGCAAAAGAGCCTTTTTGACAAAACAATTTTTGTGCAGAAGCACTGAAATAGTTTTCCCTTTCCGTTGTCCTGCACGTGTCCTTGAAAGTTTTCTTCCCACGTAAGGTCGGTCTTGTTTCCTAATTTGAAGAGCTCCGCGAGGAACCCACGACTTTCCTTTGTGTACCTGCTGTGCCCGCGGCAACCTTTGAATCCTCGGTCTTGTCACCTTCCGCAGCTAATTTTGTAGCATGACCTTCGCGGAGCGAGATTTCTCCAGGGAGATTCCGTCCATGTGACCTGTGCGCACTCACTTCCTGTCTCCATGTCTGAGGAGCCTTCACAATGAAGTTCCGGCACCATCCATGCATGGTATGTTTGGGCGCTTTCAAAAAGTACAAATGCATCTCTGCTGCGGAGAAAACTGATCAAAGTGGCTTTCCCTGATGCGGATTTTGCAGCTCCGTTCGCTCCAAGCCAATTTGGTCGCGAGAGTTCCTGCATCGCAAGGACCCGGTTCAATGCGAGCGGTCACTTATTAGCTTCGTTGGCTCATTTCTGAGTAGTTCCTTCAGTCGCGCCCTGCAGCGCTGTTTCTGCGCAGGAATGTCCACACTTCTTCTTCCTAAATTGGCACTTGCCACCTGACACGGGAAAACTTGAGGTGTCCCAGATGACTCGAGGTCCTCACTTGCATCGGATGCATGAACAGGTTGCATGGGCACATCAAAGCATTGGAAGGGGGAAGCCAGATAATGCTCCGGGAGAACGGTATTTTTTTCACCGTCTGCCCGTTTCCCAATGGCGGTGCAAACTTGTGGCACTGATTGACATTTTATTTTTACAGGATGGTATATTTCTCAATATTTAGGCCGAAGAAGAAAGCGCAAACGTAGACGTCCCCGGTTCATCGTCCCTTCCACCACCACAAGCGTCCTCAGCTCTAGTCTCCACTACTTGACTAACGCACTGCACTCCTGCTGTGATACTAAAAACGTAACTTGTAAGTCAGTGCAGTGGGACGCATTGTTCCCGAGCTGTTAATGAGAATAATAGGTGCACGGGATATGCACGGGATAGACTGTGACATGCAGGGATGCATGCGAAACAAGGTTTCTAATGGAGCTGCCACCAGCTGTTACTGTGGAGCCTTGTGGGCGCACGTGGGTTGTCAGTTTAAAGTGGATGTTGTTTGTTCCACACGAAGGATTTTTGCACGTAGTCCTCGAATACTACTGAAACGAAACAGGCGCTTCCTCGACATTGACTTGGCACGTGAACAAAAGTCAAGGAACTTTGTTTCGAAAGAATCTTGGGTGTTGCTCAGAGAATGGCAAGGTGTGGTGTATCCATGCTGCATGGGATCAAAATTCTGTCTTTTGCAAACATAATTGAGCGCATGGGGCGGTATTCACTCAGAAAGGTGGTTGTACCTCACTTGCTTGTCAGCCAAGAGACAAAGCACCCGAGTTTTGCACTCGATGGCATCGACTCTCGTGGGGCCACTTTGCACTCTGGATGGAAATGACACAATGATGAAGCGTTCGGAACCACATCAACGCGCGCCTCGTCAGACTGAAAGAGCCTTGGACTTACGCACAAGTGTTGGCGCCACCCTGGGGATTGAGACTTTCACACAGGCTTTTCCACATGCTCGTTTTGTTGGACAGGGCGTAGAGACTCATTGCAATCCAGCAGCTCACCACAGTCATCCACAAGGGGTCTCAAATTTCTCCAAGAAATGAAACTGCTCGTAAACGGACCAGGATTGCCCAAATTCAGGCTTTCCTCGAGTCACATTTGGATGTGGCGCATCTGCCTGAGTCAGCGCATGAAGAGCTGTGCCGGGGCTGATAGATATACATGGGGAAATCTCCGCTCGCACTGGAACCTGGCCACACTTGCATTAATCACTTAGTTGATAAGCTATGAATCATCGGCAGGGGATCAGTCAGTAATTGTACTCAGTAAATGTCACGCAGCTGACAAGAATCGTTATCACCCGTTTATTCATCAAGATGTACGAACACATCACATTCGGGGAAGGTAAGCTCAGGCCAGGAAGAAAGCGGGTTAAGCCCTGCACTTCTAACTGCGGGAACACGCTGAAAATGGCAAAGGTTGTCTCGTGCCCAGCTTGAAACCGCCAGTTGTGTCTGATGGTGGTTCCTTTACGGTACTCATGCCGAGGAACACGAGCAACCTGAGGCCGAAGGACGCCAGACGATCAAAAGACGCGGTCGTTGAAGGGTTCAACCTGCTCAATCGGAAGTTTTCTGTTGAGCAATAACTCTGCTTTTATGCTCAGGAAACATGCACGTGCGTTGAAAAAAAACAAACAAGTTGTTTTACTTTGCCAAACCAACAGTGTGCCACGGATATGAGGAGCGTCTGAAGAAGTTGAGTGAACCCTCACATGTTGCTGTTTGTAGTTTCTGTCTGCCGTGTGGGGCAGATGTGGGCGTGGCGAAGCCTTTCCAAGAGACAGGCTTCACTGAAATTCTTCACTTTTATCTGTTTTGTGTCGCAAGGAACGGAAATAGAAAGGCCCGAGCAAATTTCTGGCTGAACCTGAAACACAGCTGGAGGGCAAGATTGTGAAGATGTGAAGAACATAAAGCTGGCATTTGTGGGGTGAAAATCCCTGAGAACGGTTTGTCTTCAAGTGCATCCGGGGGCCAAGAAGTCTATTTTGATTGCCGACTCATGTGTACGTAAAGCCTGTGCGACAAGGAACTTTGAAGGAAACACAAGATCGGAGTCGGACGGGAGGGGTGCAACGAGCTTGGTTCCTGCACAAGACACCGCAGTTGGAAAGTCCACGATCAATATGGGTGGAAAGTCTTTGGTATTCCAAGGTCCCCCAACAGCAATTTAGGGAATTATCATGCCCCGGTTTCGGTGCTTGTCATGCCAAAAAGGAATTCGCCGAGTCAATGGCGGAAGCTAAATTTAGACGCGGCTCGAGCTGTTTATAGAAAAGTGAATTACGCAGATTCAGTCGATGCGAATGATGGGTCAAGACACTTGTCGAGACCATCACTTACCGTCAGCATGTTTCTCTTTTGAGGATCAATGACAATGATTTCCACATATTGTTGCCTCAATCCGCTGCCGGTGGAGCCGAAACAGTTCACTCTCACTACGGGCTCACTGATCGTGTGTATAGATACGCAATGTGCAGAGCAAAAAGTGAGTCGACTGGCGAAAGAAGCAAGCTGACGTTCTCGGGTAAAAATGCCTATTGAGGGAAAAAGAAGGGCACGTCAAAATCCGATTGAACCAATCCACAGAACAAGCCCCGAAATGCAGTCAGACATTTCCTCAAAGGACCTTTTGTGCACCGAGTGAGCCAGTGGAAGAGACAACAAACTCAGTTTTGTGGCAACTGAGGCAAGGAATTTTTAACATGGCATGTTGCAGTTTGAGTTTTGAGCACGAAGAAAGTGAGAATGCAAAATGGTCAATTTTGTCAGGGAAACTTATTTGGGAAAATAAAATCCAGTAACATCTGGCGCTTCCCAACCAGCTCTTCAGTAGAAACTGAATCAGACCAGTCCAGTGTTTTGAATCCAAGCAAGAGACCAAACCAGAACCCACAGTGGAACCCATACCCGTGAAAAGATCAACTGAAACTAACGCACACTTTTGCCCAAGAAGAAAACAAATACCAGAAACACTTCCCACAGAAACATTCTTGAGTCTGACGCCTCACTCCCGCCCCGCTCACTCTGGAACACCCTGAAAATGTCTGATCTGGAAACAAATTCTGGGGATGAGGAGGGATAAACCCTTGTTCACTTGTCACACTTGTCTTGTGGGCACCACCAGAACCCATTCCGCGAACTTTGTTTTTCGTCCCAAGAATGAGCAAAATTTTCAACATATATGGGTTGTGGTAGTGACGTAGAACAGAGCAAAACGTGCCGTTGACGCGTGTATCTTTCATCACAAATAACGTTTTTCATCACTGCTTCCTCTAATTCATGCTTCCGATGAGCAGTTGAACTGCAGCACCATTATTTGAAGACGGCACACATCGCCGCCAGTGTCAGTGTCCTCATACTGCTTACCTTCACTGCTCTTTTTGCCTCTTTTGTTTTTGTAAGGTGAGCGAAAACAACTTCAGAAAATGATTCAATCTTGCAGAGGCGACTGAACAACAACGGAACAAACTTATGTGACTTGGAGTTGAGTGCACAAGAAATGAAAACGTGTTTCCCAAAAGAAATAAGACATCAACACTTGTGAAAAAAAAAAACTAAATCCAGCTCAGTTTCGCTGATTCAGGAATGTGAACTCTGTTCAAGTCTCAAAACGTTTTCCGATCCATTCTTGTTCAGTCTCCGCGCGATTCTGTGTTTCAGTGCATTTTAGATGTTGTCGCTGTAGATCTTTGTGTGGATGTGGGTATTGTCGCCGGTTTCTCGGTGCGAATACTTGTATTGTCTCCCAAGTCCAATTGTTCACTTGCCTCAAACGGGGTGGACTCATCTGACCGAGGTTTTTGATCTCAAGGCCAGGCCTCTCTTGGGACGAACTTCACAATTGTTCGCACAAATGAGTAACCGTTTACAACGTCCTTCGTTTTCCCCCTGTAATGTGTAGATGTTGAAACGGTTTTTGTTCTCTGCTTATTTTTAGTTGAGTTACGAGAGGCACAGGCGCGAACGGCGCACATAGCCGCCATCGTCAGTGTCTGTATTCTGGTTGTGTTCGTAGTCCTGTTTGCTGTTTATGTATCTATCAGGTGAGATCTTTTAACTTTTTATCCAGAAAAAAATTTTGGTGGTGATCAGAGCTGTGTATCCTGGAAGCCAAAGTCCCCTGAGACCGCCACGGTCATTTGTTTCAAATCCTCTCTCACTCGAATGCTTTCCCCCTTTTTCCACACCAATCGGACGTCAACTGCAAAAAAAAAACCCAGGGTGAATAAAACAATGCTCAACAAAGAAAAAGAAACACTTTTTCAAGTCAGAATCTGATTTTTGACGTGGGGTCTCAACACGTGTGCAAAACCAGCACATTATGGCTCCAGGAGAAACAGAATCCACCAGCAATCCCAGCTTTTCTGTAAAAATGAATGCACCCAGCTGGAAACTTTCTCAACCAAAGGAAAAATGCACGAAACGGATTCAGCTCCCAATCAGTCTCAGTGCATTCTGGTCCATCAAGGTTGTTTGCATCAAAATTCTTCCACGTCAAAATACTGCGCAGCGGTTGCCGTAAGAAAAGAACCTTGAGGCGTTTCTTTTGTAACGGGAAGCATTTTTGTGTGAATATTAAATTTCTTTCACGTGGGCACACAATTGAGTCTTGCAATCCACTGAATCTGTGCTCTTCCATTTCTTTCTCTTCCTGTATAATTACTTGCATGTTCAATGTATTGTGATGATTATCAAATGGCTCTCATTCCAATATTGTTTCCGCCTGAAAGGTGTACAAATACGAGGCAGATATTTTTGGCATTGCGATTTATCAACTCTCTTTCATGAAGGACATTTTGCCGCGATCTAACACGGCCTCATGTTCACGTGAAGCACTTCCACATTGTGGAATACAAAAATAGTTTCAGTTCAATTGAAGCCGGTGAAAAATTTCTCGACTTTTTCTGAACAATCCACAATCACGAAGGTTCACCTGAACTCGGGCTTGATTGTTCTTTGCTGTGGGCGAAGTTTCGATATAGTTGCCAATCCAACCAACGCAAGCCTGCAGCGAAAAAAGGATTGAAGCAAAGAGTTTCAAAATATATAATTGAAAAGCTTTGCCGAAAATTTGAAAGCAAATGTCTGGATATATATACGAGGACCTATCCAAAATAGACCGTAAATTCGTCATCTCCTCGAGCAAAGTGACCGTGGTCGGTGCAAAATATGCCAAATTTGGACCTTGGAACTGAATGGTCACTGAGGCATGCAAATCCTCTGTCTGGGTCAAAGTGGGAGGTGACTGCAAACGTGTCAAATTTGT
>JAAUXT010141138.1_pt1 | contig 10430 bp, 10 predicted proteins | sample 7278171 | NCBI WGS metagenome assembly JAAUXT01 (sample SAMN14350112, study PRJNA611818) | marine sediment metagenome | isolation source: surface marine sediment (1.8m) | place: French Polynesia: Moorea | collected 2018-08 | reverse complement strand
GCGCGGGTGCGGGGGGGCGGGGCGGACGGCCTGCAGGGGGGCCCGCACGCCCCCGCGCGGTCGTGTGCGCGCCCGTGCTGGGGCGTGGCACCGGGATCGAGGCACGAGAGACCGGGGGGGGGGTCAATCCCCGACAGGATTCAGGTTTTACAGCCAGCATCCTGCGGTCCTCTGTGTGTGTGTGTGTGCGTGTATGTATGTGTATGTGTGTGTGTGTGTGTGTCTGTGTGTCTGTGTTTGTGTGTATGTGCCTGTGTGTGTCTGTGTGTGCGTGCGTGTGTGTGTATGTGTGTGTGAGTGTGTGTGCGTGATCTGTGTGTTTGTGTGTGTGCGTGGGTCGTGTGTTTGTGTGCGTGTGTGTCGTTGCGCATGTGTCGTCAACGGTATGGTATTCTTGTGTATTAAATGCGTGTTGCGTCGCGGAGTTGACGCAACGGGCGTGATGCATTTTGTGTTGGATCAACGTGTCCACGCACGCGTCAACGTCAAGGTGTGCGCTAAACCTGCCTGCCTGTTGCTGTCGCGTTCTTGAGTACTTTGTGGACGTCAGGTTATTGTGCTGAAGCGGCACACCGCACGAAACGCATCGCGTGCACGCGGGCGTCACGAGCTAAACCTGCCTACTGGTTGTTCAGGTCCTTTCACTGCAGGAAAAACAGGAAAAACTCGACGCCTTATCGCACTGCTGGGTGTGTTCGCTTTGTCGCACCGTGCACGTTCTTCTGCCACGGACCACGCGTCAGTGTCCAAGGCATGAGCTAAACCTGCCGGTTGCCTTATTAGAAGACAAAGTGCACTTGTCTCTTCAGGGGGGAACAGGGAAAATTGATCGGATCGTATGTCACGCTGTTGGGCGTCTTTCTTCTTCGTGTCACAGAGTTGTTTTTGCAACAAAACACGGGTCAATATCCAGGTGGGTGTCAAACTCGAGAAAAAGTTTGTCCTGTAGGAGGTGCTGGAGAGACACGGGGAACTTGACACTCTGACTGCGTCATTCCTTTGGGCGGGGTCGTTCTCTTTGTACAGTGTATCAGAGGAGTCGTGTGACGGATGTGCGGTTTAGCAGAGCTGTGCGTGCGGGAGGGAAGGGAAGTGAGCGTGTGTGGTAGGGTTGAGGGGGTGGGTGTGTGCGTGTGAGGAGAGGAGGTGGGAGGGTGTGTGGGTGTGCGTGCGTGTGGAGAGGAGAGCAGTCGGTGTGCGTGCGTGAGGCTGGGGAGGTGAGCAGAGGAGGGTGTGCGTGCGTGTGGAAGGGAGGTGGGTGTGCGTGCGTGTGTGAGGTGTGGGTGTGCGTGCGTCAGACTGGGGAGGTGAGCGGAGGAGGGTGTGCGTGGGGAGGGAACGTGGGTGTGTGCGAGAGGAGGGGGTGTCCGTGTGTGTGAGGGGCAGGTGGGTGTGCGTGCCTCAGACTCGGGAAGCGAGGTGGGTGTGCGTGCGTGTGGGTGGGAGGTGCGTGTGCGTGCATTGTGTGGGTGTGCGTGAGTCCAGGAGAGAGGAGGCGAGTGTACGTACGTGGTGAGAGGAAGGAGGTGGGTGTGCGTGCGTGTGAGGGAGGAGAGAGGGGTGGGTGTGTGTGCGTTTAGCTGGGGCGCTGAAAGGAGGTGTGTGTGTGTGGGGAGGGGACGTGGGTGTGCGTGTGTCAGGCTAGGGAGGTGAGGGGAGGATGTGTGCGTGCGTGTGTGAGGTGTGGGTGTGCGTGCTTCAGGCTGGGGATGCGAAGTTCGCACATGCGCGAATCCTGCCGCTTCCACGGTTCCCATGGAGACACACTACATGGAAAACCGGAAGTGCGGCTCTTTGACCGGAAGTGCGCCCCTTTGACCAGAAACTCGACCCGCAGACTGGGCGCGTTCAATTTGTCGCAGTTGGAACAAGATGAGGCAAATCGAACACATTGCGCAAACAGAGAGTCAACATTGGGCCTGTTCGCTTTGTCGCAATCGAAGCGAATTTGGCGCGGTTCGCCAGCAAATGGGACACGCTGTGCACACAACGATTGAGAAAAAGCAGGGAGGGTTTGTTGACAAAATTTTGCTCTCCATCTGGGGGGGGGGAAGGGTGGATCCTCAACTTGGTCACAGCTGTCCTGGCTGGAATGAGCAGAGGTCAAACAGAGAATTTACTGTGTGTGAACTGAGGAAAATGAGGACCAGGGACCCTGCAGTATCTCGAGAAATCGGGTGCGTTCGATTTGTGTGTGCGGTTGTGACACGAGTTGGCCGAAATGGCCGACTTCACCCACTTCACAGAGTCTCCAAACTCAGGCCAGAAAAAGGGTGAGTTCGCGGGCGACAAATCGAACACGCTCCAAATTTAAGCATTTCCGCAAGCGGCCCAACATTATGAGAGACAATTGAAATTTCTTGGGTCTAGGTGGGAGGGGAAGGCTGTGGATCCGCAAGAACACGGGGAATCATGCACATACATATTTGAAGAGGGATTTGTGTAGATGCCTCCGGAAGGACGCGTGATTGTGCAGATCCAGGATGGAGGTCAAGGGGATACCACACCAAATCTGAGGGGGGGGGGCAAACTCCAACCTCGAAAAAATTTTGTGCACGAGGTGAGGAAAAACAGAGAAGACAGTGTTATTGATTTGGGCCAGGGAGTGAGGTCGTGCTGAATTTGTTAAGGGGGCATGCATGTTCGCCCTCTCCTCCAACCCTGGATCAGCCCGAGCAGAGAGACCAGTTCTTGTAAATGTGCCTGAATATTTCAAGCGGATTTGTACATTCAGCACCAGGACATCAGGATTTGCTTGACGTTTGGCTCTGAGATTTGCCAGCGGTGACACCAATTGGCCCTGACGTGCCACGAAGTGACATGACAGGGTTCTCACACTGTGGCAAGAATGGTTCCTGTGAAATCACACCTCGAGACCTTTGGTCGAGCAGTTGTGTGATAAAACAGGAAAATTTTTTGCAAGGTGAGAGAACCTGTTTGCACGAAAATGCGAGCACATGCGACATGTTTAGAGATCGCAGAGTTGTGGAAGACAGATTCCATGGCGTCCAGCACACGCACACACGCACACACACGCACACAAACACATACACAGACACACACACGCACACACATGCACACAGACACACACACATGCACACAGACACACATGCACACAGACACACACACACGCACATACACACTCACACACACTCACACACACAGACACACACACACACACACTCACACACACAGACACACACAGACACACACAGACACACACACACACTCACACACACACACAGACACACACACACACACACACACACACACACACACACACACACACACACACGACCCTGGTTCCGCTGGAGCTTGAGGTGCTCCAGCAAATGCGGCCATATTTCACGCGGGATTTGCCTCCGTCTGTCCCACAGCGGTGACACGGACTGACCCTGACGCTTCGCGACTTGACACGAAGCTGATCCTTTGATGTCGCTGCGGCAACCAGTAACCAGGGGGCGTAGCTTGTCATGTGACTTGTCATGTGATCAGTCCCCCCCAGGGGGCGTGACCTTTTTGCTGACGTGCGTCACATCAGATGCGTGACGTCGTTTTACACTGGGTGCGTCACAAAATGAGGTTGTTGGGGCGTCAATGGGGCACGGATCACGTGGGCGGTGTCACGTCAAATGCGTCATGTCACGTGAGTCACGTCAGATGCGTCACGTCGTTCTGCCGCCCTGACGTGACGTGACGTGACGTGACGGATCTGATCCTTTGATGTCGCCGCGGTCGCTAGTCACGTGACCTGTCCCCAGGGGGCGTGCCCTTTTTTCTGAGGCCGGAAGTAGCTCTATGGGTCCGCTTATTCACAGAGGTCATGTGATGTTATTGTATTGGGCATGCGCAGTGAAGGATCCAGGGTTGGGTCAGTGGGGCGGGCGGTACCCCGGAGGGGGGAAAATCATTCAGGAAGAAAGGAACGTGCGCAACATGGAGGGTTTAGTTTTGTGCGGTGGGTGGGGGTAGGTGGGGTCAGGGTCAGTCTCTGGGAAAGTTTTGTTTTAGACTGGGTGTATGACTTGTCAGTTTCTGTTGGAAGAAAATGACGAAAAATCATTTGAGGCAAAAACAGCGGGTTTCTCCAGGGCGCGTGAAAGGGGTTTCAGTTCCTGCCCCCCGGACCTCAGGGAGGGGGGGCAGGGGAGGGGCATACCCCCAACTCCAGATGGATCCAGGGGGCCCCGCCCTCCCCAGCCCCTGAGACATGTCATCAATTTTGTTGCTTTTTTCAAAGACGCGTTGTGTCCCCTGTGGATAGTTTTCTGTGATTTGCGGTCCAGCGCAGACGCTATACAGGACAGAGCATCGTGGAAGGAAATTCTGCCGACAGCACTTTGTCCATGGAAATTGTGCCCAAGTTTGTAAATATTTGGTCTGTAGATTTGTTCTTTGGTGGAGGATGATCCGCGAGGAAGGGATTTGGTGGGAACCATGTTCTGGTGCAAATCACCGCGAGGCCCGTGGGCCAATTTTTTCCCCTGACCGTTCCTCCTCCCACTGATGGGTATCATGCCGCGTGAAGAGGTTTTCAGAATTTTGACGTCAATGTCAAATTTAACCTGACGCCCAATTGGTGGGCATAAAAAAGTCCCCACCATTCTTTGATGTCATCAAGAAAAGTTGCCGTCGATGTCAGAAAAAAATGAACATGAAAGCCCCTCAACATACCAACACGAGTCCGCCCCACCATCCCCCTGAAACTGACAATAAAAAAAATCTCGTTTTTCAAAGCTGGATTGTGTGCCCGGGGTGATGTCCCCCACCCCCCACGGAACCCTGGATCCGCCCCCTCCTGCTCCCATTGATGGGAACCGTGCTGGGTGAAATATTGACAACAGTCAAGTGTCGATGAGGGCCAATCTGGTGATGTGTAGGCCTCGCCTTCAGCCCAGCAGGGAAAACCTTTCAGTGAGGTAAAAGGGAGGGGCGGGGGGCTAGGGGTTAGAGAGGTTGCGTCAACATTGGTGTTCACACAGGCAGGGTGGCATCAAATTTTTTGACGCCAGCGTCAAAATTTTAATGGGCGGGCATCAAATTTAACATGACGTCCAATGAAGAGCGTAAAAATAATCCAGTCCGTTTTTGCCGTGGCGTCAAAATTTTGACGCCGCGTCATCTGTGTGAAAACGCCGAACATTGTATGGTAGTTGGAAGGGCATGCGAGATGTCTTCTTGACACAAGAAATTTGTGTGTGTGTGCTCATTCGCCCGCGGAAGAATCAAATCAAAGATACTGTATTCACCCGTGTGTAAGTCGCCCCCAAGTAAAGAGACGCACCTGAACTTTTGTCCGTGACTTTCTGATGTCAGGTCATATTGAAACAAGAGTTGTGTCATACCCTTGTCTTCGACACACCCCTACACTGTACAAATGTGACTGAATTTTTTGGGGGGGAAATGTGAGTCTAAAACACGGGTGGATACGGTAAATGCTGACGAACGAGAGACACGATTTGCTTGCTGAAGGGCTGGACAGGTTGTGACAACATGTTACGCTGGATGGTAGAGCGCTGAATCTTGTGTGTCGCTATCGCCTGGCGTGGAACCTTGAAACCTGACCAACAGAGACTCATCTTGTTTTTTGACCAGCTTTGACTGGAGGGGGGGGGGGAAGAGCCCTGAATCTTGACACATGTTGGGTCTTTTCCTGTGTGTCCTTCTCGCCCAGCGTGAAACCATTTAAACATCATGACAAATACACATACACACACACACACACACACATCTCACTGGAATTGGACCAGCCTTGATTGGAGAGACTTCGAGGACATGATTCAGATATGCGGCATCTTCCACATGACACTGGACCAGCTTTGGCTGGACGGGTGGGGAGTCGAGCACATGAACCAGAGGGGCGCTACTGTCCGGCGCCCTTTTCTCCAGTGCGAAACCATGACAACACAACATTTGCTGACAAACAGAGGCGTGTTGAAATTGTACCTCCTTGTTGAGAGGGATCAAGAACTTGGTCCAGAGGGGCAAGAGTTCTCTGTTGAGGGGAGGGGAGCAAGACATGTGGAAAGCAAAAAAATGAAAAAATATCCCTGCGCCACAGAAGAGGGGGGGGAGCAAAACTTGTTTTTTTCCGCCCAAAGTGGAAATGCCAGACAAAAGGCGACATCTCCGCTTTCCCTCCCGAGTTTTACCATTCTCCTGAAGATACCACCTGAGCTCTGTGAGAGTTGGCTGCCTTTTGTGGCTAGTCTCAGGAGAGCATCTCCCTCACAGTACGTCACTTCCGCAGCATCTTCCTCAAGGGGTTTTCACGTTGGTGACGTCGTCATGTTTTTCTTGACGTCGACTGCAGGTTTTTTGACGTCAACATCAAAATTTAACCTGGCGCCCAATTGGTGTGGGTCAAAAAATGGTCCAGACCATTCTTTGACGTCGTCAAAAAAAGTTGACGCCGTCACCAATGTGAAAACCGCTTCATGCGTCTTTTACGTTGGGCGATGACGGCGTTATTTTTTCTCGACGTCAACTTCACTTTTGACGCCGTCAGCACATTTTTGACGTCCACTACACATTTGCAGTAAATGAAGTTGATGCCGACATCACTCTCAACTTGAAAAGAAAGTTGATGTTGACGTCAAAAAAGATTGCCGTGGACGTCAAAAAACATGACGTCGTCACCAACGTGAAAAACCCTTCACAAGACGTCACTTCCGCAGCTGGAAACCGCCTTATCCAACCTGAATACAGGGACAAAGTAGGGATCGCCCTCCCTATTGAAGGAGACACAGGGTCCCATTTTCCCGAGGGACTTATGTACAGGCTGTATGTGCCTCCATTACAAAAGCCTCGTCAGGTCTCTTTCCTGTGTGACCTTCAAACCAACCAAGTCAACACAAACAAGATTCCTGTTGCGTTTTGACACGTGTTTGAGGGGGCAGGTGGAGAGTGGGAGGTCAGGCGGTTTTCACATTGGTGATGACGTCAAAGTTTTTGACGTCATGAGAGTTGACGTCAGGAATGGAGTGTACCATTTTGTTGACGTCCTCAATTGGGTCCCGTGTTAAAAAATTGACGTCGACAGTGAAATTGTGACGTCAATGTCAACATAAACTTTTCTGACATCAACAGCGCCAATGTGAAAATGGCTTCAAGGTGACTGGCCCCTGCTGGGGGCGAAAGGGTACCCCCCTCAACCAGCTCCCACATAGATCTGCCCCAACACCCTGACCTCGTTGGTTTCCCTGTGCAGACCAAGGGGTTTTCACATTGCGCAGTCGTTTTCTGAGTTGACGTCAAAAGTTTCGTGATTGGGTTTGATGTTCAATTTTGATGCCGACGTCAAAACATTGAGAAAACTGCAGGTGTTTCCCCTCAGATTGATGCGTGGTCTTTTTCTGCGCTGACGTCAAAAATTCTGCCATTGGGTTCAACGTTAAATTTTGACGCCGACGTCAAAAACACGACAGCGCGTCACCTATGTGAAAACCGCGTCACCCTGGCCCCGATGGCGTCGCCATGCAGACCACACGTGTCTGTCTGCATCATTGTGACGCAGGTCTCATTGGACACCAGATTGAGACACGCAAACAGGAAACATCTTCCAGGAACAAATGACGTCAGAATCCTCTTCCCGACGTTACGTCGGCGACGCGACGGGACGTTTTTCAAAACATCACGCTTGTTCCCGGCTGTTGTCAACATTTGACGTCACATTCGCCGTGACAACAAAATATCTCCAGGTTGAGTAAACTTTTGGTCGTGTGCTCCCTTCGTCTTGTATTAAATCGGACGCCACATGACATCACATACAGACACGCAAATGGGACCATCCTGCAGGTACAAAGCCGCGTCCCTATCGTGAATGAGAGAAAATCTGAGACCCGATCCCGAAGGGATTTGCCTCAATTCGGGGCCAATTTGACCCGAATGGCTTCCGACGGTTCGGAGAAACGGGGACTGATGGCGTCAATAGGGGAGAGGTGTGGAGTAGGATTGGCTCACGTAGGTTGCGTCACGTCAGATGCGTCACGTCATTCCACGTCAAATGCGTATTGGGTTCATGATATCAGATGCGTCCCACTGGGTACGTGGAGAAACGGGGTCTGATGGCGTCAACAGGTGAACACGTGAACACTGGGATCCGCCCTCATTTGGTAGCAATTTGACAAGATGGTTTCCAAAGAAACGGGTCAATGTTCTCATCAAATAGTTCGGGGTTGGAGTGAGGCCAACTCACACCGGAAGCTTTCTCCACGTGTCAATGGGCGATCAGAACGTGGCGTGACGACACTGGGCCCGACGTCAAGACGAATGACGTGACGTCACGACGCTCTTTGCGCACTGCGTCTGTGCGCTGCAGTATCCGGGGAACAGTTTCAGCAACAGTCGCGACGTTGATTGGTCGCCATGGATACACGCAAATCGCGACGTGCACGTGTACGTGGAAAAAGGATCAAGTGACGTTATTTGACGCCAACTGGGTCGGAAGAAATGGACCAAATTTCTCGTCAGGGAAACTTTCTTGAGTTGCGCCACGTTTGCTGAGTGAGGTTGTGCCACACCGGATGCGGTCTGCGTTTCGCTCCGTTTGCGTCAACGACGCATCTGGTCAGGTGTTTCACACTGGGCGCGTGGCGCGTGTCATGATATCCATGGTCACGGCATGTTGCCAAGCAACGCGTTCTGCGTCGCGCTCAACTCGTGACGTCACTCATCGCTGCGTCCTTGCATTCAATGCGGTGGCCAGTTTCAGCAAACGTGAAATTGACGTGAATCTGCGTCACACGTTGACGTCACATTGACGACGTCAAAGTGCGTTTCGTCGCTGCGACAACTTGTCAGTGAGTTTCAGGAAACGTGAAAACTTTGACGTCAACGTAAACATGGGATTTGTCGTCGCTGAACCGACGTCGCGTCGTGACGTCACTCAGCGCGCGTCGTGTGCGTTGAAACACGCGCGACATGACAATGACAGAGACACGTCGACGCGTCGTGTGCTTTGCGTTCCAGGAAACAGTCGCGCTGTGGGATCGTATGAACATTGACTCCCTCGTCACGTTCCGAGTGTTTCACGCTGTCTGGGGGACAGAACCGCGGCTTTCAGCTGCGCTCAAACTTTCAGCTACTTTTGGGGTATTTTTAGACGGGGAGGAAGTTTTCAACGTGAGTCTCAGCACGCATACACACGCACACACACGCACACACACATGCACACACACGCACACACGCACACACACACAAAGGCACACACACACACAAACACACACGCACACACATGCACACACACGCACACACACGCACACACATCCACACACACACAGACACACACACACACACACACAGACACACGCACCACACACACGCACCACACACAAACAAGGAGACACACACTTACACGCACGCACACACCGCACACAAACACACACACATACACGCACACACTCTCATATACACGCACACACTCTCATACACACACACACACACACACACACACACACACACACACACACACAGAGGACGGATGCCCAGGGAGGAGAGTACGTTTCGCTCAGCTTTGGATGAGTTTTCAACAACGTTGAGTCCAAAAATGGAAAACTGCCAAAATCCACGTGAGCAAAAACCTCGTTTGGGTTCGGCGTACACGTACACATCAGTGGACGTCATACGTCACGTCGCAAGTGACGACGCAGCACCCACTCACGTCGAGACGCAACGCGTGACGCATCCAGCGTAAAAAGGACTTGACGTGGCGTCAACATATTTGAGACGCAGCGTCACAAATTTACGTCACGTCGCAGATGATTCACGGTCGCTGCAAATTGGAGCGAAAAACATGAAGAGAGAAGATTTTTTGCCATGTTATATGACAATCTGTCCAGGGGCGGATCCAGAATTTAGTCGGAGGGGGCACCACGAGCATTTTTTGCTCCGGGTGTGTGTGTGTGGGGGGTGAACCAAGACTTCCTCGCGTGATAAGATCAAGGCGTGGTCACGTGGTCACGTGGCAGGGGTTCTGGGGTCCCTGAGGTGAAACCCTGTCAGATGCTCAAGTGCTGCCCCCCTCGGGTGTGGGGTCATTCATCTGGGGGGGGGGGGTCAGAATCTCTGGGGCTCTGATGCATTGTTGGTCAATACAGAACGCCTCCTCTTGACCGAGTCCTGGGCTGCAGTGTGTCTAACAGCGCGTTCTGTATTTCCACTCCAATTCACACCGCATGGTCAGTGCCCTCTGGTGGTGGTGGTGGGGGGGGGGGGGAGGGGCTGACCATCACCCCCAAGTTATTGTGGCCCGTGGCCTGGGCGGCAGTGTGGGTTCGGGGTGGGAGCGCGGCGGAGTTACCCCTAACCCAATGTCCAAGTTGGAATGGAAAATTTTCTTTGGGGGGGGGGGGGGGGAACCCCGACAAAGGGGTGTGTTCCCCAAACCCCCACCAGGGGGCAGGGGGGAGGGGAAATTTTTTTTTGGGGGG